>Ga0114923_10000746_pt1 | contig 23880 bp, 19 predicted proteins | sample SumtaG_FD_89578 | JGI IMG/M metagenome (GOLD analysis project Ga0114923, IMG submission 89578) | Deep subsurface microbial communities from Indian Ocean to uncover new lineages of life (NeLLi) - Sumatra_00157 metaG | ecosystem: Environmental > Aquatic > Marine > Oceanic > Sediment | place: near...
CTGAGCCGCCAGCGAAGGATAATATAAACTTATCATCACCGGGTCCATTGAGTGTGCCGTTCGTATCTCGGGATATTGATTGAATTCCACCAAGGCTCCATCCAAGCCCCACAATTCCTGCCTGTTTCTGGTAAGGTCCTTCCGTATCATTTCTCCACAAGGTTTTTTTACCTAGGTATAGATCATCAACTCTAGCGGAGGAATAGTTTATCGAAAGAGAGGAGGTAAGACCCGCTTTTCCTACAGGAAGATCGATTGGATAAGAAACGGTTGCGGCACCATTAAAGGCGTCGCTTCCGAAAGCTCTAACGGAGGGGAGGGAAAGGGTGTCGGATACTGCCTCGGTCCCACCGGAAGCTGCTTCAAGATTCGAGAGAGTTAGTTGTGATACGGAGGAGTCAATTTGTTTCAAAAGTTCCAGATAATCTTCTCCTGAAACGGCTCCGTCATTATTGAAATCATATGACAAGTTTTGGGTTTGAAGAGCGTCAAAAAAATCAGGCGCAGAAGAACGAATTAAGCCAATTTTCCGGAGTGTTGGGAAGAATCCCGAACGGTTTGCTAATTCAAATATTTGATTTTTAAAAACAAATGAAAGAATAGTAAGTGCGAAAATGGTAAGGATAGTGACATATTTCAGAAATCGAGACAGACGTACCTTAATAGGAATATTTCTTGGAATTTCCGGCTGTACGTTATTTGGCAGAACATTCATTCTACTATTCTAATATCTAATAATAATGGTTTCCAAACACTGTGGTCAATATGGGTGATATAAGAAGTAATAAAGTAAAAAGGGCCTGGCCTTGCAAGGTAATCGAAGACTAAAGATCTGGCCTTTCGCGATGGTTGATTTTAAATGGGGGATATCTACCTTCGTATATGAATGTTGTTTCGTTTTCATTTATACCTTGTGCAATTTTAAATGCCTTGGATTTGGTCTTTCTATTTAAGTCCGGTTTTAGTTTTTGGGGAATTAAGGAGGAGACTCTTTCTACTGCTGATTCTATTGCTAATCCTAAAGCATCCCTATGTGGCTTTGCAACATTTGGCCCTTCTACCCATTTATCGTCTTTTACACGAATTTTTTCATTTTCGTCCCTATATGCATGAGCAATATAAACTAATCCTAATTGTTCTTTTATCACTATATTTATGCAGGTGTACTATTTTTGTGCCCCCAGCAAGAATCGAACTTGCATCTGAGGTTTAGGAAACCCCTGTTCTATCCGTTGAACTATGAGGGCGAGTTACCCCGAACAACCATATTTTAACATTTTCTTTCCAAATAATTAACCAGTACACCGAATTATTTTTTTGTTCAAACTTAGTGTATGATTTTTCTGTTATTAGACGACCTCAAGAATACCCTGAGCGAAGTCGAGGGGATGAATTGAGGCAGATACAACATCTTTCTTCAAAGATGAAAACCCCGCCACTTGGGGCGGGGAAGATGTTATTTAGGTCCAAAAAGCTAACAAGTGGTCCACAGATATTAAGATCGAAATACTCATATTGCCAGTTTAGACGACAGTAGTGTACAATAGCGACACATCATGGCTAAAAACTACACGATTTCTGAGCTTTCAAAAAGACTTAAGGTAAGTCAGAGGACACTTTTGAGGGAAATTAAGCGTGGCAATTTGGCTTCGAATAAGGTGGGCAGACGATTTTTAATTTCGCAAAAACAACTTAATACATATTTAGCCAGAGAATTAACTGACACAGATAAATTGGTTCAAGATTATTTAAAAGAAAAGAAACCTGAGATGATTAATCTTCTTCAACGCATGATTACTATGCCTAGCGAGTCAAAAAATTTTCAAGATGAATTAAGATTAGCCAAGTTTATTAAAAAGTTTTTAGATAAGCAAGGTATTCGAAATCGACTCTACAAAAAAGGAGAGGCAATAGCATTACGCGCAACATACGGTTACGCTGACAAGGGTCTCTTATTAGATTGTCCTCTGGATACAACACCTGCAGGAGATCGCGATAAGTGGACTTTCCCGCCTTATGAAGGAGTAATTAAATCAGGAAAAATGTATGGAAGAGGTACGGCCGACTGCAAGGCTGGGATGGTTTGCATGATTTATTCTGTTATGGCTCTAAAAAAGTTTGTCGATGAGGAAAAAGTTAGGATAGAAATGGTGTTTGACGGGGGAGAGCAGTCCGGAGCCTATTTGGGTATGAAATTAATCGCAGATAAGGGAATTTACGCCAATTCAGGTATAGTTGGGTATGCAGGAGACTCATATGAACTACCCGTTGGTGCTCGCGGTTATCACCGCTACACTATCATAGCGAAGGGAGAGTCAGCTCATACAGGTGGACGTTACAGGAAGGGTGTGAATGCTATAAGCAAGATGGCGAAGCTTATTTGTGAGCTCGAGGGTGTCAAAATGCCAGTACCTAAGGGTGATTATTTTAAGTTTGGCCAAAGATTAACTGTTGCCATAATAAGAGGTGGGAGAGCTATCAATATAACTCCCGACGAGTGTGTGGCCCAAATCGATGTCAGAACTTCTCCGGAGTTCAAGAGAAGTGGGGTGACCAAGCTAATCCAAAGTACGATTAACCGAATAACTCGAATTGACAACGAAGCCGAATTTAAATTGACTTACGATCTTGGACAAGAGGGGTATTCTTTTTCAGAAAAAAATAAGTTGATTAAATCTTTGTCAAACGCAATTAAGGTTAATCACGGAAAGTCAGTTGAAACAATAGCCAACGGTCCGGCTCATATAGGAAATCTTCTTGCCGAATATGGCATACCAGTCACTGTATGGGGTCCAAGGGGCGGTAAGGTACACTCTTATGATGAGTTTATTGAACTTGATTCATTAACTAAGACTTCCAAGGTGTACTTCGACATGACTAAAGACTACTTTATGCTAAGTGAATAGAGATTTGGGGGGGAGGAGTTGGCTCCAAGGTTTGTCAAAATAATAAGCCGGTCGGTACTTAGTGTTGGAAAAGCATTGGGTGCGACGTAACTTCCTGCGTAAACGGTTTGCCTATTTGTTCCGTCATAGTCCATAATAATCACTTTTTCTTTTTCGGCTATAATGAGATGCCTCGATGTGGGTAGCCAACTTAATCGCCTTTCGGCTTTGCTTATGAAACCACCTTCAATAATAAGATTGTCCTCGGAGTCGATAAGGAAATTTCTATCTTCTTTGATGTCATACACATAAGTATTTCTATTCTTGATATTCCTTTCTTGTTTTTGGGTAGAAGCACCCGGAACAGGTTTGATTAATTCATCAGGAATTGTAGCAGACCCGCTCGCAGTATATAAAACCATATCTTCATCGGGTGAAATCAGAGTTGTAGAAGCTTTGCGTACCAAAATACTTTCAAGCTTGTCAGGAAGCCTTGCGAGTTGAGATTTTAGCTTTTTAGCCAACTCTTCTTCCCACTCTTTAAGAATTTCTTCTTTCCGGCTTGCAACGTTTATAAGTCTATTTTGGGGAGTAAAATCACCTGAGTTGAGAAGAAATACGCTTGTTTGTTTGGTGATAAGTATTTGGCGTCCGTCGGGGGACCATTTCCAGTCGGCATTGCTTAAATTCCCGTCGGTTATTCTTTGCGGTTCTCTAGAAAATCCGAGAGGGAGATTTATCATTTCCATTACCCAAAGTCCGGATTTATCTTCATTGTTATTAGTAAGGTTAGGAGGCACGGCATAGGCTATTTTAGAGAAATCACGAGATGGGGTTGGATTAATGCTTGATAAAAAGGTAATTGATGAAAGTGAGGGGGCGGATTTAAAAAGATGTGCCGTTGATTCGGTTACGATTTCTTTATCTATTTTTAGACGCTTACTCCAAGTAATATAACCTTCCTTTTGTACGCTAATATCATAAGTGGCTGGAGGTAGAGGCACTGTTGCGTTTGTTGCTGTCTTAAGCTCACCATTAATCAATACCTGAGCACCATCGGGGTCGGATTTTATTACAAGAAGGCCGTTTGGCGTGAATTGAGTTTTATCAAAATCAAATCTGTAACCCCTTGCATATAAAGATAGGACAAGTCCGATGCTTAATACAATAAATACCGTACTTAGAAAAACGAAGATACGTGTCCTTGTCATATAATTTTTCCCTCTGTTTGATATTATACTCGTATTTCAACGGTTTTGTGACGTTTTTCGCACTTGTAGAAGATTACGTTTAAAAATATAATGGCGAAGCGAGAGGTGTTGGGTGGGTAATGTATAGTGGATTGTGGGTGAGTTTTTAGAACATAATACTACTTAAATATATCCTAATGCACCACACACCACACACTGCACACAATACACAAAACACAAACCACCAAATACAAAAACATGTTGAGAAAAAGAATCGCTATTGATCTTGGGAACTGCAAATACTTTAGTTTGGGTTGCAGGCCCGCCCGCCTTTACCCTTTGGCTTTCCAATTCTAGCGCAGAGCGCCAAGCTTTGCTTATTCGAAAACGCCTCAGGGGGCAGGCTTTGGAGGGTTCCCTTGGAGATTTATAAATAATGTTACGTAAACGTATAGCTATTGATTTAGGTACTGCTAGTACTTTGGTTTGGGTGGCGGGTTCCTCCGGTTCTTATCTCTCGCCTTCGGGTTCTATTCGAACACGGCTCGAGAAGCGAACTATGGAGGACTCCTGCAACATCTGATTTAGTAAGATTTATGTTGAGAAAAAGAATCGCTATTGATCTTGGGACTGCAAACACTCTTGTATGGGTTGCAGGGGAGGGGATGATAGCGAATGAACCTACGGTTGTTGCCATTTCAGCGGAAGATAATAAGGTTGTTGCTATTGGTGAAGATGCAAAAAGAATGTTGGGAAGAACCCCGGAGACATTAATCGCATCCCGCCCAATGAGGGAAGGAGTAATAGCTGATTATCAGGTAACAGAGGCAATGCTTAAGTATTTTATTGGTAAGGTTACCGGACGCTTCCAGTTGGTGAAACCCGATGTAATGATATGTGTTCCGGCGGGATGTACCCAGGTCGAGCGGCGAGCAGCACTTGATGCTACATTAAACGCAGGAGCAGCGCATGCATATCTTATTGATGAACCTCTTGCTGCAGCAATTGGTGCCGGGATACCGGTATCGGCACCATCGGGACATATGATTTTGGATATTGGCGGGGGGGCTGCGGAGGCTGCTGTTATATCACTTGGCGGGGTAGTGGTACATAAAAGTGTAAGGATTGCCGGAAATAAAATAGACGAGGCTATACAAAATTACATGAAGAAAAAGCATAACTTGATAATTGGTGATCAGACAGCCGAGGAAATTAAGATAAAAATTGGGTCAGCCACTAAACTCAAAAAAGCCGAATCGCTTGAGATTTCAGGACGTGATCTTGTCTTCGGTTTGCCAAGGAGTATAGTGATTACTTCCAATGAGGTCACCAGTGCAATAAAGCCGACGCTTATTCAGATAATCGGAGCCGTAAAGGGAGTTTTGGAAGATACCCCGCCGGAATTGGCAGCTGACATAATCGACAAAGGGATTGTAATGAGCGGCGGTACAAGTCTTTTAAGAAATTTTGATAAACTTTTAACCGAGGAGACGGGAGTCCCTGCACATGTTGTGGAAGATGCACTTCTTTCCGTTGTTCAAGGTACGGGAGTGGTAATGGAAAATATTGAACTCTGGAAGCGAAGTATTATAACTAAAAGATAATACTGAAGTCCCGCTTGGCGGGGCGAAGTATAATTACCAAGAGATGAATTAGTTAATTGGTTGGATTAGTTTTAGCCAAAGGCTAATCGTCCTTTGGACGGGATTGGTTGACTAGAAAAATACTATACTAGAGGATATATACGCTGAGTGGATATTTGAAATAACAGATAGGTTTAGAAAGTTTTCTTTAACGTAAAAGGCAAAGGAATTATCACTCTAATTGAAGTATTATAGTAATAATAAATATAGCAAATATTTCTGGGGATTGATTGAGGATAATATTATAATGAGCGTGGCTGTAAATTGAAGTAATAATGTATACGAAATGTTGATATGTGACAATAGAGTAATATGTTTAATAGTCCTCTAGTATATTAGATAAAATAATTAACTTATAATAATAGAGAACAGGAAATAATATTTATTAGAACACAATATAGGATTAACAAACATAAGAAAATTGCATAAATACATGAAGCTAGTTAAAATAAAAGAGAACAAACTTACAAAAAGTATAAAAGTTCTTGAGTTCAGACTAAGCAAATAACACAAAATGACAAGTAAATTATCCCAAGAACACGCAAATATCTTAGGAGTGAGGATAGATAGCACAACGAACGCTAAAGTGCTAAGGCAGGTTCAAGCAAATATAAAAAATAACAAGAAATTCTATATTACCACTCCCAATCCGGAGCAAGTAATGCTGGCTCAGGAAGATAAGATATTCAAGAACATTCTAAACTCGGCAAGCATTTCAATTCCTGACGGTATAGGGATTATAATGGCAAGTAAATTCTTAGCGCTTCCGAGGCCAAAGAATATCGTACTTAGATTTTTTACGCTGTTGCTGCAGGGACTTGGGGTCGGTTTTTCTGCAGTTTTTGATAGAAACTGGTTGGGGAAGGAACTTAAACTCATCAAAGGTAGGGAGATATTTACCGAACTCATAACAGTGGCCAATAAAAAGAACTGGAACGTTTGCTTTATTGGCGATCGCCTGCAAAGCGCAAAAAAAGCTGCAGCGAGACTACGACCAAGTTATCATAAGCTAAGGATTCATACTATGGACGGTCCCAACTTAGACAGTAACGCGAAGCCACGTACCGCAGCAGATAAAGTTATTGAGAAAAAAGTTGTAGAGAAAATTAACCGAATGAAACCGGAACTTGTTTTCATCGGATTTGGTGCACCGAAGCAAGAAAGGTGGTTGTACCGCTTGAATGATAACCTGGATTTCCTAGGAGCAATGGTTATTGGTGGTACATTTGATTACGTTTCGGAAAAGAAAGAAGTCCCGCCTAAATGGATTGAAGAAATTAATTTGGAATGGCTATGGAGACTTATTAAAGGAGACCAAAAAATGCAAAGGGTGTTTAAGGCTTTTCCGCGTTTTGCATTTCAAATTTTTTGGCACAAATTAAGAACCGAAAAGTAGCTCCAAGCGTTGACAAAGGATTATTTAATTGTGTTAAACTGAGGGTGTTCCTTAGCTAATATGTCGAAAGCGATACTCAGCTATAGTGACCTCAAAAAAAAAGAAAAAGCCTCGTTAAGCATGCTTTTTCCTGCATTATTGGTATTAGCAATTCTCATTCTTAGTATCTTTACTTTAGTTGTTTCTTCAAGAAAACCGGTTAATTTAGAAAGTGAAGCATTTGTTCAGGGTTTTCTTACACCTCCAACCAACACCGAGATAATTACCGCTGTCGATAATTTAAACAAAGAAGTTGACCTTAAGCTAACGTGGGAGGACAACACCGACAACGAATTAGGATATGCGCTTTATTGGTATATTGATGACTACACGACCGGTTTTAAGAAAATTGAAATTCCAAACATAACCGAGACCGAATTTTATTCTTTGCCGTGTAGAGAAACCCAGATGAATTATTACATTTATATCCTTTTAAGTACATATAGCGCAGATGATGCATCAATGCCGGCAACTGCCGAATTGACCGCAGTAGTACCTGCCTGCTCGGAGTTTTTAAATGAACCACCCGCAAACCCGTATGCAGACATAAACAGAGATAAAAGGGTCGATGTCCTTGATTATTCAATACTATATGAATATTATGGTTTTGTCGTGACGAAAGACTTGATGTGCGAGATTGTGGAATAGTTAGCCTTCAAGTGTATTGACATAAATCCCCGTGAGTATGCTAGACTGAATTGGAAAGAGTTATAGGTTGTAATTCTGTTTTTGTACTGCCCAAAATGAGAAAAAGAACAAAAATATTACTACAAATATTGACTGTAGTTGTTGTATTCTCAGGATTAGCTGTTGGAGTTTATATAATCACACGTCCCAAAGAAATTGAGATTAGGGAAGCTGCAACCGCTCCTACAATAAACGATTTTAAGACTCCATACCGTACAATGCTTGCTCGCTACACTAATTCAAAAAGAATTCAACTTTTTGGCGGTGGATTAACCCTGGCTGAATTTGACGATGCTGACAATAAAGTTTATGCAGGACACTTAGGAAACTTTTGGGCACCACCTTTTTTCTCTTCCCACTCCACAAACAGTTATGACAATCCAGCGGGTTATGTAAATGCTTTTAGTCACGGACTTGTTTTCTACAACGTAGGTTATGGAGGTGGCGCCCCCGAAAGTCCAACTGATTTAAATAGTGAAACAGCCGATTGGTACCCATCAAAAATTGTTATGGAACACTTCTATCCAGGTGGAGGTGGCGGTACCCTAGTTAGGGGAGTAAAGGTTGCTATACCAGAAACTAGAGGTATGGGTCTTAAGATTACTATGACCAATAAAACTTCCACTACTCAGTCTCAAAAACTTCTTTTTCTAGGTTGGTTGCCAACTTTTGATAAATTAAGTTCTTGGAATTCATCAAGTGGAACCGGCTGGAATTGGATGCAAGTTATCTCGGAAACTGCAAATACTAAAACCCAATACGATTCTTCCAACAAATTAATATTAATCAGCAACACAAACAATTCTTCTTACATGGCAGTAGGCTTAAGCTCCGGTACAGATTCTTGGGGTACAGACGTAGGAAACTACGGAATGTATTCCTACTTCTTGAATCAAGGAGCTGGTAGTCTAGCAAACACAAACAATGATACCAGTATGAACAATGGAAGCGCTTTTGGTTTAGTTGCTGATTTTGGTAACATGGGAACTAATCAGAGTAAAACTGTAACTATGATTATTGGTGTCGGTTCAACCGCCAACGAAGCTAAGCAAATTGTTATTAATAACCGAAACAAAAACATTGAGGCTGAGTCCGACAACTTCTGGAACAATCGGATTTCTCAAGCATTTAACAACCTTCCAAGTTTGGTCACGGGGGACAGTAGTCTTAATTCAGTTTACAAGAATGCAATTATGACCTATTTAGTGAATAGATGGGAAATCTTTTCTTCGTCCGGAGATTTAGGTCAAGCAGCCGGATTTGGCCAATCGACATCTCTTTTTCCCTGGCTTACCGGAACTACTGGTATTTTACCTATGATAGATTCTGCATTTTGGAAAACTCAGTTGAATAAGTTATTGAATCTTAATTACTCCAGTTGTCGTGCCGATGAAGTGGTAGTTGGTATTGACCTCTGTAATACTACCTACGCTTATAGTCCATATGCTCTTCTTCAGGCATTTTATGATTATGTCAGCACCACCAGCGATTTTGCCTTTCTCACAAGTTCTAGATACGACAGACTAAACTCTCTCATTGCAGCTGATGATGCAAAAGAGGACTCAGACGGATTGGTAAATTTTGGTACTGATCATAATCTATATGAATTTAATATACATTGTAATCTCGGTGGAAAGTACACGGGTAAAGTTATTAGCCCCAATGCTGATAGAATTATAGCTCACCGCAATCTAGCAGAATTAGCAGAAAAACTGGGTAAATCACAAGCAGAAATTAACTATCACCGGAACAAAGCGGATGCTATAAAAGGTAGCATACAGACTCTTTGGAATTCTTCAGCTAACACATTTGACTCAATTAGTTATTACGACAGTTCTGGTAATCCAAGAACCCCAACTCGGGTCACATTTAAAACGATCTTGCCTTATTTGCTGTTTCAATACGCTGATGTTTTAACCTCTAGTCAACTTAATGCGATGGAAGCAAAACTGCCAGATTTTACTGGTTCTTACGGATTGACTTCACTACCTAAATCTGCAATTACATCCAGCTGTACGCGTACCGACTGGCACGGTCCCGGTCTTTATAGTGGTGCGGTGGGTGCGGTAATAGAAGGTCTTTTCAAACATGGCTACACTAGCCGAGCTTACAATCTGCTTTCAAAATATCAATATCTAGCCAATATGCCCTACTTCTCCCAAGGTATGCCTTACAACGAAGCAAAATACAGCTTAGCACCGGCCTATATGGAAGGTGTAGCTCTAGCACAAGCTATTGTTAAAGGTATGTTTGGTATTTCCCCTAATACTAATCACACAAAGATAGCACCACAAATACCCTCAAGCCTACTGTCTAAAGGGTCAGTCTCATTAAATGGATTGGAAACCCAGGGTCATTCATGGGATGTTAATGTTCAATCCGGAACAAATCACAATCTTACATTAAGGATTGATGCAGTCAGCAATCCCGGATCTAAAGTTGATCACTTTCGCTTGGGATACAAAATGAATGGAACATTAAATCTGACGGTTTACAATCTTTTGTCTAGCAAGAGCTTTAAAATAACCGCTACTCCTTTGGATTCCGGTTCGCCGATAACCGTTTACGCCTCGTCCAACTCGAGTGGTAAATTAACCACTTCAATATCCCTAAATGGTGATTATTTTATAAACGGAATACTCGGTACCTCTCCAACTCCTATTACAATACCCACAAATCCGGTTAAATTACCTACTAATTCACCTACACCAACCAATACTCCTACACCAACCAATACTCCTATACCAACAGACAAGCCTACAGATACACCTGTAGTTACGTCTACACCGATTCCGGTTGAAGGAGATGCAACCGGAGATGGGAATGTAGACATTGAGGATTATAAGGTTTGGGTTAATAACTACAATTCCTCAACTCAAGGAGGTTCTAATAATGCGGACTTTGATAATAATGGTAAGGTTGACGGGGAAGACTATGTGATTTGGCTTCGGAATTTTACACGATAGAAGACAATGTATCATTTTCAATCTGCTAAACTAGATTTATGGCAATTGCAATAGAAGCCCTTCCAAAAAGCAAAGTATTTCATTTTTCAATATTAATTTTTTTGCTCATCACGCTTCCCGTTGCCATAATATTTATAAAAGGACAACAAGATTTACCAAAACGTCCAACTTCTGCCGCGGAAGATTATTGTGTTGAGAGACTAATGACTTATCGGCCGGCACTATCTGAGAATGCATTTGGCCCTTACGTTATTCACGAGCCCGGTTGGGATAGATATCTTATGTACTTTTCCAGCAACAGCACTGTCAACAATGGCAAGATAGGATATTCTGCACCGGGGGATAATGGAACATACAACGATGCTTGTAACACTTGGTGGGCGGATAGAATTTGGCATACATGGCACTTTGGGGACGGCAAAAACCCGAGTGGGTGGGATGCAAATGACGGCTACGGTAATATACCTCCTATCTTGGCGCTTAGTATAGGTGGCACAGGGGAATCTGCTCTTATTGGTGATCCTGCAGTTACTAAATGGGGTGGGAAATATCATATGTATTATGAGGGAACGGCTAGGTGTGACGGAAGGGAAAATCTAATATTCCATGCGACTTCAGACAGAATTTTTGGTCCATGGATAAAGAAAGGTGAAGTCCAGGGGTTGGGAGGTCAAAGGGGTGGCTCCGGTCTTAGCTGGCCTAGTGTCTATATCGAAAACGATACTTTATATCTTTATTACACCGATGGTGCTGTGAGGCTATTGGTCGCCTCGACAACCTCATCTGACGGACACAATTTCATAGTGGAAAACAATGGTAAGCCAATTCTTGCCGAGCAAGTAAACGATGTTGATATTAGAAAAGTGGGGAAATACTATTATTTGGTTCATGATACTTTTATGCATAGAGGTATAAAGATAACCAGGTCAACTAATAAATTATCTTTCCCCCCGGGACTTCTTATTATGGATAAGCGCAATAATGGATGGGAGAATACCTCGATTAGTTATCCTAATTTTTTGAGCAAGGACCAAACGGGAGAATCTCTGGATAGAATTTATTACAGAGCAAAATCACCCTTAACCGATACGCGAAATGCTCATTCCATCGGAATCTGTGCTCTTAACATCGAAACACTGCCGTATCCTTATCCTACAACTACAAATACTCCTACACCGACGCCCACTAGTACACCTATACCCACCAATACTCCTATACCTACCAATACTCCTATACCTACCAATACTCCTATACCTACCAACACTCCTATACCAACAGACAAGCCTACGGATACACCTGTTGTTACGTCTACACCGATTCCGGTTGAAGGAGATGCAACCGGAGATGGGAATGTAGACATCGATGATTACAAGATATGGGTGAATAACTACAACTCTTCAACCCAAGGAGGTTCTAATAATGCGGACTTTGATAATAATGGTAAGGTTGACGGTAAAGACTATGTAATCTGGCTTCAGAATTTTGGTAATTAACTTTAGCGAATCATGATTGCCTACTTTTGACGAATTTTCTCGTAAAAACCCCCTTGACACAATTGTTTCACTTTGTTACCTTGTGATTGTGTTAAGTTGGTGCTTAGGTTCGAGAGTATATCAAATAATTCCTAACTACTATCTACTAGCTACAGACTACTATAAAAAATGGCTGCGAAAACAAGAATAAGATTAGATGAACTTCCGGATCTTTTGACTGTACGCGAAGTTGCGGAACTTCTTCGTGTATCTCCGTTGACAATTAAGCGTTGGGGAAAGCGAGGCAAGCTTCCTGCGATTCGAATTAACTCCCGCGGAGACCGCAGATATAAAAAAGAAGCCGTGTTGTGGTTGTTAGGCATGCAACAGAAAGAATAATCAGCTACTTAATTGTCTAACAACCAATCCCTCTCTATCCTATTCTATTCTATCTTGACAAGCCCTTGCTTCTTAATTCTTAATTCCTAATTCATGGGTGCTACTTAGACTTTACATCTATTCACTATTGAAATTACTGGTCCCAAAATGCTAAATTGTATTGATGAGCAGGACGAATACTTTACTAGTCATTTTGGTAATCGTAGCGGCGTTGTTAGCTACTGGGGTCACGGGTTATTTATATTATTCCGGAAGAAATAGGAAGTCCGTTTCAGAAGAAGAGTCTGTTTCTGGAGGGGGGAAACTACAGCCGGGGACTTTGCAAGAAAACCAATTTGCTATTGGAACGAAGGAAGTATCGAGAGGAACATTTGAGAGTGCGGCAGGTGGAAAGATACAGTTTGTGACAAATGGAACATTAACAGAGCTTCCACTCAGTGGAGAGGTTACGGTTGTTTGCACAGAGCAGGATTATACTCAAATCGACCTGGTTGATTACAGCTTATCGTCGGGAGTGCAGCTTTTTACCCCATCTATCTTAGGTTCAAAGTTAACTAGGGGTGAACCGGTGGTTATTTTTGCCGAGGAGGTTGGAGGTATTTTAACAGCAAATACTGTTGCCCTAAGTTCTCATTCATGTCCGGAATAGAGTGATTGAGCTGGTGTGTTAAAATATCAATTATGACAAAAGCAAATCCGAATGAACCGATTACTCGAAAAATACTTGATGAAGCTGTAGATGCAATATTAAGTGGTATGCAGAGAATGTTTGCAGGAGTGGATAAAAAATTTGCAGGAGTGGATAAAAAATTTGCAGGAGTGGATAAAAAATTTGCAGGAGTAAATGAACGACTTGATAGTGTTGATTCACGGCTGGATACGATGAACTTAGAAATACGTGGACTGAAGAATTCAGTAAATGGGATTAAAGTTGAATTATCTGATACTCCATCTCGTAGAGAGCACGAGAAGCTAAAATCCAGAGTTGATAAATACCACCCACTAGCTTAGGTAAGTAAGGAATCAATTGATTTGTTTCAGTCGAAGGCTAATCGTCTTCTGGACGAAAGCAGTTAATTGGAGATTTTCACTATCCACCCTCCGGGCCGAAAGCAAAACACTTCTTCTTGTACTCGAAATACCTCATTATTGACTATCAATTATTAACTATTGACCATTGACGATTATCTTATAGTATATTACTACTCGTGGTATAATAGCCTTTAGTTAATATAAAATATTGATATGAAGGAAAGAAAAACACATCCGGCGGTAGTTGCGGGTAGAGTATTAACAGCAGTAACAATGTTTGCAGCTGCTTGTGCAGAAAATGCTTCTCCCACAACAGGAATTGATGGTTCTGAAAATCAGTCTAAACCTACCGAAGTTCTTCCTGACCCTGGAGTTGGTAAAACACCGGGGAAGACAGTTGAACCAGAGCCTACCCAAATAACTACTCCGACAACCGAGACAATCTCTACTCAAGAGGTTTTTCCCGGTGCTTCCGATAGCTCCTTTTTAGCAGTGTTCGGTGTTCCCGAGGGTTTTGGTGGAACCGGAGAAATTTCAGAATTAGTCAACAACCAGCAGATTCAAGACAACTTAAATAGACAAGGTTATGCACCGGTAGCGAATGGAGGCGGGGTATTATCTAGAACCCAATCTCAGGATGGTTTGGAAGTTTGCAACTCCAATTTACCGGATAAGCTCTACAATCCTGATGTTCCCTCGGAAGAAGATACAAGAATTGCAAGCGAATCAGGAATTGTGTCGTATGGTGATTCTGAAACAGGAGAGATAAGAGTAAAAGCAGTTGGTGTAGTATCAACTGCCGAACTTCCTGATGAATGGGATTGCCTTAATGCTGTTGTTATTGACGAAGAAAACCCTGCGGGCTGGGGTGCACTAAGAACACTTGTAATAGATGGTGAAGGAAATATTAAAGTGGAAAGGCCCGCAGCATATGCAGGTACTGATAATCTTGAGGTTCGGTGGGAAAATTCAGGCCCAAAACTGTATGTCAATGGAAATGCTGTTAACTTTACGTTTCGAGAGGAAGTTCAACCAACGGAGGTTGAGCCAACACCAACGGAAGAGGTAAAAACACCGGCGGAAATTGCGGAAACACTCGGCTGGATTAGTGAAACTCAATATATTCCCGGAGTAGAAAGAGAATACTCACAATCGGAAAATGGAAATTTTCTGGTTGAAACAAGGAAAAAGAATGACGAGGAGATAAATATAAATGTGGCGAAGTGGGACAATGAAAGTGAAAATTGGTTAGAAACGAGCTTAAATGAGAAATATGCGGATATATTGTCGGGAAACAATATATATGTATTTACAGACCATGAGACTTTGGGTTTGATCAATGTGGCCGAAGGAAATTCTGCTTATCGTTCATTTGAGTTGAGGGGTGTTGTGACGGGAGAAAAGGAGTCGGTAAGTTGGATAGACCCCTCATCGGGTGAAGAGCTATCTTTATATTTGATTAAGGTAGCAATGCTCGACAAATTAGGTAAGGCTTTGGAATTGGACGTATTTATTGGTGCTGAGGAGCATAATAACGGAAAAAGATTTTACTATAACGAAAAAAGAGATGACGGCAAGATTTACAGTCCGCCATTTTACGGAACTGTTGAAGAAATTGCAGAAGAATTACATTCAGGAGATGTAGTTAAACTGACAATACCTTTTATCAGGCCAGCGAATGAAAGACCATATAGTGCCCAATGCTATGAAACGCTATATGCATCCTATTGTACTGAACCGGAGCAGACGGAATATTATTTATTCAAACAGTTCGGAAGAGGTATACAAGAACTAAAAGATAATCTTTGGTATGGGACTGATATGAGTCTAAGTGTTGATGAGCTGATTGTTCCTACGGATTTTATGAAGGTTTTTTTACCCCGAACAGGAGATAAATAGAATTTTCATTCGATACTAAACAAAGATAATTGACTTATCGCTGACTTCAAAAGATAATGAAGTATATGTCTAAGAAGGTTATTATTTTGGTTGTTGTAGTGTTATTCATTCTAGTATCCTTGCTTTTAGCGAGATTGGCGTATTTAAGCGTATTACCCATTAACCCCAACAACCCTTATTTATCTGGAATTGAGAGTAAAATACCGGATACTAAGTGGACTTTGGGGTTTTTTCAACCGGTATTTCTTTATCAATACGAAAAAGATGGAGGTGCGTTTTTTAAGACTCTGCACAGAAATTTCCAAAAAAAGGCGGTAATGATGGATGTTTTTGTCGGAGGTAATTTGGATGGAGAAAATTATTCCTTGGCCACATTTGTTGACGAAGGTGAGGTGAGAAGAAATATTAAATTTGGTAGTTTCCGATATACGCTGAAGCCAGGGAGCCGAATTAAGATTGAGTATTTGACTGAAACTAACACGCTATCCAAGGAAAATCGAGAGGATTTGTGTCAAGCAGCCGAAAAGCTTTGCGAAGCTGCTAACCTGGAGAAAAGGATGGAAGGAGCCGATTTTGTTACTTTTTCGAAAAAAGGGGATTTGGAAAGCAAATATCAGTTACCGGTAATCGCGATTTATACCAAAATCGATAATTAGACTGCATGCCCAAAAATTATATTCTTACATTATTCGTATTATCTCTCCTTTTTGTAGCTGGGTTATTTGGAGCAAACAAGGATGTTTCAGCCGACCTTTATTGTGGGGCAGGGAATACATGCCAAGATGGAGTAACTAGATCATTTAGTTATGTTCAGGATTGTACGTATAGTGAAGGTTCCGGTATCTGCATTGACGTCATGGGCACATCTTCAGGTACTTGTCGGTCCGTTGCGAATCGTAACGGTAGCCCCGATTGTGGATTTGGTCACACGGCTAATAGTTGTGATAGAAATGCAATTGAGGCATGTCCCAGAACTGCGTCACTCTCTTGGTATGATTGCTGTACCGGTGGGGAGGGAGGAGGTTGTGGGGATGATTTGTATCCCCGTTGCCAGGATGGTTCATGTGGCGCCAATCGTTCCTGTAAACAAGATGGAACAGGGTGCAAATGTCTAGATACAACCTGCAATAATGATCCGGGTCCTGATCCTGTTGGAACTCATGACGGTTGGCAGGGAATCGTTGATCAAGCTCAGTGTCGAGCTGGAGGTTGGGCACATGACGAAAGTAAATCAAGGAAAATGCTTACGGTAAGAGTATTGGTAGATGGAGTGGAAGTAGCCCAGGCTTTGGCGGATGATTATAGAGATGATTTGGATGCGAGGGATGATTGTGGTGCTCAAAAGAACGGAGAGTGTGCTTTTAATATTAATTTATGGCCTCTTGTCACAAAAAATGTTAATCATGAGATAATCGTACAGGCACGAGGACTTGATGATTGTGGAAACTCTACGGGTTGGCATGATCTCGGTAATACTCCCAGGACACTCCGGTGTAATGGACCCATTCCTACCATTCCACCAACACCCATTCCTACCATTCCACCAACACCCATTCCTACCATTCCACCAACACCCATTCCTACCATTCCACCACTTTGTAATTGGTGTGCTCAGATAAATGGAGATTGTGGAGAAGGAAGTTGTGCGGAAGATGAGCGTTTACAAACAACCACTTGTGATCCTGCTGATCCGGCAATTTGTCCACAACATGACAGTACACAATGTCCTCCTGACCCGTCGTGTGTACCTCCGGGTACTCCGGTTCCAACAGAACCTCCGAATACTCCGGTTCCAACAGAACCTCCTCCTCCGTGCGGATGCGACTCGGGTTTTACATGTTGGCCCAACACTCTTAATGTTGGTGATTCAGCACTCTGTACTTTAACAAGAGGAGCATGTTTTGGTGGTGCCAGTTGGGGAGCCGGAGTTAATTTCTGGTCAAGTAATTCTTCAATTGCTTCTGTTAATCCCTCAAGTGATGCTAATCCTGCCTATAATACAACCGCAACCTGCAATGCCGACGGCTCGGTTACTTTGACAGGAAGTTCCCCGGTTGGAAGTTGTGGGGACGAAAGCAGTGATTCGCCCACAACAGGATTAACTTGTGAGGCTCTTCCTCTTTGTACTGCACCCGGTAAACCGAATCTTACCGCCACATGCGACGGGGATGGCAACGTAGATATAGGCTGTTCATGGAGTAGTGTGGCTAATGCAACAGAGTACAGGGCGCAGATTGATAATGAAAATGGCTTTTCCTTTCCAAGGCTCAGGGAATACTTGGGTGGCAGTAATTCAATAAGTGTTTCAGGTCAGCCAACGGGGCCAACATATTACTGTAAAGCCAGGGTAACCGACTCAAACCCTCTTTGTGACCTTCCAAGCGATTGGAGCTCTACGGGAAGTTTTAAAGTTCCTTTAGGTTATTGTGCAGCTTGTGAACTAAATTACAAAGCAATTCCCGATATATACCCCGGCCAAACACTCACTCCGTCTCTTGATATTATTCAAGACCCTCTGAATAGTATAACTAGAATGGAATTCAGCGTGGATGATAATACCAAAGCTGCAACATGTGATATTGCAGAAGTTGATTGTGACTCAGCGGACCCCGATCCGTATCCGCGTACCGAGCCTACCTGGGCTTCACAGATCACAGGACTTGCTGTAGGTACCACAACCCTGAGGGCTAGAGGTTATATGTTTAATGTTCCTGGCCCCGGTCTTACAACCGAGTGTAATCCTCAAGCATCAACTACCGTTAACGTTATTAATCCTCCTGCCTGGTGGCAGGTAAGAGGAGGAGATATAATAACAACGGGAAGTATCGAATCAAGAGTAGAAGGATGTTTCTTCCCCAGTTGTTTAGACTATCTTGATGTTGGTGGTAATCCCGGTTTCCCGGATTACGACCCCGGAATACCGATCTACTGGGGTGGTATTGTTCCTGATGTCGCCGATATATCAATATATAGCTGGAATGCAAGCTCTAAGTATGTAGGATACAACACAAGAAAAGACCTTCTCTATACATATGAATACTTCAAGGGCAGGGTGGAATCAACTGCCCCTATTCCTTCAGATATAAACTCAGCCTCTGAGATAATTGCGGGTGGTACCGATGCCAATGGATTTTACAATGTTAGCACGGCAGGTGACTTGAATATAAATGTACCTATTAATATCGGCAATAACAAGGTAGTTGTTTTTGTAAATGGAAACCTTAATATAAATAACACAATTAGATTAAACAAAGGGAGAGGCTTCTTTCTGGCAATTGTAAGAGGAGATATCAATGTTGATCCCGACCTTGGACATGATCCTGTTAATGTTGATTCTTCAACACCTGACATTGAAGGACTCTTCTTTGCCAACGGCCAATTCAAAACAGGTTTAAGCAAGAGGCAGCTCCATATACGGGGAAGTGTTGCCGCAATGGGAGACGGCTCCGAAGGAGTAGTACTTGAGAGAGATTTGGATAATAATGCAGCACACCCCGCGGAATATTTTGAATATGCACCCGACCTTCTCTTCAACTTCCCGCCAAGCCTCGGTGAGAAGACAATCCGTTGGGTAGAAACAGCACCGTAAGTAGAAGAATTGGTTGATTTCCAATTACCAAATTCCAAGGATACAAACAATATTCAAGCTCCAATTTCCAATACTTCAAACATACTCACACAATTTCCGGTTTGGTTATTGTTATTTGAGATTTGTTTGGTCATTGTGATTTGTAACTTGGGATTTTTTTGAAAAATTATTAATTTTAATCTGTAACTTTTCACTTTTAATTTTACACTTTTAACTTACATCTAATGTATAATATCTCTAACATGCGAAAAACCGGAGTTGTATTAGTAACATTACTTGCGTTTCTTTTCCTGGCAAAACCATGTCTTGCTCAGTTTATTGATAATGCTTCCGAGAATAACCAGAGCCTGGCTGTTGAGAAAGTGGAGGAGGCGACGGTCTCAGCCGAAATAGTTCTTACTCCCACCCCTTCACCTCGCCCGGATATAACCGAGAAGACCTTGGAAGTAGTTGAACCACTCAAGAGACTTCTGGACGAACAAGTATTGGGAACAGTTTGGCCATTTAATCCCATAAAATACGCAATAAGAGGAGCAGTTGATGCCAGTGTTCCGCCAAACACGATTGTACTTTTACTACTTTTGCCCGGAATTGCTGCTTTAATTGCAGCTGCAAGACATTTGGTTGGAATACGAGGTTTCGGTATTTTTCTTCCCGCCGCTTTATCGGTTGTGTTTGTTGCAACGGGGCCCATTGTCGGGATAGGGCTATTTTTGGTAATTGTAATTGTCTCGACAGGTGCAAGAATAGTCTTAAGAAGAACGAAAATTAAGTTTCAATATCTGCCCAGAATGTCATTCATTCTTCTTTTGGTTGTTTTGGGGATACTTTCTGTGCTTTTCGCGGCACCTTTGATAAAGCAATCATCTCTGGCCAACGTCTCTATATTTCCTGTTTTGATACTTGTTCTTTTGGCCGAAGATTTTTCAAGGGTACAGGTAGGTAAAAGTGCCAAAGTTGCCGTGAATTTAGCAACGGAAACATTAATTTTGTCTTTAGTTTCCTATATTTTTCTCACTCTCGAGTCGGTTCAGAAATTTGTACTTTTGCAGCCAGAGATGTACATATTGCTGGTCGCAGCAACTGATCTTTTAATGGGGAAGTATGTAGGTTTGAGATTAATGGAACTTTGGCGATTTAGAAAGTTAATTTCATCTGGTTAACCTCAATAATTATGGCAAGAACATCCGATATATTAGGACTGAATGCTCGTTCGCAGCTTTATTCCTATAGATACAATAAGCCTCCCGGTAAGAAAAAAGCTGCTTCCAAACTGGCAACCAAAAGGGCACTCATGGCTTACAATATTCCAATTCCCCAGACGTATGTGAAATTTGTAAAGCCGTTAAAGATAAATAAATTTGACTGGACTTCTCTTCCTTCCTCTTTCGCATTAAAACCCAATAAAGGTTTAGGCGGGGAGGGGATAATTGTTGTCAAAAAGAGGTCAAAAAGTGAAGATGGATGGATCACTACAAATAGAAGAAAAGTAACAATTGAAGACTTGAAACTTCATGTTTTGGATATTTTAGAGGGCGCTTTTAGTATTAGAAATGTCCCCGATGTTGCCTATATAGAAGAATTCGTTGGAAGACATAAGGCGTTTCGAAAGTATGCTTTTAGGGGGACTCCTGACATTAGGGTAATTGTATTTAATAAGGTTCCGGTTATTGCAATGATGAGGCTGCCGACGAAGCAATCAGGAGGACGTGCCAATCTTCACCAAGGTGCGATCGCAGTAGGGATTGATATTGCGACAGGTATTACAACAAAAGCTTTTTGGCGAGGAAAGTACATCAAGTACAAACCTGAGACGAAAAGAAAGCTTAATGGAATTAAAATTCCTAAATGGACCAAAATACTGGAAACCGCTGTAAATTGTTCCATTGCGACGGAGTTAGACTATTTGGGTGCAGATATTGTGCTTCATCCCGAAAAAGGACCGATGGTCTTGGAACTTAATCATCAGCCCGGATTATCAATTCAGCTTGCCAATGCAGCAGGTTTGAGAAAACGGCTGGCAAGAGTTGAAGATTTGCGAGTAAAAGATGCGGAACATGGGGTAAAGATCGCAAAAGTATTATTTGCAGGGAGGTTTGCGGACAGAGTAAAAGCCGAAGAAGGTATAAAAATTCTAAAACCGGTAGAAAGGGTGAAAATATACGCCCCGGGCAAAAAGACAATTGTAATTAATGCAAGGATTGATACCGGGGCACTACGAAGCTCAATTGACAGGGGTTTGGCAAAAGAACTTGGATTATTGAAAGAAGATAATATTTTGTGGAAAAGGAGATACGCTTACCGCTCCGCTCACGGAAGACAACCTCGGCCGGTTATTGTTCTTATATTTAGGTTAGCCGGAAGGAAGATAAAAACAAGCGCATCGGTTGCCAATAGAAGTAAGCTTGCAACACCCCTATTAATTGGAAGGAATGACTTGGACGGTTTTTTGGTCAATCCTGTTGAATCGGAGTAAATAACATCTTCCCCGCCCCAAGTGGCGGGGTATTCTTGAGGTAGACTAATAATATGTGCAATATACTAATTCTTGTTGGAGGAGGAATAAAACATATTAAAGCTTTCAAAGAAGCCGGAGATAAGTTGGGAGTAAACGTAGATTGTGTATCTTTTGCCAAGCTTGAATATACCACCGGAAGAGACAAACTGAAGGTTTTGGCTGACGGAAAAGATATTACCGACTATGATGTAGTTTATTTGAGGCTAGTTGGAAAGCGATATGAGGATGCCGCATTAGTTGTACATTACTTAAGGCAAAATAATGTTAGGTTGGTTGATAGAACATATGAAATGGATGGGGTAATTCGAGTTCCTCTTGCGAAATCACTTGAAACGAAACTGCTAGTAGATTCTGGTATGCCGGTTCCGAAGACATATTTTGGGAGAATGGGAATGATTGCGGAAAAAGCTCCCGAGCTTTTTGGTTTTCCATTTGTAATAAAAGGTACTACCGGAAAGCAGGGACATGCTGTATGGTCTCCGAGAAATAGGGAAGAATTAGATGTATTGGTTAATGAATTTACTCCTTTGGAGAAAAGTGGTGAAGCAAGATACTTGGCGCAGGAATTTATTAAGTCGAGTCAGAGGAATAGGATATTTATTATCGGAGAAAGAGCAATTGCGGGTATAACACGACCGACGAGGTGGAGAAGAAGGTTTATTGAGAAAGTTGATGGCGAGTTTCCGGAAGGCATAAAGAAATCCTTAGACGATATACCAAAAGAAGATAAAGAGATTGCAGTTGGCGCAGCAAAGGCACTGGGAGTTGAAATTGGTGGTGCCGATATATTAACCGATGATAAAACCGGTAAAAAGTATGTACTAGAAGTGAATTCTGCTCCCCGTTGGGTTGCTTTAGCCAAGGATACAGGAATAAATATTGAAGAAGAAATTATAAAATATCTAATTAAACTTGCAAAAGAAAATCCCCAGCCTCCGCGCTGAGGGATGCTTTATTTACAGGGTTTTTACTTACTTCATCTCAATGGTTGCACCTGCAGTTTTTAGTGTTTCAGCTGCTTTCTTAACATCTTCGGGTTTGCCGTCTTTGATAATGTCCGTCGGTAAGTTTTCGGTCATGTCTTTTGCTTCTTTAAGACCCCAGTTTTGGTTGATCTGGCGAAGTGCCTTTATAACAGAAATCTTATTATCACCGGCTCCGCTCATTACAAGGTTTGTCGCACCTCCCGAACCTTCTTTTTCGCCCTCTTCCGCAGTTTGTGCAACGGGTGCAGCTGCGGCAACGGGTGCTGCGGTAGTTACTCCAAGCTTATCCTGAAGAGCGTTAACAAGTTCGGAAAGTTCGATAACCGAAAGCTTTGCGATTTCGTCAACAAGCTTTCCAACGTTTTTTGAAATGCCCTTTTTTGCTTTGTCCTCCGTAGCCTTAGCGGAGGAGGATTTTTCAGTTTTTTCGTTTTTTTGTTTTTTTGCTTTATTATCGTCTGCCATAATTATTCACCACCCTTCGCCCTCCTTAATTTATTTTTTTTATATAAATAACTGGCGAACCCTTCCATAGCCTTGGCAAAGGAGGGTAAGTCATTTTCGCCGGGCTTCGGAGTGGCAAGCCACCAAGTAATTAGTTATTACTAGCTTCTTTTAATATGTAAACCAGTTTTTGCATGTTTGCATTAAGTACGCCTACAATTCCATACATTGGTTGTGCAATCGTGCCTACGGCCTGGGCGAATAATTCGTCCTTTCCGGGTAATTTAGAGAGTGTTATTAAATTGTCTTTGTCTTGAAAACTACCGTCGATAATTCCGACTTTCATTTGGGGAATGTCGAATTCTTTGGCAAATTTTCCAAGGACTTGGAGGGGGGCCATTGGGTCATGTTCTGTGATAACTACTGCGACGGGGCCGGCCAGAACGGTATCACTTAAAACATCTTTTGAAACCTTTGCAGCCTTTCCTGCGAGTTTAAATAGAGTATTTTTTACAACAAACATCTTTGCATTTACTCCCTTTAGCTGTTTTCTCAAGTCTTGCTGCATTTTTACACCCATCCCACTGTAATCTACTAGAATAAAAGAACTCACACTCTTAAATTCTTCGGTTAAGTTTTGTACAAAAAATGTTTTTTCTTGCTTTCGCATAAATATGATTTTCGCGGACCTGCCTGCCGGCAGACAGGTTTAAAATTGATTTCCGCTGATCTCAA
>Ga0114923_10000747_pt1 | contig 23853 bp, 44 predicted proteins | sample SumtaG_FD_89578 | JGI IMG/M metagenome (GOLD analysis project Ga0114923, IMG submission 89578) | Deep subsurface microbial communities from Indian Ocean to uncover new lineages of life (NeLLi) - Sumatra_00157 metaG | ecosystem: Environmental > Aquatic > Marine > Oceanic > Sediment | place: near...
GCTTGTCGTCGACGCCGAGGAGGAATAGACCTGGAAATTCTCCTTTTATCTGCGCTTGCAGTTGTCACGGTCATTACTGTTTTGTTTTTTTTTAGGTTTCTGCGTAAAATAGGGAAAATTTGAAGGTGAGAGAAATATGGATTTGAATCCGTCTGTTCTGATGAGTAAGAAAAGCGCTAAACTGATATCTGTAGCCAGCATCCAGCCGAATCGGCTAAATCCTAATGAGATGAACCTGTCGACGCAACTACATCTCGAACTTGACATGAAGAAGGGAGACTATGATCCTATAACCATCAGCCCTATGAATGTCTTCTACCACGAGGCCCCGGAACTGATCACTGTTTCCCTTGAGGAGGCCAAGGAACGGTATATCATCTGTGATGGGGAGCATCGCTGGATGTGCGCCAAGGTAATAATGGTTAAGGAGATCTGGGCCTACGTCCAATATTGGACTGAGAAAGATGCCATGGCGCACTTTGTCAAGCGTCAGAGGTTAAGGGGAGATTTGGATCCTCTGAAGGAGGCCGTTCTGTTTCAGCATGAAATCAAAGTCAATGGGAGGACTCGAGATCAGGTAATAAGCCTCTACAACATCTCCAGCATGAGATACTTGAAAACGAGGCTCGCCATACTGAAAGTTGCTGACAACGTTATCGAGCTCTTCTATACGCAAGAAGAGTTCCCGGGAAGCCTCTCGCTTTCTCACCTTGAACATCTGTCCCGTCTACCTAACCAGGATCAGCATAGGGTTGCGTTGATGAGCCTGGAGAGTAACTGGAAGAGAGATGACCTTGCCGATGAGATAAGACGCATCAAAGAGGGGAGAGGTACACGACGGGCATCTACCACTGTTGAGGCTCCTAGTACGATGCCTGGGTCGCGACCCACTCAAGCGCAGCAAGGCCTACATCCTAATATTGATGAGCTCCTAAAAGAATGGCAAGAGCAGGTTATTCGCCATATCAAGAGTATGACCGACAAAGGGGTTTCTCGACAAAATCTTATTGCTAAGTTTTGTATGGGGCCCTTGAATGTTCCACGATCGACGCTCAGCTTCTTTTTGACGAAGATGGTTCGTAATGAGGTTCTTAAGTCTGAGACTTTGCCCGGGACGGGACGGGGAAGAAGGCCGATTGGTTATTTCTTAGTTGAGGTTGCGCCTGAGGAAATAGAGACTGAGCCTAAGGTGACGACAGCTGAAGAGGAGATCTTCAAGAAATATCCCAAAGTCGAAAAGCCCGAAGAACAAGAACCAACTGAAGAGGTAAGCACGGATACTGTAGAATCTGAGGTCGAAGAGGTACAGGAAGACTCTAAAGTCGCTGAGAAGGTCGAATCTCAACCCGGGCCTCCTGAGGTCAAGAAGATACCGAGGTCGTGGACGTCGGAGGATCTCCCAAGCATAGTAACCATGGATATCCTCGACACCTTCGCAGAGGAAATCCATAAAGAGGCCGTTAAGGAGGGTTTCGATCTCAAGAGCAAGAAGAAAATCGAGGGAAGAAAACCTGAACAATGGTTGATAGATGAGATATCCGAGAGCCTCGACTCGATTGACATTTCCTTTGACTCTGACGAACCAGACATACTCGCCTTGAAGATGATAGGCCTCAGGGCGTGTCAACTGTATTATCGGCTGACAAGAGGTTGATTTACAGTGAGTAAGCGAAATCGGGATCCCCGAATGAAGAGAGAGATGGAAGATAACGCAGTTGTCAAATGTGAGATCTGCGATAAAACAAAGAGGGTCAATGTCCTTTTCTGTCTGCAGAACGGGTGGCCTACGTGTTGCGGAGTTGGGGGGACCGATCAAACTATGGCTTTGATTCCCACTGAGGAGACCATCCTTCTTCTCAAAGAAGCCGCGCCCACTATGTTCAATACAAAGCCTATTACAGGGGTTATGAACTGGCCTCTTTTCTATAAATCTAATATTCGTGTCTTCGCTTATGCGCTACCTGAAGAGGGTTTTTGATGAGTGACCCCGCTGAAGTCTCTGAACATTGTATGTTCTTTCCTGATAACGACTGCCCCGTCTTGGAGAGGATGAAGGACTTCGGCGCCATGGATAAAATAGAGCCTATAGATCAGAGTACAGTTGAACAGTATGCGATTGCAGTCACGAAGAGTTTAGGGTCGAGCTCATCGATGCTGCTGCAGGCTTTGGCTATTTTTTGTGGGGCCTGTCCTCATAGCAAGCAGTGGGCTTTTGAGAAATATGCTAAACCAATTTTTGTGAAACTCAAACCAGGAGAGCACCCTCCTTGAGTGGTAAGGTTCTCTTTAATTTAGCGCAGTGGTGGCCTCCTGGGGCCCCACGAAAGGATCAGGTAGAGCTCTACGAGGAGATCAAGGCCGGCCGAAAGACGTCAGAGTTCAGGGATCCTACAGATCACTGGCTTAGTCGGCTCTACACAAAGGAGGATAAAGACGGTGTGATAAAGCCTAAAGTTGATAGAGCTTGGTTCGTAGTCGGCTTTCCTAAGGGGAGTGTACCTCGCCTCGAGGCTGATATTACGAATATAATTCTTCATGCAGACGAAATGGGGTACGCTTATCAGATAGAGATTCAATTCGAGAACGTTGTGGAGGTCCTGAAATGAGATGTATATTTTGTGATACTGAATGGGGGGTTTCTTCTCGCGACGGTTATCATCATGTTTTACCTAGGCAGTTTGTCAAAATATTGGGATTAACGAGGCAAGATTGGGAAAAATATAAGGATTACCAAGTTCCTATCTGCGGTATCTGCCACGATATTCTTACAGAATTACAGAAGCCTATGGTCTTAATAATAAAATATTTCAGTGGAAGTCATCCACTCCAATTAGATATTACTTTGCCCACGATCATGTCAAGAATTGATGACATAAGGAGGCTGAGGTCCTCAAATGAGTAGAAATCTCTTCGAGTGGGCTACAGAGCTTTATGGGAATGGTCCTCAGATCATCAAGAGCTCTGAAGAATGTGGTGAACTTGTCCAGGCAGTAGCGAAATATCTTCTTGCAACTCATCCTGAGCGACACCCTCACACGGATTATGATCCTCATGAGATGGCCTTGGATGTGATACGAGAGTCTGTTCAAGTCCAGATTATGATCGATCAGCTGAAGGTTGTTTTCAATGATCCTGCTTACTGGACCGTGATTAAAGAAGAGGAGTTGGATCGGCTTCGAGTTCGTCTCGAGCGTGACGATTTTACTTTCCAGGGGGGAATGTAAAGTGAGTTTTGTTGGAGACATTCGTTGCTGCCCTGATTGTGGAGTGGATTATGAGGTGTGGGAAGTAAATGTCAGGGGTGTAATGTATCTCGGTATGAGATGTAAGAAGTGTACCAACACACCTGAGGAGCAGCTGTTTTGGGGTTTCAGGTTTATTTTCGCAGGAGAGAATGTAAAGTGACATGGATTTTTGACTCGATTCAGACGTTCCTCGGGCATATCAAGAAGGTCAAGAATGACCCAGAGCTCTATGAGACGGCTATCAGGTACATTGAGCAGCTTATGGCGTCAATTCATGACGTCGACCACGTCCTTGACATGAGGATCGCTAAGGCCCTTGACTTCACGGATGCCATGAAGAAGATTCGGGAGTTCAATAAGGAGGCCAAAAGGAGGGGAGCAACATGATGGAAGCTCCCAAGGTTTACTGTCACAAGGAGGAGAAGGAGGTCCCGATCTGGCAGTGTCTAGGTAGTTACGTGCAGCGAGTAACGTCCTGTCCAGAGCTCATCGAGGCTTTTGTTGACATCAAAGATGATTTTGCTAAAGTTAAATGCAAGGCACAGCCTCGGTCTCTTTTGCAGAAAATTTGGGACTGGTTTATGTTCAGGGAGGAAATGTAAATGGGTAGAGATTGGAACACGTTCATAAAGGCTGTTGACAGGGCCCCTAAAGAGTTCGCGAAGGCCGTTATAGACCATTTGGATCCTCCGAATTATGCGAAGGAATTGCTTAGGAATCTTGAGTATCTTTGTGGATGGCCTGGATGCTGGACTCGCAGAATCGATGTTTGCTTCAAGTGTAACATGGGGGTCTGTGAAGAGCACAGCGTCATGTACCTAGGTCCAAAGACGAAACTCGAATGGTACGTCTGTATAGGATGCGCGTCGAGTAATAAGAAAGTGGATATCCTTAAGGAGATCGCAAAAGAGGATGAAGCGTTTTGGTTAGAGGACCAGGAGGCTGAGCAATCACAACTCGAAGCGGAAGGTATTGAGGCAGCCCGGGCTGAGGACGAGGAGAGGGAAGAGGAGCTCGCAGAACGCATCAGGGAGGTTGAGGGCTGATGTCTGAAAAGCTACACTGGCACTACTGTAGGGTATGCGGTGCCCTGGGGCGAATCGACGACGATCAGGTGGCAGGCAGGGTGTCGATTCAATGTCCTAATGACGATTGCGATGGTCATTACACTTTGATACCGAACCCTAGAACCATACGGGACACGTGGGACATAAGGCAGGGGGCTGGGGGTCTTTACTTTCAGGGAGAGAATGTAAAATGATGCATGAAGGTGGGGGTTGGGAGAATTACTACTGCCATAAATGCGGTGCGCTTGCTGGACACTTTCATGTAGGGTTGGGCTGGACAAAACCATTTTGGAGGGTTCTGAAGAAGATCTCGACGTTCAGGAGTGTATGCCCCGAACACAGAAAGGTGAGAAAGTAAAATGAGTGTGGACGATAGTTCGGAGGGATCTCAAGTGCCGTTGATTGTAAAACTCTTGAAAGAGTTAGATGAGGATGAAGTAAAAGATGTACTTAGAAAGATGGCATTAATCACTGATCCCTTAAGTCAAGAGTTGATGAAACTTGCTGCTCAGGATGATGTTCTGCTTGTACATCCAACTTGTAAATACTGTACGCGTAAGGCTCATCATCACAGTGACTTTGAGGGAGAGAAGGACCGATTTTTCTGTGTTGGTGAGCGGAATGAGCCGAGCTTCGCAAATCCAAGAGATACGCATAATTTCTGTGTTTATACGCCGTATAAGGGAGTGGTTCAGTTCCATTATTGTCAGGCAGATATGGAGTGGTGGATAGCTCTTTTCTTGGCTGCCTGGTTGGAGACGTCAGGTAAGGAAAAGATACACTGGCCTGCAATAGAGGCTTTTGCTGATATAGTTCGTTTCAAAGGTGAAACGTGATGATTAAGACTGTTGAAAATGAGATCGTGATGTGGCTGAAGGAAGAGAAACTTAACCCTCAGAGTGTAGAAGATCCAAATGCCTTCTTCAATTATCAGATCAAAGTTGGTAATCTATTTTTGAGCGTCAATCAAAACACTATGTTTAACGACAGTATCACGGTCTCTTGCAATTTACTATATACTGATGATCAGCTTATGCTTTTGGAAGGAAAGATGGATGCCGGTTCCAAAAGAGAGTATTTCAACAAACTAAAGACGGAGTTGACATTACACCCTTACATCTGGAACTTCCATATAAGTGACAAAGGGGTGATGCTGGACTCTAAAAGATTGTACTATTGTGACTTGACAAAAGATAGTTTCATGCATATGGTCTATTTGATGACGAAGATGTTTAAACTGCCAATTCGTCTCATCGATGATTACTTTCAAGAGTTCTGGCCTGATTGGGTGGCTGAAGACAAGGGGAATATCGATTTGGAGAAAATGAAGTGATGTCCAAAATGAAAGTATGTCCTCATTGTGGCCATGAAAATCCTGCTAACCAGGAGGGGTGTAATAACTGTGGAAAAGTATACAACCCGCCCCTGGGGGAGGGCTCCTGATGTTTTTTGCGATCGTAGTAACGACCGTCGCAGTGATAATCGGTCTCTGTGAATTCGTCGTTTTAGACGATGTTATGACGTACCAGGATCTACAGAGGCGCCTCAAAGTGGAGAAAGAAGGTTTAGACTACACTTCATACGAATGGGAAATGGGTGACCCTTGCCCTGTTTGTGGAGAAGATCATCCAAACAAGATGATGGATCATGCAAAAGAACATGGACTTGCTACAGGTATGATATTCCTTCAAAGAGTTCTATATTTTAACATAAAAAACGAAGAGTTTACTTTCAGAGGTGAAATGTAAAATGAGTGAACCGAGCTGTACTAACTTCGTCACGGACTGCGATCCCGATGATGTGGATCTATGTAGGTGCCCGTCGTGCCATGCCTTCCTACCCCGTTCCTTCCCCATAGGTAAGCAGTTCCAGTGCAAGAGATGTGGCGCCGTCCTCGAGACGCTTCCCTCTCCAGTCGAGGATCCGGATGAAGAGGAGGACTCGGATATGGAGTTTGGGGGACGGATCTGTGAGGTCCCCGACATCGCCGTGAAGATGCTGGTTGTGCAGTATCCCAGGCCACGGAAGCCCCGCAGGAGGAAGAAGACGGGGCGGTGGGCGATGGGAGTCAACTTCTCCCGCAGGGTCTGGAGGGACAAGGAAGGGGAGTTCATCACGGTATCAGCGCCGGGGAGACCATACCGTGTATCGCTTGATGATCCTATGATACTCAGGATCGTGGAGGAGAAGAAATGAGTGAAGACCCTGAGATTACGCCCATTCACGGAGATCTACTCCGGATCAAGGAGCCGATCATCGAAGTCTACCATGGGCGACTAGGGATTGTAGTACTTTCGTCTCGGTGGAAGAGGGAATGTCCTTTCTGTGATCGTGGGATGTTCCTAGTTGGTAGAGACAGGGAGACCTTCGAGCTGGAAGAGTATGATAACTGCCTCTACTGCGGTCAACGAGTCAGATACATGGATATAGAGCAGATGAGAGCAACGGAGAGAAAGTAAAATGGTGAAGGGTTGTAACTGCGTGGCTTGCAGGGGTGCTCGTCTCATAAGCAGATTCAAGGTTGCACGAGGATGGAAGGAAAGGGATGCTGAAAAAGGAGAGGTGAGAAAGTAAAGTGAGGGCAGTAGATTATTTCGCTAAATGGTTCAAATGTAGCGATTGTAGTCACATTCAGACTAATAATAGCGTCATTATAGCGAGGACTGGTCGGTATACGTATGCGGATTGGGAACTGATGTGTGACCATCATCTCTGTTTAAGGTGTCTCCGCAAGAAACAAAGGTCAGCCTACGACCTCCAGCTACTCTCCCGGGGAGATAAGGTGATAAAATAAAATGATGAACTCCGTTTTAAAATACACTAATCGCGTGTGGCCTCAACAGGGTTGCGCCGGTCAAGATGGGTGCGGTTACAGGGGCCCCCATGATCTCTTCTGGTCAGGCAGACACCAAAACCCCTACAAGTGTCCTAACTGTGGAAAGCGATATACCTTTCTCCACATCTCAAGCCTCGAGAAACTTCGAGAACTTGAGGAACATCGTGTTTGGATGGAAGATCTTGGGGATTGGTTTAGAATATGGCATCTGCCTGTACATGGACCTATTCCCATCATTCCAGACTTTACTTTTTGGAGGAGAAAGTAAAATGAGGTTGTTCCTATATAAATTATTGACACAGGGTATAATCATCCTAGGAGCATTACGAAGCAAACTAGAGATTAAATCGGTGATCCGAAGAGACCGGACCTTCAAGAACCCCTCCGATCAGTTCTTCTCTATTGAGTGCTGTGATTGTGGTCTAATCCACTTCCGTCAAAAAAAGAAAGGTCTCGAGCAGCCAATAAGACCTGAAGGCTATGATTATTCCTGGCGTAAATACGCGCCGATGTCGTCTACCTTCAAACCCGAGGGGGAGTGGTGAAAAGATGACGTTCAACCCAGATATGATTCCTCACACGCCGCCGGCGACGAGGACCTGTGAGGAATGTGGGTACGTGGGAACTACTCGAGATATTCATGCTGAGCCAAAGGAAGGCATCGGCAATCGTTTTGTTTGCTGTACCTGTCTGGGCCATGAGAAAGAGTCGTGTTGGAAAGATCGATTCCCAATCACTGAGAAGGAAGAAAAGAAGAAGAGGGAGATTGAACAATTTGACATGCTTTGGTAATCCTGAGATTTCGATTAATTGGGCCTGTTATTTTCACATGTGTAATCGGGTTCCTGAGTGTGCTGAAAAGAAAGTTGAAGCTGCTTTGAAGGAGATAAAGAAAGATGATGAATGACGTATATTACAGGCGCGCGCTCATTGGCTTAGTGATAATGGCCTTTGTGATGGTTTCCTGTATTGCTGCTTTGGGTTATTGGCTTCTACAGGGAGGTACATGACCGTGCCACCTTTGTTCATTCTTATTTGCGTCTTCTTCCTGGGGGTGGGTGTTACTGTACTTGCGATCGCTTGGTGTATAGGCTCTGTGATCAAGGCGAAGAGGGGTATTTTATTGGTCGGTGAACAACTTGAAAAATACTCAGTTGTATTCGGTATGCTTACGGAGAAGCCCTTTAACGTCAAAATTTTGTATAAAGGAGCTTCAACAGAGATAGTAGACGTCTATACCGAAGTTAAAGACTATTTGAAGGATTGGAGATAGGATGTGTGAAAATGAGTGAGAAAAAAGCAATGAAAAAACTGACTGAAAGGCTTGAAGCGGCGGTAAGCCAGTTGCAGGCCTCAGTGATTATGCAGAATCTCCAGGTTATGCAGTTGGATGGTTCTATTACCATTGAAAAAGAGACAATTAAATGGTATTTAGCCACCTTTGACGGTTCTAAAAAATCACTCCTTGCCTTCGTAAAGCACGTTGATACTACGTATGGAACGGATTGAAATGACTACAATCTCAAAGGAACTTAAGGAGCTCGAGGAGATCCCTTCGATACCTCGGCCTACACTGTACGCGATGATAAAGGGAGCGAATCGTAGGGATCAAGAGCTTATGGCCTCGTTTACGGTGATGGCTAATAGGTGTAGTGAAGGTCTTGCGGTTAAGCCCTCAGACGTGCATAAGGAGGTTTCCATTGACATCCTTAAATTGGAGATAAACGAGCTCGCTGCTAGGTTGGGGAGGACTAGGACGGAGGTTGACGTCGGAGCGAGCCTGGGGCGGGATGTGGGTGCTGCAAAAAAGGAGTTAGGGGTCCTCTACGACGAATATCTTCGCATGACTGACCTCGAGGAGGCTTTCCACAAGGGGGATACTATGCTTGAGACCGTGGATAAAATCATCAAGCTCTACCCTCAAACTTTAGTGTATGTTGTGACGATTCAAACGTTGAAACGTAAAAAACAAGTGTCTCGGCCTGTGCCTATTCCAGTTATTGATCCTTTGGCACCTTTGTTTGTGTCTGCCCTAAGTAATAACATGGGTGAAACTTTTTTCGAGTTAACCCGACAGAGGGTGTGGCAGCTGTTCAAGAAGGCCGGTATCTATGCGTTTTACAAGGATCAGGGATATCCTGTTCCTAAAAATCCTTTAAGGCATCTTCGACTCACTGAGGTCTCTAATTTCTTTAACAGAACACAGCTGTACCGGTATGCTGGCTGGAAGCTGAAGGGCACCCAGGACAAATACATTCATAATAAATGGGATGATTTTGTTGAGCCTCTGATCAAGGTTGCTCGAAGAGCTCCCCCCTTGGGATTTGACCGTGTTTAAGGCGTAATCTTTTATTAGAGTTTGTACTTATTTTTTAATGGAGAATACGGTGACTCGAAAAAGTATAGTGCTGCTGTTGCTTCTGCTTCTGACTTTGTCTGCAACTTGCATCATCGTTATACCGTTGATTGTGTTCCAAAATCCCGGGCCTCCGATGATAGCCTACGTTTTTTTCAAGGTAGCTATTGCGGGCCTGTGTCTGTTCGTTATGGTGGTGAACCCTTCTGGTCCTCCTTGGGCTGGGGGCTTCTTCTCCTATCGGGATTTGAACCTGTACCCCACAAACGCGAACAACGAAGTTGGATATGACACCATTAACATGACTGAAAAGCGCATGATTACTCATTGGTTAAATCGTGCCTTCGTCAACTGTCAATCTACTTGGTTCATACCGGCATACCCTTGAGAAAAGAAGAAGTTACAGAATCTTCGGCCTCCTTTTTTTATTTTTATTAATCTCTCCCCTCTAGTGTTATCCCAAAAGATTTAACTGTGTATTAACACTGGATTAGCTAGGATGCCGGAATGACGTCGATAGTGAAAGTGGAATCTAATATCTTTCTCGAGATGGATAGAAAGGATCAGCAGCAGATTGTGGCTGCCGCGACCGGGGAAGTTATAGAAGAGCTCGTTTACAAGGTCAAAGGAAAGACAGCGATAAGCTGGATGGGCATAAATCATATCTCCTTCTTCATGGGTGACATCGAAATCGATGAAGGGGTCACGTGGGAACGCATTGTAATGTTTGGTGACCGCGTGTATTGGGCTGCAACTGTTCGCGCGCGCAACTTGAAGTATAATTTATCGTCTCTCGGGACGGCTGAGGCTCCTGAGCTCGCGGAAACTCATGCTCTTGATGATAAGAAGAGTTGGGCTAAAAATGAGGATGGCTCCTGGAAGATGGATCTGAGGCCAGATCAACACTGTCGACGAAAGGCACTCAGTATGGCTCAGAGGAATGCTAAGAGGGCAGTTATCCCTGCAGCGGTGCTTAAGAAGTGGCTAGATTATTTCCTGGACTTAAAAAAAGCAAAAACGTCAAACACGGGTGAAGTTGTTCACCCTCCATTTCAACCTAAGTACGTCGACGCAACGATCACGAATGTAAAAACTACTGAACCGAAGAAGACTACTAAAAAGAAGAAAACAAAAAAACGTGAAGAAGTGCCTGAAGAACCGCCTGAAGAGAACACACAAACTGAATTATCCTCGGGCAAGGTTACATTGGATACCGTCAAGTATAATCTGAAAGCTGTGGAAGTTACTAGCGACCTTGTAGGAGAACCGTACGAGGAAGACGGTAATATCATTGTTGAGGCTGCTCGTGCTCTTACAGATGCGGAGCATTATCAGGTCTTTGGTACTCTTCAGCCGATGGGGGCTAAATGGGTAGAAAAAGGATACCATGGGCTTTGGTCAATGCCTAAGCGTGAATAACCTATGTCTGAAACCCCAAAAGAACTCCTTGAAGAATGGAGACGTCTTGATTCTGAAGTAGCAGAGCTCAGCCTCAAGATGAATTTTCTAGTTGAGAAAGTTGATAAGTGGAAAACTCGGGTCTCCAATGACATGAGCAAAAAACTTACAGCTGCTAGATTCAGGGGTTACAACGAAGTCGAACTGTATGAGTTTCTTGACACCCCTTATGCTATAATCCCTCGAGGGAGTGAAAGGCCTAACGAATGGTGGGTTATAACTCCCAAGTTCACCAATTACGAGCTCGGATACCTAGATCATAGCGCTAACGGCTGGCATTACTTCGTCGTCAACAAGTACATGCAGTGGCTCGCTAGGATCCCTGAGGAGCTCAAGGATAAATTTAAGTTCAGAAGGCCGATGCCCCTCAGAGTCTATGATGGGATGCTTCTCACTGGTGAAGACGATCAGGAGGAGGCCTGGAGGAGATACAGTAAACATCTTTATCAGAGAAAGGGAAAGGACCAGATCAAGATCAGCATGGGCCACGAGTTCGAGCTCATCGCCTCGATTATTGAAGATGGTATGATGCCTTTCATGCCTCAACCCGTCGACGTCGAGGACCTCCGAGAGCCTCGAGTAAATTTTAAACTTCGAGACTATCAAGAGGAATGGTGGGCTGAGTTCCTCAAATGGGGGGCCGTTGGTGTTTACGCGCCCTTTGGTTCAGGAAAAACCTTCATCGGGTTATGGGCGATCGCCAGCATCATAGGGCCTAAACTCGTTGTTGTACCCTCTCGAGGCCTAACAAACCAGTGGGAAGAGCGCATCGAATCCTACATCGACGATCCGGGACCCGTCGACGTCATTACTTACCATGGTTACAAAAAGATTAGGAAAAAAAAGTATGCGTTTACATTTTATGATGAGAACCATCGTCTACCTGCAAACCAATTCTCCAAGATGGCCACCATCAACACAAAATACCGCATGGGGGCAAGCGGGACTCCTTACCGAGAAGACGGTCGTACTAACTACATTTTTGCATTGACGGGGCAGCCTTTGGCCCTCGCGTGGGATAAGTTCTTTGAACTCGATATAGTAAACATGCCGACAGTCACCCTCTACCTGTTCAGCCACTATAGCTATAAAGAAAAGAAGCTTGAGGAGCTCCTTCAGCAGTCTAAGAAGACAATCATATTTGTGTGGGCAATTAAAGTAGGTAAGGCTCTTCAGAAAAGACATGAGATACCCTTCGTATATGGACAAACAAAGGGTGATGATCGTCTTGAAATAATCAGGAACTCGCAGCAGGTTATTGTCTCTAGTGTGGGTTCGGAGGGGATCAGCATCCCGAACTTGGAACGGGTTATTGAATATGACTGGCTTGGACGCTCCAGGAGAGAAGAAGCTCAACGACTAGGCCGGCTCTTCCATAGTGAGGAAAAAGACCCTGAACACATAATTTTGATGACCAATAAGGAGTTTGAAAGAGACGAGCGCCGGCTTTACTCCATCTATGAGAAGGGTTTCAGGATCAACGTGATTAGGTAAGTTTTATAGGTGTGTAAGTACGCTGGATATTGGGGGAGGGCGGCGGGCCTAATCTCGATCAGGATTTCAGGCATCCCTTGGTCGAGTCGCCCCCACATTTTATAAGAAATAACGGATTTACTATTTTGGAGAGGGCTTAAGGCACAAAAGGACTTTGGATCCTCGGATTTGTAGAAGGTGCATCCGGTTCTACTACGGATAAATTGTAGCAGGGAGGACATACTGCATGTCTATTGTCGTCTTGCCGAGGAAGGCGCCTGCTCCCGGGAGTCTTCATATCTTGTCCTGAGGCCGGCTACACTCCCCAAGTTATTCTCATTTCTTGAGAGTAACTCAGCGAAGGTCAAGTAATCGGGGATGACGAGTTACCGCCACTTATTGAGAGTAACTGTTGTATTATTATTATATTTCTAATAATTTATAATTTAATAATTAACGTATGATAGTTAACGATTAGCTAATAAGGAGTAGATTATGTTACTCTCATTTCTTGTAAGTAACTGTTTAGAGCATACCGCCAAATGGCGATACTAACTATATTTTCCTGTACAGGCGCTCGCTGAGTTACTCTCAGATAGTGAGAATGACCTAGGATCACTCTTTTAAGAGTAGATTTAGAAGTAGATATGGATGCCTGGACGGGCTGCTATGAGGTCTGTGTTAACAAAACCACTCAATAATGACGCTCTTTTTAAGAAATATGTTGATCTGTTCCGGTCTTTCATGCTCAATAACGAAATGAATGACATTGCAACGATCATGAGCAACATTTATGGCCTAATTTCTTTCACAAGTAGTGTTTTTCGTTCCGAAGCAGTTGCTCAAACCTTTCTGTATTTTTGTATGCACGGAGCAGCTACTCCATGGGTTCTGCAATGTGAGCTCAACATGCCTGAGGCCACGATTTATAGGTGTTTGAAGCGTTTACGGGCTCTTAAAATAATTTTTCCAGCTATCAAAACTAAGAAACCTCTCAAATCTAAGGGAGGACCTCAAGTAACGGTGTGGGCCCTGGAAGGATCAGCTGCAGAGAATGTTGCTAGTGCGATTCGTCTTCACACTCAGATGCTCAGCCCCAAGTATCGCGCAGCTGAGAAGATTGCACAAACTATCCTCGAAGACTACTTGAATACGCGAAAACTTACGGAAATTTCAATGAAAGAAGTTGTTTTGCAAGTGAAGGCTCAAAAATCTCCGTTTCCTAACTCAGATATAGCGGTATTAACGTGTAATTATCTACGAGAAAAAGGTATTAAGGTTTGGACTTAGTTTTCGTCGACGTCTCTTGAAGGTTTTGTTATTCGGTCTTTCACATTGAGGGCAGCAATCTAGTTTTTCACTGTATCTTGCATTGCAGTTAAGACACGTTATTATGGGATCTTTTGGATGGAAAGCGTCTGTCCTGATAAAGTCTTTTTCAGACATCTTCAATCCGCTCGGCTCTGTAAAGCAGGACCTCAGCATCGTATCTTTTAGCCAGTAAATATATTGCTTTTGCTGTTTTTAGTTTTCCGCAGCTAATTACGCTTGCTTGTATTCTTCCACCATCTGACTGTGCTGCTATTATGCGGTGAAGGTTCTTGTAGAAATATTCGGAGGGGTGGCCTTTCATATCATAGAATACAAGAAATTCTCCTGTCTCATCAGTGGCTTCAACGTCCTTGAGTATTTGACTTGCTATCGTTGGCTTGCCTCGTCGCTTACCCATTTGAACCCTAATATACCTGTGTTAATACACAGTTAAATCTTTTGAAGGGGGAGGGGTTATATACCTTTTAACCCTCTTTTTTAATGAAACGCCATGGTGCGGAGTATGGATGTCGAAGTTCAAGGGCAAGCAGGTGGAAATGGAAATGGTGCCGAGCTACTCTCCACGACTCTTACGATCACTCTGTCTGATGATACACCGATAGCGACAGACGCCATAACGATCTTTGGGTATATCGTGGATACACTCAATAATGTCAATGTCGCAGGTAAGCCGGTTCATCTCTTCATCGACGGAGAACATGTTGAAACGGTTATCACTGACGGCAGCGGTGCGTATGCCTTCTATAACGTGAACTTCTTTGAGGGCAATTATGCGGTTTACACTCATTTCCCGGGCGACGCTACATACTTACCAGATGACTCCCCAGCAAGAACGGTTAGTGCCTGGAGGCCTACGACAAGCTTGACGATTGGTGCGTACCCTATTACCGGAGATCCTCCCTTCGACGTCACTGTCTCAGGAAAAATCACTCGCGACGATACTAATGCAGGTGTAGGCCTTCGCATAAAGCTGTTTAGTAATGACGTTGAAATCGCATCCAAAAATGCAGACTCCGACGGCACCTACTCTTTTGGTTTAGAGATAACTGACCCGGGAACCTTCGTATTCCACACAAAGTTTGATGGAACCTATAAGTTTCAGGGCTGTAAAGGCGTTATTCTTCCTTGTCCCCTCTGCCGACATCCTGTTGACGCAACTAACAGAGATGAGGTTGCATGTCAGTTTTGCGGGTCAGTGTCCGAGGTAGTGCCTTTAATTGGTTAAAAGCGTAAACGCTATCGTTTATTCAGGGGTTCAACCCGTCAAGGTAGCCGAGGCAGACATAAATTTCTTCAGGCTACCTTTCGCTACGGATGATGAACTGAAACAAGGTACTATTGAGACCTGTAAAAAAGCATTCGATGACCAAGGACTAAATAATCTTTCAGCGATCAATCCTAGGCTTAGAAAAGTAAACGATCTCAGCTGGATCTCGACCGTCGACATCGTAGAATCTAGTACTGTTGCACCCCGAATGCCTCCGGTTCAAGGAATTATTTCTTGGGGATTGATAGCCTACCTTATCACCGGGATCATCCTAGGATGGCTTGTAACGAAGTGGATAATCTATTGGGTGAAGATAAAACCCCTGGAGGAAGCTCTACAAGAAGTGGTTGTCGCTTTAGACACGATCATAGATAACAAACATGACCGACTCGCTGCAGGATACATCACCCAAGAGTATTCTGACGAGCTCGATGCTCAACTTGAAGAGGCCCGGGATAATGCTGATGACGCCGGTGACGATCCTCAAATGACATGGGTTGACTACTTTATGGGGTTGAATCTCGGTCAATACGTACCTTGGGTAATCGGGGGTGCGATAGCGCTCTCTATCCTGGCAACTATTCGTGTGCTTGCGCCTCGGCGCTAACCTTTGGCCACGGCCTCATAAACTGAACCGCACGTCTCGCAGAGGACCTCGGTTCCTATTTCTGCGTCTTCCGATATGAACAGGGGATCATTACAGAACTGACAGGGATACTCGTTCATATTCTCAAGCCACCATCTTTCAAATTTCATGGCCCCTGGCTCTCCATTCTCAATGATCCCCATGTTTTCAAGGTGGTGACCGAACTCATGTGCTATAATATATCCCTTTTCGGAGCCCGACTTGAAACTAGCCTTATTGTTCCATGGCTGATAGCAGGCTAAATACTGGCATTTACTGGCCCAGGGGCAGGTTTGCTCACAGTGGAGTAAGATTGATGGCCTTTCAACTCCGAAGTGTTGATACAGGTAGTCAACGGAGTTATCAACGAAAGCCCTCATCTGCGTCTCGGTTAATGCCGTGTCTGAATCCTCCTTTTCCCTAGGTTCTCCCCGGGGCCCCTCTCCTTACCCTTTTCCTCCTTGGGTGTATTATTGTGGGTTTTTGGGTTTATGTGGTTTTGGGTATGATTTTTGTTATTTTGTGTAGTGGTATTTTTAGTTGTCTTTTTTTGCGGTTGAGGAGGGATTCTGTTGGGTTGCGTTTGGTTTTGGGTTGGAAGGGGGTTTCGATTACGTAGTGTACGCCTGTTGATGCTACGGCGATGACGTTGCCGATGCGCTGTCCTCGGTGGTATGTGAACTGTACGCGGTCGCCTTTTTTTGGTTTGATCATGGTGAAGCCTCGATGCGTTTTTTTATGGGGATGAGGCCTTTGGTGAGGTTTTCTATTATGAGGCGTCCCTTGTAGTCTTCTATGAGTAGTTGGTCTCCTTCGTTCCAGCCTAGTTGCTTGGCGAGTGCGGGTTTTAGCTGTATTCTACGGCTTTTTTGGAGGGTTGTGAAGTCTCTGATGGGTTCGCTCATGTTGTACTGCACGTATTGTAGTACAGTGGGACGGTGAATAAATAATTATTGGTTGGGTCGTGTTTTACTGCCCTTATGGTGAATGGGCTGTTTTTAGGGGTTTTTATGAGGACGTTAAAAAAAGGGGAGGGTTAGAGGGGTATTGTGGTTGCTATGTCGAATTGGTCCGGGAACTCGGCGTTGAACTTTAGGAGTACGGTGTATATGGAGTTGACTATGAAGGCGTCCCTTGTCATGGCTGCGTGGTATCTGCGGTGGTGGCCTCCTTTGCCAGTTTCATCACCGTAGCCGAGTATGCCCATGTCTACGAGCTTGTTCAGGAAGAAGATCACCGAGGCTCGGGATATCGGGCTTCCTTCGCGTTTGCCAGCGATCTTGTTTTTGATACAGTAATCATGCATTTGACGGGAGTTGGCGTTTTCCCTCCTGAAGATCTCTTCGAGTACTGGAAGGTGCCAGGGTTGTGTTAGTAGGGCTGCTATCCCTTTCAGTTCAGTGTTGATTTTTAGGCCTAGAATTATTTTACTTTCAGGCATCACTTATCTCCGTTTTAGCTTACTTGTAATCACATATAAATATTGTGTATTTGGGCTTTTTACAGAAAAAAAAGGGTTTAAACGACCTTTCCAAGATTCCCCACTATTCAGGATCCCAGATGAGGCCGTTACGCGCGTAATCGCCAGCTGATGAGTTCCGCGCTTCGGTTCTGAGTTTGCTGACGTCGATGCGTTTCTCAACCTCCTTGAATCGAAGGAAGCCCTGCAGGTTTCTGAAGTTGTGGTAGATGATCACGGGAACATAAGGCCAACCTTGCTTCCAGGCGTAGTAGGCACGGTGCCGGCCCTCGTGTTTCTCGACTATCATCTTGTCGACGTCGACGTCTAAATAGAGCGCCTCGAGGGGGCGCCCCGATTCGAGGCCTTCTGCAATGCCTTTGATGGACTGTGCGCTGAAACCACCTAGAGGAGCTCCACATAGATCTAGGAATTTCATGGGGTCCATGAACACTCTTTGCTGTGCAAATGCGTTGTAGTCCGACCAATCTATAGGAATGTCTGCTATCGGAACTGTATGGGCATCAAGGAGTTTGGTAGGTTTATCAGCGAACTTTCGGCCGATTTTACCCTGAACCTTCTTGGACGTCTGAACCCCCGCCTTATATTTAGGGTTGATCCTTTATTTATTGATGGTCTCGGTCTCGGCTGTTATCTCTGCTCATAATGAAGAGGAGTACATTGCCGGCTGCCTCGAGAGTATTTTGGCTCAGACGATGTCCCTCGAGGAGGTCCTCGTCGTCGACGACAGGAGCACCGACCGGACCTCGGATATAGCTTCTTTATATCCTGTGGATGTCTACGAGGTCCAGTATGGTCAGACGTACATGACGAAGAGGGCGGGGATCTTCACTGCACGGAATAACATCATACTGTGCGTCGACGGGGATACGGAGCTCGCCCCCGACTTTCTGGAGCGAGGGCTTCGTCACCTCGGGGCAGGATATGACGTTGCCTCGGGAAAGCTGTTCTCTAGGAATAGAGAGATCACAGGAGACCTTACAGCTTGGGTGTGTAATGTCCTGCCTAAAACTTTTTACGCGAGTGGACCGGGATATGTCATAGATCGTAGCGCCTTCATGGATACATGCATCGTTGAAAGAGCTGGTACATTCGTCGATGTGTGTGAATCGTGTTCCGAGATACCGCTCCAACGCTTTAATCTGGTGAGGGATCCCGATATGAAGATGTGGACTGAGCTTCCGTCAACCGGTCAGCGACGCATGATCAACGGAGCGAGGGTGGCCATGGGCGCCATTACGGCTTTAAGGGTTCTACTATAGCGAATCTTTAAAAGCATTTTAAGCCTATTCTATAATTGCTAGAGGCCGCTCCGAAGGCAAGACAGGGATGACCTTGAGCCCGGGGCGAATCCTTCTAGCCACATCTGAAAAAACAGGCCGTACTGAAACTTCGGTTTTGCTCTCTCCGAAGAATCAGGCATGGAATGTTGGGGGGGCTACCAAGGTCACGTGGTAGCCTCCCCGGGGAGGATGTTGTATTTTACTTTCTGTATACAGAAAGTAAAGGTCTAAAAACGTGATTTGGATCGTCTCTTGTTGTATGCTATGACTTGGCAACGTCTATAACAGAACCTTTGACTTTGTCGACCGGTGAACGGTTTTCCACACTCTTCACAAGACATATTTATCCAGTGTTATTACACTGTATTTAAGCCTTAACATCATATGTGGTTTTTAAACCTGAAGAGTGATCTATTAGTGATATGTCCCGGGGTCAGCCTGCAGCTCTGCATTCTATTCGTAACATACGCATGACCTTCGGTTTTCTCGAGGAGCAGAGGGTTCAGTATAATAAAGCAAAGGAACGCCTAGAATGGATAATAACTGTCCTCGACGAGGACTTTGTTTATTCTGCCTTTCCTTGTAAGAGTGTCTATGAGGATTACATCGGCGTTGATGATCGGGCGATAGCGGATAGCATTCTGATTGGGGCGATCCCGTACTGGGTCAATTCTGGGGGAGCTATAACTCTTCGCGCCCTTGATGATGGAGGCGGTTTGCAGGTTTTCCTTCCTAATGTAACCGATTCAGTCACAATACTTGATGGTGGTACGGTGTTCGCCTTTCCTTGGAATGTGGATAAGGACATCTACGCGTATCACAGGTTCAGATATCCCACGGCAGCTGATCTCTTGACGCAGTATTCCTTTCACGGATTTGAGTTTGGGCCAAATGACTATATGGGCCTAATATACAATACTGTCGCATCAACGGACCTCATCTTTGAAACAGCTGTCGGTGGTGGTCAGGAGACAACTATAGTCGCGCCAATGGATACTGATTGGTGGGAGTTCTACATGAGATTTAGCACGGATGAGGTAGTCATAGTTGAACCAAACAGGGATATTACGATCCGACATACCGCGAGGATCCCCCTGGATAACCTGTCGTGGGAACTTGCTTTTCAATCTCTAGGTGGCGCCAACACCCTTGAAATCTACAAGAGTTGGAGACTCCAAGACGTCTAGTTACCGTCTTTTTTAAGCTTGAACGGAGATCTACTATTAGCATGTCTCGAGGCCAACCTGTAGCTCTCCACTCTCGTCGAAACATACGGATGAGCCTGGGGTTTCTCCAGGAGAGACGGGTCCAGTATAATAAGGAGAAGGAGCGCCTCGAATGGATAGCGACGATTGAGGATTTGGACTTTGTTTACGATGCGATGCCCTGTAAGAAGATCCACGAGGACTATATGACCCTCGAGGACCGGAGTGCTACTGAAATCTTGATTGGGGCTGTACCTTATCGTGTCCAAACGACCGGGGTGCCCACATTTAGAATACTTAATCAAGTCGGTGGGGGGATGCGAGGTAGCTGCCTGTTCGCGCAGGCTTTTATAATCGAGGAGGGAGGTACGACGACAGTAGATATCTGGGACGTCAGCAAGGATATCTATACATACGTTAAATTTCGTTTCCCCAATCCAACTGATTTATTCGGGTTTGAATTTCAGATCGCCTTACAAACATACGTCGGGTGGCAGAACCACTTTATCGGATTCGCTCAAACTAACCTTGGTGTGGCCCCAGCTGATTTCTTCTTCTATACGAGCAACCCGTATCTCACCAATGATACGACTACCAACCTCGGCCCGTTGGATAACGACTGGTACGAGTTTTTCTTCAAGTGCAGCACCGATGAGGTGGTCGTTGTTGAGCCTAATCGCGGGTTCTCGTTCACCCACACGACGGACATACCCACTATGCCTTTGACTTGGAGAACGTATATTTGGGCGATTGCCGGCGCTAAGACACTGGATATAGAACGCTGCATTAGGCTCCAGGACATCTAGTTTACATTCAACTAGAGAAAGTAAAGGAATTTTCAACGAAAGGTCCTTTAAGTTTTAAAAAGGATCATTATGTGGTATTGTGAAGTAGTTGGCTATCAAATACATAGGTCGTGCTCGAGTTGTACGCAAGCACATACCAAATGGCTCCCTAGGGAGGCCGAATCTTAATCCTCCACTTATAGTTGTTCAAGACAATGCACAACTACTTTCTTTTACTCTTGTCAATGACATGGCTCGTTATACCTGGATGGTGCCCGATAATTTTGCTGGAGGTGATCTCGAGGTGGCTGTTCACTGGACAAATGACGGTGGAGTCGACGATCTCAACCGAGATATCAACTTTCAGCTTGATTATCAAACCGTAAGAGATGGCCTTCCGATATCTGGGAGTCACGTGAACAGCCCTTTAAATGTTGAAGACACTTACACCTTGAACACGGGTTGGGAGCATCATACAACGGACTATGTGACGATCGCAGAGGCCGACTTTGATGGAAGACACATGATTTATATGAGAATCTCTTTCATAGCGCCAGGGGGGCTTGCATTGACGTGTGAGCCTCATCTCTGTTCGGTGATGCTCCGTTTCAGAGAATACGTCTTACTTTTTCAGTAAAATATAGTTCAGTTGGGGAGTCCTCCTGCATCTTCACAGTTACAAGGTGAAGCTACACTCATGGCAGTAGCCCATCCTTTCCTGTCACACCATGGTTCTCAGAGTGCTCGGTGCTCCCCGGTTGGAATCGTGGTGTCGGATCCCGTGCAGTACATGGACCATCCCGGTAAGTCCCGGCTCTCAAAGGAGAGTTAAGGGAGGCGTGGTTTCCATCTTAGGTCTTGTTCACCGACAATTAAACAGTGTATATACACGTTATATAAGATTTTGGAGACGAGGAAGCTCTAAATACAGTATCGTCGATACTGTATCTCAGCATGACCGGCATAGGCTACCGCACACCTTGACCCTCGAGAGAGGCGTTCAACTCTCCGGGGGTTGGGTGTTGGTGAACAGATCTGGGATATCGAAAATGTTCGGTGTGTGGTGGACGTATCCACTTTAGAGTAAGAAAACCCCATAACAGACGTCAGGCCAGAACAGCGAGAAGGAAGACGTCTTGGTACACTCATAAATGCCCGGGAGGTGCTAACCGTCCTAGACCTTGACATTCATTGACCCGCGGGTCAATGCTCTCATGGACGTCCACTAACGAAAAGCTCTCATCCCCGCGGAGGAACGAGAATAAAAGTATGAAACAACAGTATGAAACATTGTCACTTTCTGACATAGATTAGGGGTCCATAATCTCCTTTAATGTTTAAATGTTTACATGTTTACATGAGCTCAACGGAGAAAATGGATGTGCTCGACATGGTTATCGACATCCTGGTCGATCATGAGAAGACGTTAGACGGTCTTATTCAGCGCCTCGAGAATAATCTTGAGCAGCAGCAGCTTCTTAGGGACTGGCGCTAGATTCTTCGTTCCATTTATCGGGGAAGAAGAGGACTATACACTTGCCTTCCATCTGCGCGCGACTCCCATGCCCATACTCGTATTCGGCCTTGCCTTTGAGGACCTTGTATTTTTTACCTATGAACTCCTTGTAGTGTCGGTCGAGAACGATCTTTGCGCTCTCGTAGGTCTTTCCTCCTGATTTACGCTTATGGCTTCCTACTTTCTTTGAACCTCCAAACCGAGGCTCGTAGAGCTCGGTAATCTCAAGTGTAGAACTTCCATATCCAATTTTTACCATTAGGTCCCTTCCTTTGTGTACACAAAAGGTAGTACGGGACGCCTATTAAATATTGTGTACACAACGGGGGGCCCCCTTTTTGTGTACACAGGGGGGTGGGCCTCCTTTCTGTGTTCACATTCTACGCGCGATAATTTGTGTACACAGTGGCGATCGAGGCGGTGTTGTGTACACAAACTGACCATGGTGACGCTTTACTTTTAGATATAGAAAGTAAAGGGCTAGACTTGCAGCTCGACTTCTCGGACGATTTCCTTTTCTGCGATGAAGGATACTTCTTTACCTTTTATCACGTGGATGCTCTTTTCATTATATGGATAATGTTCTTTGTTCAACAGCTCTGCTATTCTCCCCTCGAGCTTCGCTTCTTTTCCAATCCCGAAGAACTCGAAAACAGATTCACAGTTGTCATGCGTACAATTACACGCAAATAGATAATATCCATAAGATTCTTTTTCTTGGTCACTCATTCAGGCACCGATTAAACAGGGTATTAACACAGCATATAAGGCTTTACTTTCATATATCGAATGTAAAGTTTTGCTCCTGTGACCTTAAACCTTTTTATCTTCTTCAACCATTTTTTATTACTGCAGGCGACGTCGTCTTGAACATTGAATCGATTCAGTATTTGGTCACCGGTGAAGCACTTACTATCGGAGACGATGTAAGTTATGTTTTAGAGCTCTTCAAGAAGGGGGTAAGTGTCTGGGCCACAAGTTTTGATGGCATATCGAATGTTCTCAATGGTTCTATTTGGGAGGCGCCTCTGCTTCCGTCGGGGGAGTTTGTAAGCCTGGATGCAGATATCTTGGTTGTCACAGCTATCGATATAGAAAGGGAAAGACAGGTGTTCAGGATTGACGGAGCAGAATTTTATATCCCTCCTACCGGGGCAGGAGTCACAGAGGAATATCGCTTTGAACTGCCTCCTACGTATACTTTGACAATATCTGCTGAGGGCGCCGGCATAACCACTCCTGCACCAGGACAGTACACTTACAATGAAGGAGAGCTGGCGATCGTGACCGCGATACCGAATACAGGCTTCAACTTCTTAAACTGGCTGTATAATGGTAGCGTTTATACTACGAATCCACAGGCGTTAACGATGTATGGTGATGTTGTTTTGCAGGCCATATTTGATGCTCCAGCTGTTGAGGAACGTTTCCCTTGGGAGATCCCTGCTGCGGCCGCTGCTACTTTAGTTATCGTTGGAGCTCTTGTTAAAGGTAGAAAATAATCTATTATTCAGGGCATTCGGCGTGCATTATGAAGTGGTCACCGAGGCTGGGGCCTCCAGTCTTGGCGTCTCCATGCCATATACCTGAAGCGTGGCTAATTATTTCATCTTCGTCTTTGAACGGTTTTCCACACTCTTCGCAGTGCATCCCATCGTCTTCTTCATCAACCATGCGAGCGATTTTACCCTTTGGTGAGTTTGGGTCTGCATATTTACTAGCGTCAAAGTGTCGAGGCAATGCTTTTCATTAATAATGGGCGGTTAAGTAGTAATTATATTTAACCTTCTAAGCAAATATCGTAAGGATCCTCAAATTCCCACAAAGTAGGAGCTCCTTTTGATTTTTGGAACTCTCTATTCAGCCACTTGAAATACTTCGGGTTCATCATTTTAAGCTGCTGTCGCCATGAAGTAAAGCCGGTA
>Ga0114923_10000749_pt1 | contig 23839 bp, 20 predicted proteins | sample SumtaG_FD_89578 | JGI IMG/M metagenome (GOLD analysis project Ga0114923, IMG submission 89578) | Deep subsurface microbial communities from Indian Ocean to uncover new lineages of life (NeLLi) - Sumatra_00157 metaG | ecosystem: Environmental > Aquatic > Marine > Oceanic > Sediment | place: near...
CGTCTTATAGCCGATAAAACAGGATCGATGTTCATGTCTTACAGTGCTGTGACCTCCGGATCAAGGGAGATGAAGGAGGTCATGGCAACTGCGCGTGAACTGAGGCGCAGGTCGGGCCGTAAGACCATCATGTTCGTTGACGAGGTCCACAGGTTCAACAAGGCCCAGCAGGATGCCTTCCTGCCCTATGTGGAAGCGGGGGATGTGATCCTTATCGGGGCGACGACTGAAAATCCGTCCTTTGAAGTGAACGCCGCCCTCCTTTCAAGAAGCAAGGTGTTCGTATTTACCCCTTTGAACAGTGATGAACTCAGAATCATTGTTCAAAGGGGTCTGTCTGAAGACAAAGAGCTCCAGAAACTGAATTTATCGATAGATCAAGGAACTATTAAACAAATCGTGAGGTATGCCGATGGGGATGCTCGCAGGGCTCTCAATGCTCTGGAGATGGCGACTTTCATGGTTGAGCCTGACGATGACGGGCGGCGGGTCATCGGGGCAGAGGACGTTCAGAGGGCGGTCCAGGGAAAAACACTTGCGTATGACAAGGACGGAGAAGAGCATTACAACATAATAAGTGCACTTCACAAGAGCATCAGGGGATCCGACCCTGACGCTTCCCTTTACTGGCTTACAAGGATGATGGTTGCAGGCGAGGATCGGCGGTACCTGCTCCGGCGCCTGGCACGGGTGGCGGTGGAGGATGTTGGGCTTGCTGAACCTGATGCCCTCGTCCAGGCTGCGGCAGCCCGGCAGGCTTTCGATTTTGTCGGCGAACCGGAGGGTGACCTCATCCTGGCGCAATTGACCGTTTATCTCGCCCTGGCTCCCAAGAGTAATGCCCTTTATCGTGCCTATGGTGCTGTCTCCAGGGATGTGAAGGAAAAGCCGGCTTACCAGGTGCCCCATCATATAAGGAATGCTCCTACGCGGCTCATGAAGGACCTCGATTACGGCAAGGGCTACGAATATTCCCACGATATGCCGGAAGGAGTGTCTGGCCATAGTTTTTTTCCCGAAGAACTGGGGGAAAAAAACTATTATCTTCCTGGAGACCAGGGGAAGGAGAAGGAGATAGGGGAAAAATTGAAAGAGTTGAAGGAGAAGGTGGGGCGGCTCAGGAAAAACAAGTAATAGTAATGGTAATAGTAATGGTAATAGTAATAGGAAAATCTAGACCAGGACTAGGACTGGACCTCCACTGTTGTCATTGCGAGGAGCATCGAGGCAGACGAGAGCGACGTGGCAATCTCGGGAAAAAGCCATAACGCAGAGGGCCGCCCTTCGACGCGTTCCACTTGCTCAGGACAGGCAGGTCGGCCATTCCCGGCCGAATCGCAGAGAGCCGCAGGGAAAACCAAAACACTTCCATGGGGTGGAATTGATGAACAGGTCGTTGGTTTGGGTTTTAGGGCTGTCTTGGTTCTTGGATCTTGGATCTCCTGTCACGGCGTAGCTGTTCGAAAGGCGTTAGCGAAGACGGATGGATCTTGGATCCCTCTTGAATTTTGAATCTTGAATCTTGAATTGGATATTAACGTGGACGACATCCGTAATCGCATTAAAATCCTCCCCGACCACCTCATCGACGTCATCGCCGCCGGTGAGGTGGTGGAGCGCCCGGCGTCGGTGGTAAAGGAGCTTGTTGAAAACGCCATAGATGCCGGCGCCGAATCCATACGTGTGCACCTGGTGGATGGCGGCCGTGGAAAGATCCAGGTTCTGGACGACGGCTTCGGTATGGATGAGGATGACTGCCTCATGGCCATTGAGCGTCACGCAACGAGCAAGGTCGCTGCAGTGGAGGACCTGAGACACCTGAGGACTCTGGGTTTCCGCGGCGAGGCCCTCCCCAGCATCGCTTCGGTGGGACGTTTCAAACTGGAGAGCTGGGACGGCAACGCTTCTTCCGGAACGAGGATCGTGATCGATAACGGAAAGCTTCTGTCGGTGGAACCCGCTGGAAGGGCGCGTGGTACTACGGTCACCCTGGAGGGGCTATTCCAAAAGCTGCCCGCCCGCAGGAAGTTCATGCGGACGAGGGAGACTGAAACGGCCTGGTGCCTGACCGCCGTCGAGGACGCCGCACTGGCAAACCCAGCAATCTCCTTTACGGTTACAAGTAACGGGAGTGAACTTCTGAACATGCCGCCATCTTCGACACTCAGAAACCGGATCGCATCACTCTGGGGTGCCGATATGTCGGGCAGGCTCCTTCCTCTGGCTTACACCGGAGGCGGAGTCGTCCTGGAGGGACTTATCAGTCCGCCCACCGAGACCTTCAGTCGGCGTTTAAAGCACAGGACCATGATCCATAACCGTCCGGTGAGGGACCCGGTGCTCAACAAGGTCATATCTTCGGCTCTGTCCGGTTCGTGGCCGACCGGGAGGTTCCCGGCCCTGGTGCTTTCCATGGTGGTTGATGACGATCTTGTGGACGTGAACGTCCACCCAGCCAAACGTGAGGTTCGGTTCCGCCGAACCGAACCTGTAGCTCAAGCTATTAGAGGTGCCGTCAGCAGTATCAAGGCGCCAGTGAGGATTGCATACGCTGGTACGAGCACTGAAAAACATCCAACACAGACGCCCGCCGGGGAAACCAGATTGCCTTTTGGCAAAGCTGTTCACACACTGGAAAACAATGTTCTCAGGCCTTCTCAGGTTAAGGTTTCGGAAGATGTTGGATCAGGCCCAGAATCCAGCAGGATTCTGGGCCAGGTAATGGGGACTTATATCCTCATTGAAGACGAGAACGGGCTCCAGATCATCGACCAACACGCCGCCCATGAGCGGATCGTATTTAACCGCCTCCTGTCAAGACGATCGGGTGCGAAAGTTCCTGTCCAGATCCTTGCTGTCCCACTGGTCCTGACCTTGAGCTCTTCGGAGGCTGCCAACCTTCTTGCATCCCATCAACTACTGAATTCCTTTGGTTTTGAGATCGGCGAATTCGGGCCGGACACGATCAGAGTCACGGCGGTTCCATCCGATCTTAAGGGGCAGCTTGTGGAGGAACTTTTAGGTCAGTTTGCCGCAGGTTGTGAAACGACCGGGAGGGAGTCCGAAGATGTGGCGTTGGCTGTGAGCCGCTGGGCGTGCCGGGAGAGTGTAATGGCCGGGCGTAAACTTTCGGAGAAGGAAATAAAGCAGCTTGTACGCGACCTGGATGAAGCCGAATCGGGGTTTTCCTGTCCCCACGGCAGGCCCACCCGTATTGCCCTGAGCCTACCTGATCTTGAAAGGCTGTTCGGCAGGCGATGACAGAGAACAAAACTCCGCTTATCGCCATCGGCGGTCCCACCGCGTCGGGGAAATCCTCCCTGGCCTTGGCATTGGCCGCCCTTGTTCGAGTCGAGATCCTGAATTTCGACTCCATGCAGATTTACAGGGGGATGGATATCGGGACCGCAAAGCCTGACGGTGCGGAACGGAAAGCGGTTCCCCATCATCTGCTGGACCTTCGTGATCCCGATGAACCGTTCTCTGTGGGTCAGTACATCCCTCTCTTCCGCGAAACTGTGAAGAATATTGCCGGCCGGGGAGGGCTTCCGGTGGCGGTGGGGGGAACGGGCTTGTACCTGAGAGGGGCTCTGGGAGGTATTTTCGAGGGCCCCCAGCGCGATGATGAACTGCGCGATGAGATGAGAAACTCAGAGAGTGAGGATCCTGGTTTTCTGTACCGCATGCTCGAGGAGAAGGATCCTGAAACCGCTTGCAGGACCATGCCCAACGATCTTGTGAGGATTATCAGGGCCCTGGAAGTTCTGGAATTGACCGGTACCTCCATAAGCGAACTGCAGCGGGAGCACTCGTTCCGGGATCGCCCCTTCGATGCCGCGATATACTGCCTGAATCCGGAAAGGGAAACGCTGTACCGGTGGATCGAGGAGAGAGTGGATCTGATGATGGAGGAAGGATTTCTGGAGGAGGTAAAAGAGCTAAGGGATAAGGGATATGGGAGGCACCTGCCCTCCATGAAAGCTCTCGGATACAGGGAGTTCATGGCACACCTGGACGGAGAGACGAGCTTGGCGGAGGCGGTTGAGCTGATCAAGCGCAGCACACGCCGCTACGCCAAACGCCAGATCACCTGGTTCAAGGGGGAGGAGGGGGTGAGGTGGTTGGATTTCTCCAGTCGTGATGAGATACCGATGCTCGCGAAACGTATTGCGAGAGAGATAAGGGAGCGGGACTCGGAGACACGGTGACACGGTGACGCGGGGAAAGAGCTGGAGGGGGCGAGAGGGAGCATGGGGGAGGGGGAGAAAGATCTTAGGACGCGGAGACACGGAGACGCGGTGACACCGAGATAAAAACGGTATGGGAGTATGGGAGTGAGGGGGTATGGAGATAAATGCTCCGTCATTCCGGAAATTTCGACGAAGTCGTAATTGTCCGGAATCCAGTTGCTTTTGTCATCGCGAACCGCAACCTAGTGAAGCGATCCCGATTTCTATTAAAGCAATAAGGTTCTTCCGGCTAATGCGTACCTGGTTAAAACAACGGTTTTTATATATGCGATATTTTTTACCACAGTTATGGAGGCAGGCGGAGATAGGCTTCAATCAGGGGGAAAAGCGGTTGCTGTAAAAGCGGTATTTTTCACCAAGTCACGGAGGACACGGAGAAATTCAATTTCAGGGGAAAAACGGTTCTTTCAAAAGCGTTAAGAGCTGCCTCATGCAAAGACGCAAAGGTCGCTAAGTTACGCAACGTTTAAAACTAATATATAACTTTAAAGCAAAATCCATAACGTTCCGAATAAAAAAGTAAAATTACTCACTTTTAACAGGCGATATGTGCAGTGCCTTGCTCTCATCATGATGGTTTGGTCCTTTCTGGTTGTACTGGATTCAGTGGGACTGATTTAGTAATACGGGTTTTTGGTCAATAGTTTTTCAATTTTCTACGTTCTACATTCCACATTCTACATTTTGCCTATAAGGCATCAATTGTATTGACATTAGGCACACATCTGCTACCCTTTCTCCGTGAAGCGTTTTGTGTGGGATGAGGAAAAGAACCGGATGCTGAAGGAGGTGAGAGGAGTCTCTTTCGAAATGGTCCTTCAGGCCATGGCAGATGAACGTCTTCTTGATGTCCTGGAGCATCCCAACAAAGAGAAATATGGAAGACAGAGGCTGTACGTCGTGGAGATCGACAGATACGCATATATCGTACCATTCGAGGAAAAAGGCGACGAAATTTTATTAAAGACGATCTTTCCAAGCCGAAGGTACAAGCGGCTGTACATCAGCCGGGAGGAAAACTGATGAAGCTTTACGATGATGAAAAGAACCTCTTCGAGTCGGTCGAAAAGGGTGAGTGGAGGTCCGTCGAGAACCTTGCCGGGGAGATTGCATTGGCCAAGGAAGCCGCTGAGGCCACCTACGGCAAGGACCAGAGGATGAACATCCGTATCTCCAGTCGCGATATGAGCAGCCTGAAAGTCCGGGCCCGGGAGGAGGGGATTCCTTACCAGACCCTCGTGTCCAGTATCATTCACCGGTATTTGACGGGGAGACTGAAGGAGAAGTAGGATCTGGAAATCTCATTCAAGATTCAAAATTCAAAATTCAAGAAGAGGGAATCTTAGGCTGTCATTGCGAGCCCCAAGAAAGATAGCGGGCGTGGCAATCTCGGTATCAAGTGGTTTCTGTAAAAGCGATTATTATTGCCGCATAGTACGCAAAAGGCCGAAGAAAAATTCTTGGGTGTCGGATCTTGGATACTTTTGAATATTGAATCTTGAATATTGAATATTTCCCGATCACCGATCACTGATTACTGATTACTGTCTTTTCCCCCAATCTTGTTCTAAAATATCCCTTTATTTTCCCAAACCGCACCAGGAGGGCACCCTTGAAGATCATCAGAGCGACAGCCGTGTTTTTACTCAGCCTGACCTTGGCAGGGATTCTGATCCCTTCTACGGGAATGGCCGAAGCGACCAAGGTAAGAGTATCTGCTCACGCTGCCATCGATAAGGGGGATGTGGCGGGCGCCCAGAGCGACGCCCAGTCAGAGGCTCTTCAAAAAGCCATTGAAAAGGTCCTCGCCCAGGTCGTACCGGAGAGAACTTTTGCAGCTCTTGAACCTCTCCTGGCTGCGAGGATTTTGCCTCAAACGGAGCGTTTCATCTCCCATTACCAGATCGTGAGCCAGGATGTCAGTGATATGGCTTATACGGTTCATCTTTCTGTGACAGTTGACACCGATCTGCTGCGTAAAAGCCTGGCGCGTATTGGTGTGATAAAGGAGCCTGAAAGTCCTCCCCTGGTCGCTATTTTCGTGACGGTTGACGCGCCCCTTGGACTGGATCACGTCAAATCCCTGGGAATAGTGGCCCAGAAGGCTGTTTCAGGGGCGCTGGACGGCGCTAACCTCGTTATCATTCCCCCTGCTGATCGGGACGGAGGCACGGGATTCAGGGTCGTCAGGCCGCCCCAGGCGCCTGAAGCGCTGGTTTCGGAGGGGCTGGTCTCGCTAGCTGATCTGGCTGTCGGGGTCCTGTTCAAAAAGAGCGGTGAAGCGGTCGTGACCGGCAGTACAATGACCATTCCCATGTACCTTTCCATTCAAGCTGTGGATGTTGAAACAGGGACCCTGGTGGATGTTGGTCTTCAGGATGTTGAGGTCAGTATGGGGACCCGGGATGGGACCCTGCTGTCAACAGGCCTCGGGGAGAGAATAAGTGAAATGGCTTTACGGATGTTGGACAACCTGACGGAACGCTATCTTGCAGGCGAAGCCGAGAGAGGCCCTGTGGATCTGGTTTTTGAAGGCAGCCATGACGCTGTTTCTGTAATGCGTATATTAAGTGAGATGCAGTTTCGTCTCGGGGAAACAACCTCCATTGTACCGATGAAGTTCAGCTTCGACCGGTCCCAGTATGTTATTTGGACATCAAGAACCGTGGACGATGTTGTCCGTGTTCTTTCGCTGTTGGAAGGAAAATTGAGACCTTTCGAAGTGCAGGTTCAAGAGCTGAGGATAACCCTTACCATGGAGGATGGGGTGACCACCGCCGGTGTCATGGAGTTCGGCGAGGAGGTAACTTTTTACAGACGGCTGCCGGTCCCGGGATTAGAAAACCCCGATGATATCCGCAAAATCGAGTTCGTGGCCTGGCAGGAAATCGAGAACAACTCGGAAGCCGGCAGCGCCAATGTTGCCCCCGTGGGAATGGGGATCCTGGGAAGGATTGATCCTTCCAGGGACCTGGATTTTTTCCGTTTTCAACTGCCTGACGGGGCAAGGGAGGTGTCTGTGCATGTTGAACAGACGGGGCCCGGAGAGGTCAGGTCACGGGTAAGGATCTTCAGCGGCGGCAGTCTTCTTGAGGATCGGCTTGCGAGGAGCAGGGGAAGAAACCTGTACTTCACCTTCCCGGTCAACCCGGATATGACCGATATTCAACTTTCAATTGAAGACTTCCTCGGACGATACTCTTCCATGTTCCCCTATGTGCTGAAGGTGGGGGTAACAGGTAATAAAAAGGCAGATGAACCTACCTAACGCGATCACGATCATCAGGATTCTCCTGATCCCCCTCTTCCTTTACAAGGTTATTGAGGGAGAAATGATCTTTGCGACGGCAGTATACCTTACGGCTGCCATTACCGACGGACTTGATGGTTTCATAGCCCGTGTCTGGCACCTTCAGACGAGGCTCGGAACCTTTCTGGATCCGATGGCGGACAAGCTTCTCATCACAACCTCATTCCTTACACTTTCGGTGCTCAAGATCATTCCCCTCTGGCTTGCTCTGGCAGTCATCAGCCGTGATTTCATCATCGTGGGCGGAAGCCTTCTCGTATACCTGATCAAGAACGACCTGACCATCCAACCCCAGCCCATCGGTAAGGTCACGACCTTCTTTCAGTTCAGCTATATTCTCCTCGTCCTCCTTCAATCAGCCACGGATATCTCCTATCTGTCGAACCTGTACGGTCCCATGGTACTGATCACGGGCAGCCTGACGATCATCTCGGGTGCTGTCTACATACTTGACGGGCTCAGGGCTCTGGAGGATTGACCTTGCCACGCTTCAGATCATGGTTCGTGATCCTGCTACTATTGATTTTGCCCTCCACTGCCCATACAGGCATTCTCAACCTGAGGAGCGGCCTTGGTACGATCGTACAGAGGGACAGGGAAACAAGCGACTCAATTCGCTATGGCGCAGTACTTCTGACGACCTCATACCGCACCCCCGTCCTGGAATTCGCGCTGGATCTTCCTCTTAGATGGGATATTCAAACCGGGGAGTTTAACCGTGATATCTGGAACAGAAGGGGAGATCTGCTTCGCCCCTTGAAACTCCTCAGATATCGCACCGGCACCGGCCTGGTCAGTGGCGGGCTGGAAGTTTTTACTGACTGGACACCGGGTGATGGGTTCCTGGTTCGTGACCTGTCGGGAAGGGGAGAGATCGATTATGTCCTTCCAGGGTTCAGATTCAGGTGGTCGGACGAGAATTTTGATCTGGATGCCGGGATGGATCGTCTCGTTGATCCCACAGTGCAGGCGGTTGCTTTGACGTGGAGAGCTACCAGGGGTGTTACCCTGGTTATAGAGGGAGCAGTGGATCCGGAGGCGCCGGTGGCTTTTAGCGGGAACTCGAACCAGGGACGGCCAAGTGCGGACGATAGTGAACGTCTGACAGCGGGAGCGGCGGGGATCCGGGTGGAACTTATCCAGGGAGATGTTCTGGACCTTAGCATCGGTGTCCATGCAGGGGATATCAACGGGGAAGCGAAGGGAAAGGGCGGGGAATTGTCCGCCACCCTTGATTTTACACACAGCTACCTCAATCGGCTGCAGCTGCAGGTCCGGTCTGTGAGCAGTGAAGGCGGATATGTTCCGGCGTGGTTCGATGCCGGATACCCTGTTCACAGGTGGGGCCCGACCCCGACCGGACAACCTTTTCTGGCATTGAATCCGCTGGATGGTACAATACCGGACAGAAAAATGCTGTCCTACGAAATTCATTACGACCTTGGTGACTTTTTCAGTATCAGTGGTGGGCTGGACAGATTCGATGACGATTCCATGTCAAGAGCCACGTTTAAAGCACAACTAAGGGAAGAAAACGGCAGAGGTCTGGAAGTCTCGATTTGGTCAAGGGCCGACGGCCCTGACATCAAACTGTTTTCGGAGGATTCAATCCTTAGTTCGCGAGCGAGCGCTCTGTATAATTTTCTGCCTCACTTTCTATTGAGTGTTTCCTTTGAACACTCCTGGGCATTCCGGGAGGAGGAAGCAGGTTTCAAACCCCTGAATTCCATACTGCTCGGGGTGGTTTATGACATTTCTCTTTGAGACCGAGGGTCTCAAAGAGAAATGAGTGCATAGTGCAGAGTGCATAGTGCAGAGGGTAATCATGAAATACTTATTAAACGTCCACCTAGAAACTGATATCTTGACAAAGGTTTCTGCAGTTGCTAGTAAGATTTTCGTTCTGTAGGCGCGTAGCTCAGTGGGAGAGCGCTTCCCTGACGCGGAAGAAGTCGGCGGTTCGATACCGCCCGCGCCTACCACGCTTTTCCCAAAACCGAGGGCATCTTGTCAATCCAGACAGCAAGATGCCCTTGATTGTTTAAAGAAAACGTTTGAAGTTTGAAGTTCAGGGTTTGAAGTTGCAACCTCAAACATCAAACATCAAACCTCAAACTCAGGAGTTTTTTTCGTGAAAATCACTTTCCCCGACGGTTCAAGCAGGGAGTATGAAGCCGGCACAACACTGGCGCAGGTTGCCGAATCCATAGGCCCCAAACTGGCAAAAGCATCTCTGGCTGCAGAAGTGAACGGATCGCTGATGGATATGATCACGCCCCTTGAAGAGGACGCCAAGGTGCGTTTCCTGACTTTCAATGATGAGGATGGTGTGGACATTTTCAGACACAGCTCCTCCCACGTTATGGCCCAGGCTGTCAAAAACCTCTATCCCAACGCAAAACTCGCCATAGGTCCTCCGATCAAGGACGGGTTCTATTATGACATTGATGTTCCGGAAAGCATCAATGAAGAGGATCTCAAGCGGATCGAGAAGGAGATGGACAGGATCGTTGCCCAGAAGATCCCCTTCACAAGGGAGATTCTATCCAGGGAAGATGCCCTGAAACTGTTCGAGCAGCTTGGCGAGGAATACAAGGTCGAGCTGATCAAGGAGATCCAGGACGACACCGTCTCAGTTTATCGGCAGGGAGATTTTGTGGATATGTGCCGTGGACCCCACGTTCCTGATACAGGCTATGTGAAGTCCTTTAAGCTTCTTCATACGGCAGGAGCGTACTGGAGGGGTGACGAACATAAAAAGATGCTTCAGCGGCTGTATGGGACGTCGTGGGTCGACAAAAAGGATCTGAAAACCTACTTGAATCGTCTCGAGGAGGCCAGGAAAAGGGACCACAGAAAACTCGGTCGCGAACTGGACCTCTTCTCCATTGAGGAGGAAGCGGGACCAGGACTTGTGATCTATCATCCCAAGGGTGCACTGCTCAGAATGCTCATTGAGGATTTCGAAAAAAAAGAGCACATGAGAAGGGGATATCAGATCGTCATGGGACCTCAGCTTCTCAAGGTCGACCTGTGGAAGAAATCGGGACACTGGGATCACTACCGGGAGAAAATGTATTTTACGGAGGTCGAAGGCGCTCAGTACGGCCTGAAACCGATGAACTGCGTCGCCCACATGCTTATCTACAAATCCTCCATCAGGAGTTACAGGGACCTTCCTCTGAGGTATTTCGAACTCGGCACCGTTCACCGACACGAGAAATCGGGTGTCCTGCACGGGCTGCTGCGCGTCAGGGGATTCACCCAGGATGACGCACATATTCTTTGCACCCCTCAGCAGCTCAACTCAGAGATCAGGGGCGTGATCACCTTCGTGCGCGACATGATGGGAGTCTTCGGTTTTGAATATGAAATGGAAATCTCAACGCGCCCCGAAAAATCCATCGGCAGCGAGGAAGACTGGGAAAGAGCTACAAAGGCCTTGATGGAAGCAATGGATGACGAGGAAATTCCCTACAAGATCAACGAAGGGGATGGGGCCTTTTACGGTCCCAAAATAGACGTTATAATAAAGGACGCCATCGGACGGATGTGGCAGTGTGCGACTGTCCAGTGTGATTTTGCGCTTCCGGAACGGTTTGAACTCGAATTCGTTGGAGCAGATGGTGGAAGACATCGTCCTATCATGCTGCACAGGGTCATTCTGGGTTCCATCGACCGTTTCCTCGGGGTCCTCATTGAGCATTTCGCCGGGGCCTTCCCGGCGTGGATGTCGCCTGTTCAGGTCAAGATATTGACAATAACCGACAGGAGTGCTAACTATGCTCGGTCTGTGGCGGGAAGGCTCAGGGAGGAAGGATTCCGTGTAGAATCCGACCTCCGAAATGAGAAGATCGGGTACAAAATACGAGAGGCCCGCCTGGAAAAAGTACCTTATATGCTCATTTTAGGGGACAAGGAAACCGATACCGGGACAGTCGCTGTAAGGCACCGGGAAGACGGCGACAGAGGAAGTGTGTCCCTTGAAGACTTTGTGGCAGGGGTGAGGAATCAGATGGCTCCGCCCGTAATCCCGTACAAGGAGGATTGAGATAGCAGCCGAAAAGAAAATCGCTGTCAACCGGATGATTACCGCCCGGGAACTGCGTGTCATAGGACCGGAGGGTGAGCAGCTGGGCATCCTGGAAAAACACAACGCCATTGCGGCAGCGGAGGACCTGGGATTGGATCTGGTAGAGGTGGCACCTACCGCTGTTCCGCCGGTCTGCCGGATAATGGATTACGGCAAGTACAAGTACGAACAGAGCAAGAAGGCACAACTGGCCAAAAAGAATCAGAAGATCATCCAGATCAAGGAAGTAAAGATTCGCCCCAAAACGGATGACCACGATCTTGAGACCAAGGCTAAACATGCCAGGCGTTTTCTGGCAGAGGGCAACAAGCTGAAGATTACGGTACGGTTCAGGGGTCGCGAGATAGTTCACATTGACAGAGGTAAAATGGTTCTCGAAAAATTGATGGAATTGCTGAAGGATATTTCGGTTGTTGAAGCTCCGGCGAAGATGGAGGGTCGCAACCTTGTTATGATCCTGGCACCCATTTCCCAGTAGAGAGTGATCACATCGCCGGCGGGAGGTTGAGTGTCCCGCAGCATCGCTGACGGAGTATAATATGCCCAAGATCAAAACAAACAGGGGAGCAGCCAAGCGTTTCGGCAAGACCGGGACCGGCAAAATTAAGAGGCGGAGAGCCTTTCACAGCCACATCCTGACCAGCAAGGATCAGAAAAGGAAACGCCGCCTGCGCTCCGGCACCCTGATTCACGCAGCTGACGAGAAGAACATCAGGAAATTAATCCCCTATATTTAAAAGTCCGATGAGAGGCCTTCGCAGACTTTTAAATATCTAAAGGAGCAACAGCATGCCCAGAGTAAAAAGGGCGGTTCACGCCAGAAAGAAAAGAAAAGCACTCCTTTCCCAGGCCTCCGGTTATTGGGGAGGGAGAAAAAACCTTGTCAGTCAGGCTCGTATGACGGTCGAAAAAGCGCTGTCCTATTCCTACCGTGATCGACGCAACAGAAAACGTGACTTCAGGCGCCTGTGGATAGTACGGATCAATGCGGCGGCCAGAAACCATGGGCTGTCGTACAGCCAGTTCATTCATGGGCTCAACGAAGCCGGCGTCACACTGGATCGTAAGGTCCTTTCCGATATCGCAGTTCATGATGATGCGGCCTTTGCCGAACTGGTCAAGGTCGCTTCCGGAGGCCTCCAGGAGAGCGCCTGACCTCGAAACGTGCCGTTTCGAGGATTGATCAGGGATAGACAGGTGCAAAAAAAGTTTCCGGTGTATCACCGCTCAGACAGGGATGCAAACGGTAAGACCGGAACCACAATAATACCAAAAGCGAAGACGGAGAGTGGTCTTCGGCTCGGATCGTCAAAGAGAGGGGTTGCCATTGGCTGAAAGCTTCCCCGGCGGCTGCGGACGACCTTTCACTCCCGAGCTTCCTGCCTGAAACAGCTGTTCAAATAGGGCAGGACGGATTCTCCCCGTTACAGGAGATGGGCGAAGACTTATAGGGTCGCAAAAAGTCTAGCCAAGCCTTTTTGCTCCACGGAAAGCGAAAAGCGTTGTTTCCGCTTTCCTCACAGATCAACGATTTGCACCGCAAATCATTGCTCTGGGCGCCCCCCACGGGGCGCGTGGATAACCCCGACAGGGTCGCAAAAAGTCTAGCCAAGCCTTTTTGCTCCACGGAAAGCGAAAAGCGTCGTTTCCGCTTTCCTCACAGATCAATGACTTGAATGGCAAATCATTGTTCTGGGCGCCCTTCACGGGGCGTGTTGATGACTTTTTACCAAGTCATCAACCTTCGCCTGCCGAGAGTCCTCGTATTACGTACTACGGGGGAATCGGGGTGGTAACGCGGAAATTATTCCGTCCCCTTGGGGCGGAATTTTTTGTTTTATAAGGTCCGTGAAAAGTGAACCGTGAACCGATTGTGAAAGAACCTGAATTGTGAATGGGAATGGGCTATACCGCTTGAATCCGTTCACTGTTCATTATTCACCGTTCACCTGAGCCAAAGGGAAAAGCACATGGAAAAGCAGGTGGAAAAACTCCTGAAAGAAGCTAAAAAGGCCATGGATTCAGTCGGGTCCTTGAAGGAACTCGACGAAGTCAGGATCCGGTACCTCGGAAAAAAGGGAGAGGTAACTTCCCTGCTCAAGGGTCTCGGTGCGCTGTCTCCGGAGGTGCGTCCCGCAGCTGGCCAGGCTTTGAACAGGGCAAGGAAGGAGATCGAGGATCTTCTGTTGAAAAAGAAGGTGGTGATCCAGGGTGAGGAGACCGAACGCAGCCTTAAAAGCCAGGTCGTCGATATTTCCCTTCCGGGTGTGGATCGGGAGCGCGGCACCCGGCATCCAGTGGTCCGGGTCATGAATGAAATGCTTGATATTTTCCGAGGTATGGGTTTCTCGGTCCGGCAAGGACCAGAGGTGGAAAAGGATTATTACAACTTCGAAGCTCTTAACATCCCAAAGGACCATCCGGCCCGTGATATGCAGGATACCTTTTACATAGCGGAGGAGATAGTCCTGAGAACGCATACATCGCCGGTCCAGGTAAGGGCGATGGAAAAACAGGATCCGCCGTTGAGGATAGTTTCTCCGGGGAGAGTCTACCGTCACGATTCCGATGTTACACATTCACCCATGTTCCATCAAGTTGAAGGGTTTATGGTGGATGAGGGCGTGGCATTTAGCGACCTGAAGGGAGTTTTAGCTGAGTTTATACACCAGTTTTTCGGCAGCGATGTCCCTGTCCGGTTCAGACCCAGTTTCTTTCCGTTTACCGAGCCTAGCGCTGAGGTGGACATGGGTTGTGTCATGTGCCGTGGCAAAGGATGCAGGGTCTGCTCCGACACGGGGTGGCTGGAAGTACTGGGCAGCGGGATGATCCACCCTGAGGTTTTCAAATATGTAGGTTACGATTCTGAGAAGTACTCCGGTTTTGCCTTCGGGATCGGGGTGGAGAGGATGGCCATGCTCCATTTTGGAATCGATGACATCAGATTATTGTTCGAAAACGATGTGAGATTCTTAAAACAATTTTGATTACGGATTATGAATTGCGAATTGCGGACGGGATATTATATACAGCGTAATAGAATTTCAAAGTTTATTATTACCGGTAAATTATGGGTCATGTTTAAGGTAGTAGATTAAGTATTTAATCCGTAATCCTAAATCCTGAATCCGCAATTATTTTATGGAGATTTTCAATGAAAGTAAATCTGGACTGGCTACGCGACTACGTTGACATCGAAGAGGACACCCAGACCCTTGCGGACGCTCTGACCATGGCGGGGCTGGAGGTGGAGAGGATTCAGGAGGTTGAGGGGGAGACCGTGCTTGAAGTCGGTGTAACACCCAACAGGCCCGATTGGTTATGTCACCTCGGGGTGGCGAGGGAGATAGCCGCCATCTATTCCAGGGATCTGCGGCTTCCCGAGGCTGAACTTCAAGAGGATGGGCCTGACGTCCAGGCTATGACATCCATTGACATAGAGGATCCGGAAGGGTGTCCGCGATACAGCGGGCGGATCGTAATGGGAGTAAAGCTCGGTAACTCTCCTGAAAAAATTGCCCAGAGGCTGGAATCAATAGGGATCCGCTCCATCAGCAACCTTGTTGACGCGACCAACTATGTCATGATGGAACTTGGTCAGCCACTTCACGTTTTCGATTACCACCGGCTTGCAGAGAACAGAATTGTGGTCAGAAAAGCTCTTAAGGATGAAGTTCTGGAAACGCTGGATGGCCAGAAACGTGTGCTTACCCGGGAAGATCTTCTGATCTGTGACGGATTCGGTCCTGTGGCACTTGCTGGGATAATGGGCGGTTTCAACTCTGAAGTACTGGAAAGCACAAAAGATCTCCTTCTGGAAAGTGCGTGTTTCGATCCGCTGACCATAAGGCGGAGTTCCAAACGCCTTGGACTGTCCACGGAGGCATCCTATCGCTTTGAGCGGGGAACAGATCCCAGCGGTACCGTAAGAGCTGTTGACAGGCTGGCGTACCTTATACATGAATGGGGGGGTGGTGATGTCTGCAAGGGAGTCTTGGATGCCCATCCCAGACCTGAAGAAAAGAAGAAAGTCCAATTCAGGATGTCCAGAGTTGGAGAGTTCCTGGGCGTGGATATCCCTGAAAAGGATGCCGTTTCCGCGCTTGAAAGGCTGCGACTTGAGCCTGAAAAAAGGAAGGGAGAGCTCTGGACGATCACACCTCCCGGATTCCGCCGTGATCTTGCTCTCGAAGTGGATGTTATCGAGGAGATCGCCAGAATATACGGCTACGATCGAATACCGGTCACCATGCCGGTGGGCAGAACCGTCCCCGTAAAGACAGAGCCCCTCGACAGGCTCCAGGGGAGCATCAGGGATGCTCTGGAAGGCCTCGGCTTCAACGAAGCTGTTACCTATAGCTTTATCAGTGTATCGGATATCGAAGATCTTGGTATCGGTGGAGGTCTTGATCCTGTGTCTTTAATGAACCCTATTTCCGATGAAATGACCGTCATGAGGACCAGCATCCTTCCAGGGTTGCTGAAGGCCCTTCGGACAAATGTCAGCAGGAGGTCCGAGGACGTCAGGCTTTACGAAACAGGCCGTGTATTTCTCCCCTGCAGTGAGTGTGAATTGCCGGAAGAACGCGTGAGGGTAGCGGGACTAATGGCTGGCGTCAGGAACAGGAAGAAATGGTTCAGGGCATATGAGGAAGCTGATTTTTTCGATATCAAAGGAGCGGTGGAATCGATGTTAAATTCCGTCGGTATCACCGAGATCACCTTCAAGGAGATGGATATCCCGTACCTGCAGCCCGGCCAGAGCGCCTGGGTCATGGCTGGAGAAGTCTCACTCGGAGTGGCCGGCACACTTCACCCGTCCCAGAGGAAAAAACACAGGTTAAGAGAATGGGGCGGTGTTTTCGAACTGGACCTTCACCACATGCTCAATGTCGATACGAGGAAAAAGTTCAGCCGGCTCCCCCAGTATCCAGAAGTGCTCAGGGATCTGGCCGTAGTAGTGGGTGGAGATGTTCCGGCGCAACTGATGGAGGGTGTAATCCGTGAAGAGGGCGATGACCTGAGTAGATTGTATCTGTTCGACCTTTACGAGGGGAAAGGAGTTCCTGAGGGGAGCCGGAGCCTGGCGTGGTCCCTGAGTTTTCAGAGCGTTGACAGAACATTGACCGACGAAGAGGTGGACTCGAGTATGGCGGCTATTGTAAAGGCGTTGGAGAAAGAATTTGGGGCCCGCCTACGCTAAAGCCTTTCGATTAGCTACGGCGTGGCAAGCCCGACTTCGCTGACGCGAAGTCTGGCATTGAGGATTCCGGATTAAGGATTGAGGATTCAAATCAGCCTGCATCAAAACGGGATTTCCTGCTTAAGCTGTTGTATTTAGTGGGGATTATAAGATCCGCTGATTGGAAAATCGGGAAGTACGAAAAAAACCTCAATTCTCAATTCTCAATGCTCAATTTGTCAGTTTTTCCTTCATTTCCCTCTTGACCAAAGCAATACTTAGCCTTTAAACTACAAGCTCTTGAAAATGAAGGGATTTGTCTCAGTAGCCGGAGGGGTTAAAAGATGACGAAGGCCGATATCGTTGAGGTGGTTCACAACCGGACAGGGTTTTCCAAAAAAGAATCCTCCGAGGCGGTGGAATCGATCCTGGATATCCTCAAAGAAATTCTTGAAGAGGGTGAAAAGATCAAACTCTCCGGGTTTGGCAACTTTGTCATCAGGAGTAAGGAAGTCAGGAAGGGGAGGAACCCAAAGACAGGTGAAGAGATGGAGATCTCCGCCAGGAGTGTACTGACTTTCAAGCCCAGCCAGAAACTCAAGGATCACATCAACGGGGCCGAATGATCCCACCGGATTGACTCTGGCCCCCTTTCCCACTCAAAGTTTTGACGACTGCCGTTTTGATGACTACCGTAGAGATCCCTGATAAGTTGTTCTTCAAGATCGGTGAAGTCAGCCGCCTCACCGATGTCAAAGCCCATGTCCTTAGATACTGGGAAAGTGAATTTCCCATGCTCAATCCCCAGAAGAACAGGGCCGATCAGAGAGTCTACAGAAAAAAGGATATTGAAACGATCCTCCTTATCAAGAGGCTTCTTTACGATGAGAACTATACGATCTCCGGTGCTCGCAAGAGGCTGAGGGAGATGAGGAGCGAGGAAAAGGCGAAGGGTCAGATGGACCTCTTTACCGGTGGGGTGGACCGTAAAAAAGTGCTGGCAGCCATCGATGAACTGGAGAAAGCGCTGAGGATAATTGAAAGGCCATGACCCGTGATTCGTGAATGGCTGTAAATCTCAGATCTCAAATCTCAAATCTCAGAAATAATCCAAGGTCCAAAATCCAAGATCCATGAAGAGGTGAGCGCGCCGGTGGCAATATGCACTGGACCTCTTTCTCCATTCTCTGTTCACAGTTCACTTATCCTCAATACTCAATCCGTAATTCTCAATAAAATCTTCCCCCATTCCCCTACTTCCTATACCCCTTTTACTTAAAGGTTTTAAGAATTGACAACTTTGGAGAATCTGTTATATTTTATGTGAATATTGTGACTATTGTCAGACTGAAACGCGAGGTGACAATCCATGCAGCCTAAAATAAAGGTCAAGCAGAACTATACCCCCAACGACGTGGGGTCGCTGCTGGGAGTCCACCACAACACCATCAAGAATTGGATCAAGGGCAAGCAGGTGGTGGCTTTTCAGACCGTGGGTGGACATTATCGTGTCCCCAGGCGTGAGCTCGTACGGCTCATAAAGGGCAGGGGTTTACCTGTACCAGATGAACTCCAGGGGCCCATGGGGCTAGTCTACGTGGTTGATGACGACGAGCTCATACGCAGAGCAATGGAGGACGCCCTCTCGGTCGACTATGAGGTCTACGCCTTCAACAACGGTTTTGATGCCCTGATGCAGATAGGCAGGCTGAAACCGGACCTCCTGGTGCTGGACATCTACATGCCGGGTATCGATGGGTTCGCCATGGTAAAGAAGCTCCGGCAGGACGACAAGCTGTTCAATCTCAGGGTGATCGGAATGTCGGGCAAGGAGGTCAGCGCCGAGGATGCCAAAAAAGCCGGTTTTGACGAGTTCTACGCGAAGAAAGAGGGAATGAAAGTCATCGTGGACGCGGTTAAGGAATATTTGGGAACGCAAAGATAAACAAGTCCGTTCCCAAGGAGTCCAAAGTCCAATGTCCAATGCCTGCCCCTGGCTTGAACAGGGGTCCAAAGTTAGATCGTAAGGGCCCCGATGGGGCTCTTTTTTTTAGATGCCACGTATTTCGCACAAGTTCTTGCCTCCGTCTTAGAATCAGTTACCTTACTCTATCTTATCCGGGTAATCAGTTTTCGTTCTTCTTGACGAAGTGTCCCTCAACTGCTACATATCGCTGTTCCACAAAACGGGGCGTAGCGCAGCCTGGTAGCGCACCTGAATGGGGTTCAGGTGGTCGGAGGTTCAAATCCTCTCGCCCCGACCAGAGTTTAAAAAGCCGGCATCGAAAGATGCCGGCTTTTTCCATGAGGGGGAGAGGGGGGGAGGGGGGGAAGGGGAGAAAATTCGCTGGACCACCTGAACCAGCGGTGGTCGGAGGCCTGGGTGCCATAGCTTCAGCGACGGCTCCTTCAAATCCTCTCGCCCCGACCATTACTAAAAAAGCCGACGGTTCAGCCGTCGGCTTTTTCCATAAGGGGGAGACACGGGGAGAGGGGAAGGGGAGAAAAGATCGCTGGACCGCCTTAATCCGGGGTGGCAGGAGGCGGCAAACAGGGTACAGGTCTGAAGTATGAACAGGTCGCTTTAATCGGATTACCAGCTGCTCGTTCTGTAAATTCGGGCAGAGGTAAGGCTTGCGTGATAGAATTTATGAACATGGATATTCAATTAACCCCGGTGTCAGAGACCGGAGGAGGGAAACGGTTGGTTTCTGACCAATCACGGGCAATTCCGGGTATTTATTGAGCGATATACTGGCTGGGGAAGTTCGGGGGATAGAAATTTATAGGTTCAGGAGCGGAAATGAGGCAATTGTCGGACGGAAAAGCCCGATTCATAGGTTGATGGGCGGACCCGTCCCTTGAAACCGTATTCCACATCAGTAAGACTCATTCAGGGCAGCAGTAGGCGTTGTGCATGCGTTGCATGAAGTCGGCAGATCCGAAGAACATTCGTCGAAGGCCCTTTTGAACCTCCCTGTCGCTGATCCATATCTCCTCATTAAGAACCAGGACTCGGAAATACTCTCCCACCTTCCTTTTATTCCCGTTTAGCCTTAAAACCAGGTGATCATCCACAAGAACTACACCGATCTTTTTGCCAAATGCGTAATACTGGAAGGAAGAGTCGCTGTATTCTTCCAGATCGTCCACCATTCCGGCCCTTTTGGGGTTTTGGTAGACGTACCTGACAGCTGCCAGATAGTGTTCGTCGGTATCGATAATACATGAACCGTACCTGTCTCCCCACAAGTGTCCGGAGCGTCCGACCAGTTTGTTGTATCTTACAGCCACCCTGGAGTTAAAATATTGCATGGCTCTGTGGATATTCTCTTCTGTGGCAGTTGCAATGATGTGGTAATGTTATGTGGAGTTTGGACTTATGTGAAGTTCATCGTTGTTCTCCTTTCCACCATTTGATTCGTTCACCATTTTACTTCACATAATTTGACTGGGTTTTCGAGTGAATCGAGCCACTTCAGTACGTTTGGTTTTTGCCACGGCATTGCTTTGCTAATTTTAGGAGCTTTTGCTTTCAAGAGCATTTTCCGTTTCATTTCCATGTCAATTTCAATGTAGATATGTGTGGTGTTGATGTCGGCGTGCCCAAGCCAATAGCTGATCATATTGACATCGTTGCCGGCCCTGAGCAGATGCATGGCCGTGGTATGCCTGATGGTGTGCGGATTAACGGCCTTGGTCTTAAGCGAAGGACATTTTATTTGGGCTGATTCGGCATATTTTCGGACGATGTGTCGAATGCCGAAGCGTGTGACAGGTACTCCGTTGGCATTGAGGAAGATCTGTTCGGTTGCAGGATCTTTTGAGACGCGAAGTTTGAGGTATGTTTCCAGCGCTTTAACCGTTTCGGGCCACAGCAGACAACTTCGGTATTTTTTGCCCTTTCCCATGAGGGTAACTTGAGCGGTTCCCAGCAGACGAAGATTATCTGTTTTGAGGTTCACAATTTCGCTGGCGCGAGCCCCTGTATTGTAGAGCAGCAAAAGCAACGCTTTATCGCGCACTCCGGTACGCGAGTTGATGTCCACCGTGTCGAGCAACACCTGCATTTCTTTTTCTTCGAGATATTCGACCATTTTGTGTTCAGTTTTTTTCAGGGGGATGGTGCGGATTTTTTGACATTGGAGCAGCAGAGCAGGCTCTTCTCGGGCGATGAAGGCAAAGAGGATACGAATGGCCGCTAACCGGACGTTGCGTGTTCGTGATGAGCAGCCTCGGATATCTTCGAGATGATCGAGGAATGCCAACACGAGCGACTCGTCCATCTCTTCGACGCATAGTTCATCGGCGCTTTTGCCAAGAGTATCCGCCGCGTAACACAGCAACAGTTTGATCGTATCGCGATAAGCCAAAATCGTATTGACGGCAAGTCCCTTTTGGATCGGCAGATATTGGGCAAAGAATCGTTTCATAAAGTTTGCCAGTGGATGTTTCATGGTGCTTCTCCATTGGTTTTGATTCGTTGGAGGTAGTGGTTGTAAAAGCGTCGACTGACTTCCTCTCTCAATTCCGGAGTGGCTCGAAGATAAACCTGGGTTGAATGGATATCCACGTGCCCCATATAGGTTGCCAGCCACGGCAGGCGCGCGTTCACATCTTCCCCATCCCGATACCATTGAAGCAGTCTATGCGCCGCGAAGGTGTGCCGCAGGTCATGAATACGGGGACCGGTATGTTTATCGTGGGGGATATCGCATCGGTTCAACAATCCTCGAAAGGTACGGTTAACCGTACAGTGGTGCAATCGGCGGGATCGTTCATTTATCAGCAAAGGAGAATCCACCGAGTCTGGTTTGACACGAAGGCGCTTATCCACATACGACCGTAACGCTTTGGATGTCGAATCACTCAGGGGTATCCAGCGAGCCTTGCGGAACTTGCCTTTGGCAATATATATCCGTTGCTCGATACTGTAAAAGTCCTCCAGGTTCAAGGCCATGGCTTCTCCGATCCGGATGCCGGTGCTGTAAAGCAGGCCAAGTAAGGTTCTATAGGTTTGAGGCCGAAGGGAACCCGTTGGCGGCAGTTCAGAAGCCGCGGTCAGCAAGGAACAAATTTCAGACACACTGTAGATGTAGGGCTGACGTGATGCCTGTGATTGGATAGTTTTTATGGCCTCAGGAACGTAAGTGAGCGGATCGGCGCGCCAGAGGTATCGGCACAGTTGCCGCACCACGCAATAGCGGTTACCGCGACTGCGCACAGCCAAGTGCGAAAGGGTCTGCAGATAGTCGTCGATGATCTGCCGGGTAATACGTGGTTTTTTAAGTTCTTGGTCGCGCAAGAAACGGTCAAAATGTCTCAGTAACAGCGCTTGACTATGATAATCGGTGCCGGAGAGTTGACGGAGGTTGATGAATCGCCGAATCTCGGAAGCCAGGCAACTGTGAAACTCCAGTGCTTTCATCGCGCCACCTCCTCGGGCAACTCCAGGGCCACTTGCTTCAGACTGTTAAAGTCGACTTTGGTATAGATGAAAGTGGTGCCGAGATGGCGATGACCCAGCACATCGGCAATATCCTTAAGAGAATGGCCCTGTTTAAGCATTCTGGTGGCAAAACAATGTCGAAAGACATGAGAACCCTTACTCGGAATCTCAATGCCGGCGGCCCGAACGTGACGGTCAATAATGGCGGAAAGGGTATTGGAGCGGGGAAGAGGGTGGTAGGGAGCTCTCGAAGTCAGAAACACATGAGAATGCGAGGTGAATGGTCGCGCATTGTGTAAATAGTCAAACAGACTCTCCCCGACTTCGGGGGTCAGGGGCAAGCGACTTTCCTTGCCCCCCTTGGATGCCTCGAAGAGGATCAGGTTCTTGGCCCAATCAATGTGTTTCAGGCGGAGTTCACGAACCTGGCAGCCGCGGATACCGTAAGTATAGAGCAGCTGGATGATGGCGTAATCCCGTTGGCCCACCTTGGTTTTGCGGTCGATACACTCAAGTACTCGCCTAGCCTGGGCATCCGATAGCCCTTGTGGAACCGAAGCCAGCTTGTAGGTTCGCAAAGTGGGAACAGCCAGATCCAGAGGCTCATGAATGTAGCCTTGATAAAGACAGAAACGAAAGAAGGTCCGCAGAGCCGATTGCATTGATCGTCTTGTCGCTCGCCCCGCGTTCTGAGCATAAGATAGAAAGAAGGTCTCAACCTCGGACGGATCCAGCGTATTCAACCCTTCCGGTGTTGCCTTCGGACCAAGCCACCGTAAAAATTGGGTGAGAGATCGCGCCCGGATTCCAAGGGTTCCGGCAGCAGTGTGCTGATGAGTCCTCATCCACTCAAGGTAGGAATCCAAAAGAGATTGATGAAGTTCGCGCCGTGGTAACGGATCGAACAAGCCCTCTTGGAAAAGATACTCCACAAAACGGTTAATCGAGTAGCGCACTCGCCGCAAATGGGCTTCCCGTGAGCTTCTATGCCGACACAAGGAAGGATAGCTGGCAAGAAAACCTTCAACGTCCTGTCGGTTAACAGCTTGATAGGGCGCGGCTCTTCGCTGGCCAAGATGTTCACTAAAATGAGCCACGTTAGATAGATGGTTGCGGATGGTATACCGAGCGAATCCACGATCCAGCAACCAATCGCAAAAACCGTCGAGTAAATGCCCTAATGGGTCGTTCCGCAGTTTCGCCAATGCCTTCCGGCACACAAGTGCCTGCTCAAGTCCCATGACACCCTCCTTTCTTAACCCCGTTTATCGAGGTGCTAGGAGGTTGTCATGGTAAATAATTATGTGCAGTAATTTTGGCGGAAACTTCTAAAAACGTTAAGGTTCAAGGGAAAATCAGGAAAGAAACGAGGCCAACTTCACATAAGTCCTAGCTCCACATAACATTACTTATGTTGAGCTCAACATAAGATGTGGTACGGCGAAATCAACATCAAAAGTCCTTATGGGGTATTCGACGCCGTAAATAGATCCGTACAGAACAAAAACCCAGCTTCCGACAAGGATACCATCCTTGAAGAAGCCAGCACTTCCCA
>Ga0114923_10000750_pt1 | contig 23813 bp, 32 predicted proteins | sample SumtaG_FD_89578 | JGI IMG/M metagenome (GOLD analysis project Ga0114923, IMG submission 89578) | Deep subsurface microbial communities from Indian Ocean to uncover new lineages of life (NeLLi) - Sumatra_00157 metaG | ecosystem: Environmental > Aquatic > Marine > Oceanic > Sediment | place: near...
GCTCTTAATGGGCGAGGTAGCTGGGGAGGTTGTAAATATTGGCGGTAATAACATTGTCGGCTTTGGAGAATCAAAACGTTTTAAAAATATGAGTCAATTCAGCTTAGAAATGATGATGAAGCCTGTCGGGGCCGCAGATAATTCTAGAAACTTCCATTTTTGGAAAGTCTATCCAATGATCGATACTGTATCTTTCTCTGGATCTGATTTATCTCAAATGGCCGTTACTTGGAGAGCTCTTAGGGATACCAGCAAAGATAATAAATACAATCTTTTTGCATTCGGAGACGGAACAAAAATAACCGCTTAATAATTATTAATTAATTATTAAGATAATATTAATAAGGCAAATTATCGGGGGGTATTATGGCCAAATTAAAAAGAAGAAAGATTCCAATTGAAATTGATGATAAAATCTATGAGGTTGGTAGTCCCACTTTGGGGCAGCTTGAATCAATAGAATCATTTAAGGATGATAAAGAGGCCGCGAAAGGAATTGAAAACCTTTTAGTTTCTTTAGGCTTACCTCTTGAGGTTGTAAAATCTTTAGATGGTTTAATGATTGGAGAACTTTTTGAGATATTGTCGGGAAAGAAGCGGGCCTAGGAAGATTTTCTTTTAAGAAAGCGAAACTTCTTAGGTTTTATAATGGTTTGACTCCTAACTCGATTGATAAAATGACTCTTTATGAGATGGATCAATTGGTTAGGTGCATTGAACCATTAGAGGCCCAGGAAGGATTGATTGCATTGAAAGTTTCACATTATCCACATTTAAGTAAACAAGACAAAAGCAGAGTTCATAAATGGTTTATGGATAAATCATATTCTGGTAAAAGAGATCAAAAAATGTTGAGTGCTGAAGCCGCTGCTAAAATGCTAGGGCAAAGAGGATTGAATGGGTAATGACATTCAAATGGATATTACCCTTGAAGAAAGGGAAGCATTAAGGTCTCTTGCAAAGCTGACAAGAGCTGCAAAAAAATCCGGTGTTGCTTCATCTAAGGCGTTCGGCATTGCTGATATTGCCCTTGGATCTTTCATTGGATCTTTAGGATCTAGAGCTCTATCTCGAGGATTAAGTTTATTAAATCAAGGGCTGGCTGACACAGTAACAAATGCTAGAGAATTCTCAAAAGGAATTGGAGAAATTAATTCTCTTCTCCCTAAAACTCAACAATTAACGGAAGAAATAACTAACTCATTTTTAGAATTTTCTTCTCAGTTTAATCAAGAGCTCGCATCTCAAACTAGAGGATTTTATGACATTGTATCGGCCGGCGTAAAAGGAACAACTAATCAATTAGAAGCATTGAGAGTATCCAATAAAGCTGCGGTTGCCGGAATATCTGATGTTGCCACTTCTGCAGATGTTTTAACTTCATCATTTAACGTTTTTAATAAACAAGGCGAAACTTTTCAGTCTCTATCTGATCAAATGTTTGAAACGGTTCGGCTTGGTAAAACTAGATTTGATTTATTGGCATCAAGCCTTGGTAACGTTATTGCAATAGCCGGTTCGGTTGGAATAAAATTTTCTGAGCTGTCGGGAACTATTGCCTTTCTAACCAAGGCTGGTATATCGACAGAAACGGCAATTATCGGAATCAGACAGGTTCTTTCAGCAATAATTAAACCAACATCCGAGGCTGAAAAATTATTATCAAAATTATCGCTTGATATGTCAGTCGGTGCAGTTAGAGCAAAAGGGTTCGCCGCTGTATTAAAAGACGTGGCAGTGGCAACTAAAGGAAACGAAAAAACACTTTCAACATTATTCGGAAATGTTAGAGCTCTTTTACCAATACTTGCAATAGTAAAGGGAGACTTTAAGGATTTTACATCAATATTAGATCAAGTTAAAAATTCAACTGGAGCAACTGATTTAGCATTTGCTAAACTTCAGGAAACTTTTGATTTTCAGGTTGGAAGGTTTTTAAAGCAGATCAAAAGAGTTTCGCTGGTTGTTTTTAATGTTTTTATTCCGGCCCTAACGGAAGGGTTTATGGCATTAAATAGTTTTATGGATACTATTAATTTTGAAACAGTTATTAAAAATATTGCTTTAGTTGGCAAGGCAATAAATTGGTTGCTTATTGTTCCAATAGTAAGAACAACTCGATCTATTGTTGCCCTTGTTAGCGTTTGGAAAGTTTTAATTGAAACAATGGGGGTAATGTTTGAAACATCAAGAAAAACCGACTCCGCCTTAAAAAAATGGCGAAGCAACATTAAGGATGCAGCAGCTTCGGTTGCTAATGTCTTTGGGCCAATTGGAGAAAATTCATTTTCAAAATTTATTGAAGGGTTAGAAAAAAAAGCTCCGGACATCCAGGCCACGATGGTTAGGACTAGAGAAATGCTAAAAAATCTTTCTTTTCAAATGGGTCAAGATGTTGTCCTTGGTTTGGCCGGCGGGGTAAATTCAGCATCTGAGGAAGTAAATCCATTCGATGCAATTCTTAATTCATTAAGCTCATTTGAGCAATCTCTTTTAAGTGGATTTGACAGGGCCGCTACAGGAGCGGAAGAAAGACTTAAGCAAATGGCAAAAAATGTTAAGCAGTTTTCACAAAGAATAAAAAACTCCTTAATGAGTGGGATAGCAACTGCATCTGCAAACGCTTTTGCTGCTTTTGGAGCTGCAGTTGCGAAAGGGGAAGATCCAATAAAAGCTTTTATTGGATCATTTTTGGCATCCATGGGGCAAATGGCAATTCAGTTAGGAGCTATGTTTATCCTTGAAGGTGCTGCAATGACTTTTGCTGGACTTCCAAATGGCCCAGCATTAATGGCAGCTGGAGCTGCGCTGGCAGCGTTTGGCGGCATTATGTCAGTTGCCTTTCCTGGAGGGGGCGGAGCTAGCGGAGCCGGTGCAGGGGGAGGAGCTGGATTAGCAGCAGGCGGTGGAGATGGGTTAGACTTTGCTCCAGGAGGAACAGAATTAACGGAAGAAGATGAAGCTGAAGAAAAGAGGCCTCAAATTAACTTAACCATTATGGGAGATGTTTTCGATTCTGAAAAAACTGGTTTAAGGATAGCTAATATTTTAGAAGAAGTTACTGATAACGGTATTGTTGTCAGAGGTGGTGTTTAATGTCTGGCGGAGTTTTTTATTCTAAATTTTATTTTGTTGATCCAGTAACCTTAAATAATCAATTTATAGTTTTTAAAGAAGTTGGAGAAGTTCTTGGGACGTTAGATATTGGGGCCCTAACTCCGGAAGATCTAGTTAATGAATCTGCTAGGGCAATGAATGAAGTCGGATCTCAAATTTATGCAATGGTTTTAAATAGAACAACTAGGAAGGTAACAGTTTCGGCTCCAGGAGCATTTGAAGTTAATGTTAATAATGGTTCTCATGATCAAGATAATATCTGGAACACTTTAGGATTTACAACTAATAGAGGGGCCGGAGTTTCCCATGAATCAGATATTGCAATGGGTTCTGAATGGGCCCCGCAATTCCCTCCTCAAAAATTTACTCCATTTATTGATTGGGAAGATTCGGTTGACGCTGTAAAAAATCAAGCGGCCGAAGGAGATACTGAAGTTGTATCATTTGGCGATGTTCGATTTATGGAAGCCGATTTTATGTTTATAACAGATTTAGATATGGGAACACAATCAGATATTAAAACTGATTTAACCGCCGTTTCAAAAGCAAGGGCCTTTTTACAATTCATGAGAACTGTTAGGCCAATGGAGTTTATGGAAGATGCTTTCGTTCCAGTAATTTTTGATAAAATATTAATTGAATCAACTCCAGAGTCTAAGCTTGGAACGGCTTTTAAACTTAAAAAAATGACATCTATGGGTTTATATGAACATTATACAACTGGATTATTAAAATTTAGGGAAATATCATGAGAAATTTAATATTAGTAATTTTATTATTGGTTTACGCTTTCAATATTAATGCCATTGTTTCAGATGGTGAGCTAGCAAACCAAACTACTTTTAATAATTCTTTTATGAGTAGGGATGTTGACACATCTACCGTTGGCTCTGTTTTAATAAAAGGGCAAAAACAACTCCAGCTTGAGGACATAACCAATCAAAATTATGTTGCTTTAAGAGCTCCAGAGCCATTAGCGGCAACTTTAGTTTTTACTTTACCTGGGGTGGATGGAAGCTCCGGAGATCGATTGCTAACAGACGGTTCTGGTAATTTATTTTTTAGCCCTCTACCTTCAGATATTTTAACTGAAACAAATGTTAAGGTTGTTTCTAATAAATCCATAGATGCAGATTCTAACACAATAACCAATATAGATAATGCAGATATTAAAGCTGCTGCAGCAATTGCAAGATCTAAATTAGCAGATGCAACGGCCAATTATGTTTTAATTAATAATGGCACTGGGGGAATGTCAGAGGAGCAATTCTTAGATCGGACTCGAGGCGGAACCGGTATAACATCGACTGCAATATTCCCAGCGACTGGAACTATAATGTTTTTGGATGGCGCTGATTCAACCATTATTCCAGGAGCAACTACAACTGGTCTGTTAGTTCTATCACCGGATGTAGATCAAAATATTACTGCTGCGTCTGATACGATAATAATAACAAAAGCTCACAATGAAATTAATCCAGATGCGGATTATGTAATGACATCTACTCCAACCATACCAGATGGGACGGATGGGCAAATTTTAATTTTAAATAATATAAGTATTTTCACAATAGACATACAAGATGAAGCTGTCTTAACTGGATCCAATGTGCAGCTGGGCGGATCTGAAAGCGCTATAAGGCCCAGGGGGGCGATGACTCTTTTTTTCTCGGGTGATACAGGATTTTGGACTGTGTTATCAAATCCAAATACAGCATCACAAGGGGCCAATGCTTCAGTAAGGAATGTTAGAAATATTTCGGGAAGCCCCATTCTAGCGGGTCAGGCTGTTTACTCTACTGGACATCATGTAGGACAGGATAGGACGACTATAGATTTAGCCGACGCCGATGACCCGGCGACAGGGGAGGCCATTGGATTCACTGCCACGGCAATTGGGAATAATGCTAATGGTGAAGTCATTACTGATGGTAATATAGCCACGATAAACACTACCGGAACAGCGGTTAACGATGGCGTCTATGTTGGGACGACTCCCGGCTCTGTGGTTTTCGTTAGACCTTCCGTTGATAGAGTTCAAAAGTTAGGCATTGTTTCAAGGGTTAACGTTCTTGGTAGGATAATTGTTAGGGTCACGGGCCCTGAAGATGTTCCAAATCAGCCTAGCTTTACTGATTTTATAAATGCAAATCATGATCATAGTGATGGATCAGGCGGGGGATTTATATCGTCCCCTACAAGCTCGCCTTCATTTACTACCGTAACAAAATCAGCGAGTACAACGCTGGCAACAACTGCAGAGGACAATGTTGTAGTAGACGCGACAGTGGGTGATATTACTTTATCATTGCCGCCAGCGTCTAATAATGGATTAACTTATAAAATAGTAAAAAGTGACAGCTCGGATAATCTTATTATTTTAGATCCTAACGGCTCTGAAACTATTAATGGATCAGCAACAACAACGTTGCATGGACAATATGGGGGGACAATTATTGCCAGCGATGGCTCTGGTTGGTTTGCTTTTTCAGGGACTAGCCCTCCCGTTGCGTTTATTAAGGACGTTAAATCATCGGGCACCAACGGCGGCACGTTCAACAATGGTGCGTGGAGGCAGAGGGATTTAAATACACTAATAGGCGGAGTTGGGTTTGTTTCTCTTTCCTCTAATGAATTTACGTTACAACCAGGAATGTATTTAATCGAAGCATTTGCCCCTGCTGTGGATGTTAATGATAACAAGGCAAAACTTGTGAGAGATCCAAGCGGCACGCCTTCAGATGAAATTATAGGATCGGCCACAATCAATTCCTCAACGGTATTCGATGAATCTTTATCTAGGATTTTCGGGATTGTCATAGTTGCAACAGCTACCGCATTCGACATACAACATCAATGCGCTACAAGCTCTGCCGGTGATAATGGATTTGGAGAAGCAGCGAGCTTTAGCGTTTCGGAAACTTATACTATTGTTAAAATAACCAAGGTTAGATAATGAAAATTATATTTATTCTTATTTTTGCTTTTTCTTTGCAAGCGCAAACTATTATACAACGAGTTAATACAGTAAGGCACCAGGATATTTGGAGGCTTATGAGAAAGTGTGGATTTGAGCACAGAAGTGCTGTTATCTTCTTAAAAGCAATCAAGCTGCAAGAATTGGAATGTTTAGAATCGAAAGTATTAGAATCTAAGGAAGAAGTTAAAGCATATTATCAAAAGAGAGCTGACAGGAAAGCTGCTGCGATTCGATTAAATTGCGATACAATGCCAAATCAAGATTTAAAGGATATGTGTCTACAATTTAAATGAGGTAGTTAATGAATAAAAAAACCGAAATTGTAAAAGATAATATTGACTGGAAAGCCGTTAAGCAAAGAGTTGCGGAACGTTTGGCCGGGGTTCTAACCGTGGCAATGATAGGTATCTTTTCTTTATGGTATGCTTCATTTGCCAAAGATGTTGACGTTAAAACCAATTCGGCTAAAGTTAAGAAGATTGAAATTGAAGTTGAGGATATTGGAGCCAGCCTTGAGATAACAAAAGATGAAGTTAAAGATCTTAGAAATGGAATTAAAATCGTTTTATCTGGAATGTGTATAATGAATGAAAAGACATGCAAACTAAAAGAGGATTTTGATAATGATTGAAATTGATGTTTCAAAAAAATTACCGATCATTATTGAGGCCAATGAAAAATTTGTTTTGGATGAAGGTGAGAATGTAAAAAGATCTAAATTAGCAATTAAAGACACCGGAGCATTAATTGTGCCAGATAGAACAGCATTAATTTGGGAGATTGGATAATGAGCAATATTACTTTAACTCAACAGGCAGCCGATGTTGCAACTCCTGATAAGGATGGAATAAAAAAAACAGGCTCAATATACCTAAAGGATGATCCAGGCAATCCTGGAACTCCAGCCGCTTTTGTCAGAGATTCAGACGGTAATGTTAATGAGATGAAAGGAATTCAGAGACCCTGGGCCAGTGGGCCCTGAAGGGCCAGAGGGCCCAGCCGGAGCTGGAGAGAGTAACACTGCTTCAAATGTTGGCGCTGGAGTTGGAAAAGTATTTAAGCAAAAAGTTGGGGTTGATCTAGAGTTAAAATCAATTAAGGCCGGAACTGGAATTTCGATTTCAAATGATGTGGACGAAGTAACAATTAATAATACAATTCTTCCAACAAAAGAAAAATTCTTTTCCCCTGGAAGTGATACAAGCAACACAGATAATTATTCAAATAAGACATCAGGATCTACGGCCCAAAGTTATATGGCCTTTCACATTCCTCATGATTTTATTTCATTAGTTTCTTTAGAGTTGGTTTATTTTAATACGACAGCTCTAGTTGCGGTTGATATTGATTTAAATTCAAGCTATGGAGCTCTCGGGGAAGCTCAAACTAATCATCAAGAAAGCGACACGGTAACAACATATAGCTCAAATGCAAATGAATTAGATTCAATTGATTTATCTCCTGTTTTTAGTTTATTAGCAGCAAATGATTTTTGCGGTATTAACATTGACCATAATGGTATTGGATCAACTCAAAGATATTTGGGAATAAGAATGAGGTATAACTAATGGAAGGATATGTTGACTACAGCTATGATAGAGGGAATGTAAATAACCCAGATAGGGTTTTTCCAGCAGAACATGCATTTGCCGGAAAACAAAAATATTTATCGAAAGATATTGAGGAAGCTTTCCCTGCAAAAGCTTTTATTGTTAGATGCGATGATAAAAGCCTTTGTGTCTTTGTTAAGAATGAGCATGAGCTTACCGACACTGAAAAATTAATACTCGATAAAGTTATACTCGACCACAAGAATAATTATTAATGAATAAAGACATCGGGCAAAACATTATTTTATCAATTAGGATTCTTAGGAATAACTCCATTAGAACCGGCCTAACTGTTAATGTTAGAGTGACTGATGCGCTTGATGGATCTGAAAAATTAGCATCAACGTTAGTCCCGGAAACGGCAGAGCTTGGGGTTTATTCATTTGAATGGACTACTCCTCCTCAAGCTATCTCGGAATTAATCGCTTTTTATAAAGTTGGATCTTTGGAATATTCTGAATCAATATCAATTTTACCAAAGTCAGGAGGCGGGGGAGATTCAGTTAACGTTAATATTTCCGATGATGATAATTTTAATATAGAATTATCTGAAGATTCATTGGATATAAATATTATTGATAATGATAATTTAAATATTGCGATGGATGAAGATTCCATTGGTATTAATTTTGATGAAGATGAGATTAACATAGAAATTAGCTAAAGGGGGCAATGATGACCGAAAAAATAATTGAAGTTGTAAAGGGAGAGGATAAAATAATAACTCTCCGATTCAGAGATGAAAATGGAGATCCAATTGATATGGGAACCGTTACTGAAGTAACAGCAAAAATTGCAGCTCAGGCCGGTGGGAATGTTATTAAAACATTAACCGGGGGGCATATAGTTGTTACCGGTTCTCCTTTAATTGGAAAAGCTGTTCTCACTTTAACCGATGCTGATACAGCACTTTTAAAATCCGTTTCATTCGGATGTATCTTAATCGAAACAGAAAGAGGCGCTGATAAAAAAATTAATAAATTAAAAAGGAGCATCCAGGTTTTAGATCCTGATGTTTGCTAAATTATGGCCCTGAATTTAAGCCAAAGAGCATTATCACTCTTGAGGCAAAATAACATAAAGCTTCAGATCATCTTGGAACTCGAGGGGTTCGATGCCATATTTGGAGCTATCGCGGTTAAGAAATTTGTAAAAATTGGAGAGGATGATTTAATTATTGGCGGCGGTTGGTTTATTGGCGTTACCATTGAAAATAAATTTTCTAAACCTTATATGATGCTTTCCGGGGGGACTGATACTCAGATAGATCAACAGGTTTTCCCAGATAAAGATGGAACAAGTTCTGTTCAAAATATCAAAGTTAGATTAGCTGATAAAAATGAAGAATTAACTAAATTGTTTTCTCCTGGAACTGTAGTCACTGATATGTTGGGAGTTAAGGCGCGCTTTGGAATCGGCTTTGCGGATGGAGCTCATCCTGAGGACACAGTTTTTATATTAAATGGAACAATTAATAAAACGGTTGCTGGCGCCGGTTTTTGGGATTTAAATATTGCTTCTCCTGAAGAAAGTAAGCGGATAGATTTATTTGAGCCAGTTGAAGATAAATTAAAAAATTTCGCATTAGCTGAAGATGAGCTGCTGGCTGCAATAGATCCTATAGTTGTAACAATACCATTGGTTGACGCTTCAGGCTTTTTGGTTCCGGCCGCAGGATTTAGAACCTTCGTTAAAATCGGAAATGAAGTTATTGAATACACAGGTATAGCCGTTAATGATTTAACAGGATGTATCAGGGGATCTGATGGAACAGAACCAAAGGCCCATAGTATAGGGGCTGCAGTTACTAGTTTTTATTTTCTAACTGATGATGCAACAACCATATCCCTAGACTCTACTCGAGGGTTATTTTTACCTGAAGATATATTAAGAACTTTCATACGAGTAGAAAATGAAATTATAGAATATACAGGAATTAACAACAATGACTTAACAGGATGTATTCGAGGCAGTCTGGGTTCCAGGGCAACTGTTCACAGCCTGGGTTCTGATATTTCTTCTTATTATACCTTGGAAGAGGATGCAATCCCCCTAGCCTTAAAGCTGATGCTTTCGGGGCCAATTGAAGAATTTGTTTCTAATATTCCTGTTAAGTCATTTTTTAATCAAGGATTAGGAGTTGATATTGATAATGCCGTTTTCTTTAAAGAGTCAAACATCCAAGATAGATATGGATTGGTTGAGGGCGATTTTATAACAACAACTCTAGCGGATAATGGGGCAAACAATTTTGTTAAAAGAACAATAGTATCTTTTGGAATATTTGCCGGGGGATCTTTTGTAATTGTTAATGGAGCTGCATTAGTTGCTGAAGCTGGATCTGATGCTGTGGCAGCGTTTGTCTCTAAATATAATACTTTAACCCAGCCTGGTATCGCATGCGAAATGACACCCGAAATGGTAGACGTTGCCAGACATGAATTTTGGGAATCTACTTTTGGGACAGATTTTCCATCATATAGATTTAAGCTAACTGATAGTATTAACGCTAAAGAATTTATTGATAAAGATGTTTATTTCCCATCTGCTCTTTATAATATTCAAAGGCAGGGAAAAACCAGTCTGAATTATTCTATTGCTCCACTAGCATTGGAGGAAGTTGTTATTTTTGACGAAACAAATACTATTAGGCCCTCAAGGATAACGATTGAAAGAACAACTGCAAGATTTTTTTATAACAATTATGTTTATAAATATGATGAAGATCCATTGGAAGATCTTAAATTTCTTTCAAATGATGTTCTGATATCAGAAGATTCTTTTAACAGAATTAAAAATGTCGGAAGGAAAACTTTAAAAATTGAGGCCAGAGGAGTTAGAACTGACATCGATGCTCCGATTATAGTTCCGATTATTCAAAGGCGACAAAACCAAAGATATAGATTCGCAGCTGAAAGACTAAGAAATTATAAAGTTCTTTACAAGTCTGGGTTTAGAGTAGAGATAGGTGATATTGTAATTGTTAGAGGCGATAAATTAAAAATTGCTGACATAACAAGAGGCGATAGGCGATTTGCCCCAAGATTAATGGAAGTAATAAATAAAAAATTAGATTATGCCTCCGGCTCTGTTACTTTTGATTTATTAGATACCAAGTTTGGTATTAATAACCGAGTTGGGGTTATGTCTCCAGCATCTAAAACAGGAGTTGGCTCAACTGCCACTAACTTAATTTTAAAAAGATCATATGCAACAACTGAAGATCAAATTGAAAGGAACAAATGGGAAAACTATATTGGAGAATTGGTTAGAGTTAAAAACGTTGATGAAACATTTGATGAAGAAGTTACATTAACGGGGTTCTCTCCTTCCAACAATGATGAAATAATTGTTAGCCCTGCTTTATCTTTGGCCCCAACGGAAGATTTTATTGTTTGCATTCCAAGATATTCAGGGGATTCTGAAACGAAAGCATTAATTAAAAACTTGCATTGCTTTGTTTGCCCTTCAGTTGCGATAACGGCCGGCATAGATGATTTTTCTTTTACGGTTGGCGGCGGAGATATTGGCAAATTCTTTATTGATGGATTCGTTAGAGTTAGATCCGCTGAATGGGATACAGTTTCAGATTCATTAAAAATAATTAATATAGTTGGTAATGATATTACTCTCGAGAAAACCATGGGATTTACTCCGGATGCGACATTTCGCGCTGAAGGAATTGGCTTTGCGAGTGATAAAGGATTACCATACCATTACATTTAAGGGGGTTTTATTATGGCCGGAGTTCCGATTCCTGGGGTTAAATCAAATATTTTTATTGGGGAAGTTGATAATCTAAGCGCTATTTCTGAAGATACATGGTTTAAAATTGGCGCTGCAATCAATTTCATCAATGAAAATGCAACCGAACAAATTGGCGATGTTAAAATATCAATGCTGACTCTGGCTCAATTTCAAGCGAAAAGAAACGCAACATGGGTGTTACAAGATGGTCAGGATGTCACAGGTAGCGGCTATCACGCATTAACTGGAAAATCTAGCGTGCCAGATCAAAGAGGACGCTTCCCAAGAATGCAAGATAATGGCGCAGGGGTTGATCCAGATGCAACTCTATTAGGTAATAACCAGGCAGATGCTACGCGCGTATTCGCACATGATCACTTTATTGCCAATACCAATACCGCCGATGCGGATAATAATGATCCATTGTTGGGAGAAGTTGATGGAACATACTTAACAAGAGAAGGTATTGACTCCTCAACAAATCCATCTAGGGACTATGAGTTAATGGGGTCAGAGACAGTGCCGACAGTAGGGAAAACGGCCCCATCCACAGCAAGTGGTGACGAAACAAGGCCTGTCGCTACAGCGTTAAACTTTTTTATCAAGATTAATGATTAATGTTTCACTTTAAAGCTGCATTTTCATTAATTTTAAAACTTGAAGGAGGGCTTTCTGATGATCCAAGAGATCCGGGAGGCCTAACCAAATTTGGGATATCATTTAGGGCTCATCCGAATTTAGATATTAGAAATTTAACAAAAGAAGATGCCAGTAAAATTTATTATAATGATTATTGGTTAGCAGCTTCATGCGGTAAATTACCTCCTGATTTAGCCATTTGTGTTTTCGACTGCGCTGTTAATCAAGGTGTTATAGTAGCTAAAAAATTGCTTCAGGCTTCTTTGAAAGTAGAAATGGATGGAGAGCTAGGAGTTGAAACTTTTAAAGCATTATCGTCTAAATATAGACTCCCAAACAACTATTTAATCAGTGAGTTTATGAGCCGCAGGCAGATGAGATATTCAAAAACTAATGGCTTCAGTTTTTTTGGAAAAGGATGGAGCTCTAGATTATTAAAAGTATATAGCGTTGCGTTGCAAACTAAGCATTTGGATTTATTGATCAATGGAAAAAATTAGAATTTTTATTTTCGCTTTTTTGATATTTGCATTTATACAGGTTATATTTAAATTTTAATTAACAATCCTTAAGGGGGAATCATGACAACAGTAACAAAGCAAGTTGAAGTTTCAAAAGAAGCATCTGAATTATCCGATTCGGTTGTAACTCTAGTAGCATCCATTAAGAAGCATGGAGAAGATGGCTTCCAGGCCGGAGAAGATATTCCAGCAATTGTTTTAGAAAATCTTCAATCTTTAATGAAAGGTATTGAAGGGGTTAATAAACTAGGTGATGAAGCAAAGCAAAACCTAGCGGCATTTATTAATGCATGGACTTTAGGCGGAACAGAAATCGCTTCAATGTTTTTGGTAAAAGATGATACAAGCGCTTAAGAAATTTAATTCTATTTCAAAAAAAGCTAGGGCCTATGTTTTTGCGGCCCTAGTTATTATTATTTGTGACAAAATAGGATTAAAGGAATCATCAATTGGGAGTATCGAAAGAATTACTTTTTGGTATCTAGGAGCTCAAGGGTTAATAGATTCGGTTTTAGCATATAAGGGGAAAAAAAATGGTTGAACCAGTGACAGTAATGGCGGCCGTAAGTGGGTTGATTGAATTGGGGAATAAGTTGATGGATAAATTCCCAGATTATAAGCAAAAAGTTGAAAAAGATTTTAACAAATGCCAAAAGCAATTTGGAAGTTATAAATTATTACCAAGAGAAAAAAGAGTTTCAAGCTACCTGTTTAAATTAAAAGCAGAAATAGAGGGTCACTTAATTACTGCAAAGGAATACATCTTATGAAAAAATTTATAGCTGGGATTATGGTTGGCCTAATAATAACTGCATGCGCGATGGGCGGTAAATCATCTAGATTAAAAGCTCCAATGGATCCATCAAAAACTCCTTGGGATTGGTGCACTCCTGAAATGATAGTGACTGGAAACGCTTTTTTCTCTGATGGCAAAAAAGCAACAAATCATAAAGGTAATTTATGTTTAATTAAATGTGAATTAAAATTAAAAGCTGATGGCTCATGTAAAAAAGACAAATATAAATATGCTGTTAAAGAAGCTAAAAAAGATCATGATTTTTTTATGAATAAATTCATTTGCGTTCCGGAAAATACTTATTATTAAGGGGCCGTTCTGGCCCCGTTTTACATTTTTTTATTATTAATTAACCTCTATTATTTGGATGGCTGTTGTCAACTGGGATTCTTAACGTTGCAAATGATTTCCAATAACCAGGTACTTTAAGATATATTAGCCTAATTTTGGTTAATGAATTATAACTGCCTCTTTCAATCTCGATATTTAAAGTAAATTCTACTTAAGCAAAAGAGCATCCTGTTATTAGCATCCTTTCAGCAATTTTTGTTTTATTCATTTTATAAGTTCCTTTAAAATTTGATCTAGTTTTTCAATGATTGCTAAATTCGTTTGCAAAATATATCTTTCCCCTGTTTTTAAAGATACATCTTTTAGATCTATATCGATTAAGGGGTTGACTGGAGCCTCATCCGTTTCCGACTTAACAATTTCTTGTGTAACAATCTCTTCCGTTTTTTCATGAACATGAGTAACTGCAGTAGCTTTCCCTTTCTTGTTTTTCTTGTTTCCTTTTGCCATCACTTCCTCCTATTGGTTAATTATTTTATTAAAACTTCCATCTCATCTGCCATTTCTGTAAATATTTTTTTAGATTTTCCTTTAGCTTTTTCTGATTCATCCCTTAAGTATTTTATCCTAGCTTCGTTTGGTTTGCTATCCCAACCTCTAGGCTTTCTGCCAGTGTTAGGATTTTTAAATATATTGGACTTAGCTTGAATTGTTTGCTCACGCTTACTCATGCTATCCCATTCTAATTTCTTTTGCTTGATATCTATAGGCGTAACTTCATCACTATTAACTTTTTTATCTAGCCCATCAGACAGCCCCGATGAATTAATTTCATTAAAGAATTTATCAGCTGGTTTGAGATCTTTTTCTGACTCTAATTTATCAAAAGCATTATCCAGAACCTTATCTAATTCTTTTTCTGGCCCAATAATTTCTTCCTTTAACGGATATTTACTTAGATCAGGATTAACAGGAAAATTATTAATAGCATTAACAATCTCTCCGGGGCTTAAAGTTTTAACATCCTTAATCCATCCGACGAAAGATTCAAATGCAGCTTTATAGTCAACCTTGAAATCGTCATATGGATTTGATCCGTCCTGGACTGATTTCCAAAATTTTAAAAGCTTTGGAGCTAACTCTGATTTAATATAATGTTCGGCATAGGGGCCATTGGTAAAGAATAAATTAACGGCTCTTTTTTGCCATTTTCCATTTTCATCTTTCCATCTTTTAATCGCGGTATAAATTATTGTAGGAACTCCAGTAACTAAAAATATATGCATTAATTTATCATGATGATCTTTTGGGATTACTTCCCATTCATTATGTTTTTCTTTATCAAGTGATTTATCTATCCCATCAAAAACTTCTTTGGCAACATAATGGCATTGCCACGCTTGATTGTTTTCTTTGTTATATCCATTTAAAGTTGCCATTAAAAAAGGCATATCTTTATGCTTAAAAAATGCTGGAGAAAATTTTAATCCAGTTAGAAATTCTATTCCAGGCCGCGCCCATGATTCTATCATTTGCCCTGTTCTTTGCTGAAAGTTAGGATCTTGCTCTGGAATTATTTTATTAAATTTTTCATTCCATAATTCTGCTTTAGTTTTTTTATGCCTGGAACTTCCCATAATGATCGGAGCATCTGATGATGTTAGTCCGTTAATTCTTTCTTGAAACCATTTTTGCTCATTGTCAGTGTTCTCATTTTCTAGCATTTCCAGGCCCTTTGTTTAGCGTTAAAAATTTATAATTAATTAGTGTTGACAGTAAATTACGGATGCGCTCCAATGTCAACTATCAATTCTTAATCATTAATCATGGAGTATTTAATCATGAGCATCAGAAAACTGGAGAGTTATATTAAAAAACATGGGAAAGCCAAAACGGCGGTTGCTTTAAGGTTAAAAGAAACAGCCGCTATAAACAATTGGCTCCAAAGAAGGTATATACCTAAAGATAAAAAGGCAGCAGTTAGAAATTTGAACTTTATTAAAGTTATATTGGTAAATTCACAATGACTCAATTAATATCTGGAAGAGAAAAAGAACCAATCGTTATGGTTTGTTATGGAGAGCCCGGATCTGGAAAGAGCTCTTTTGCGGCCGGAGCTCATAATCCTGTTTTTGTTGGGCCTGAAAGAAATAAAGAGCTCAATGTTTTTAAATTCCCCAGAGTTTTAAGGCAGGGGCAATTGTTAGGATACTTAAGAGAAATTGAATCTGGGAAACATGATAGATCTAATATTAGAACCGTTGTCTTGGATGCCATTAGCACTCAAGAAGAAATTATTAGAGAGGAAATATTAGCTAAAGAACCTGGTAAAACAATGCAAACAGCATGCGGTGGCTTTGGAAAAGCAAATGAACAATCATTAAAGCAATTAATTGAAATTAGAGATGGCTTAGATGCTATTATTAACAAAAAAGAAATGAATGTTATTGTGCTCTCTCATTGTATTAAAAATGATTTTAATGATCCAATGTTGATGACAAATTATGATTCATATGAAATTGCTCTCCATAAAGGAAAGAACAAAGATCATTCAAAAGTTTTTGTCAATTGGGCATCTTCAGTTTTATTTTTACATTGGAAACATTATGCAACGGAAGATAAAAAGCATGCGACTGGAATTGGAAAAAGGGTTATAAGAACCGAATGCCGCCCAAGCCATATCGCAAAGAATAGATATAACTTCCCTGAAACAATTGAGATGTTAGATGATTCAGAGATTTTAAAAACTGGCCAAAAACCTCAAACCTTTGCAATGGTTGAAAGATATATTGATGATTTTTACCAGTCAGGAGCAAAGCCAAACTTAAATCAAAACAATACAGCAATATTAATGATGGACATTAAAAACAATATGAATAAATTAAATGATCAAAATTTAATTCAAACCATTTCAAATGCAGTCTTATCATCAGCTTCAAACTATAATGAGCTCAATATAATTAACAATAGGATCTTAGAGATTCTTAACCAACAATAGGAGAATTAAATGATTGGAAAATTTTTAGCAAAAGTAAGTGATTATGGAGTAACTCCCCCAAGCGCAAATTCTGGAATACCACAAGCTTGGGTTAAGTTTGCATTCCAGGATCAAGGAGCAAACAAAGAATTGACCTACTATGGTTCCTTCGCCGGTGGAGCATTAGACTTTACTTTAAAGTCGCTTATCAATTGTGGCTTTACTCAATTTAATCAGCTTGGAGCTCTGATGAATGGAGTCGGATCCAATCTTTTAGATACCAATAGAGATGTTGAGATCGATGTTCAAGAAGAAGCAAAGCAAGATGGCAATGGCATGAGAACCGTTATTAAATGGGTTAATGATCCGGCCGCGGCCCCAGCAACCAAAAAAATTGATCAAGCTACTAATGCTCAATACTTTGGTACTAATAATTTTGAGGGAGACTTAGTTAGATTGGCCCAAGAGATGGGATTAGTTCAAGGCGGAGCTCAAGGCAACAGTCAGAGGCAGGGGGATACTGGCAACGGTCAAAATAGTTACAACAATAATAACCAGAATAATAACCAAAATAATAATTTTAATAATAACGGCCAAAATAATAATCAAAACAATAATAATCAGAATCAAAATCAAAATCAGAATCAGAACAACAATCAAAACAATTACCAAAATAATCAGAGCAATAATAACAACCAGAATAATAACAATAATTTCAATGCCCCATTTTAATTTTTTTTATGATGTTGAAACATCTGGCAATGATCCTATTAGAAATGGGATCATTGCTTTTTCTTTAATCGTTACCGACGAAAATAATATTGCCCTGGATAGATTTAATATGAAAGTTTGCCCCCCTGATTTATTGCCTACAACATGGAGTCATGGAGCTGAATCTGTGCATCAGATTAGTTATGAGACTGTTAAAAATCAGCATGTTCCTAATAATAAATTTTGTTTTGAGCTTTTATGTTTTATGAAAAAATTTTTATCTAATAATATCCATACCTCAATAATGCATGCATCCCCAAGAGGTATGCCAGAAATTAACCCTAGAACAAATAAGCCAAATGGATCATGGAGAATTTATCCTTGGTTTGATTATTTCTTTTTAGAATGGGCATTTAGAAAAGCCATGTTTAAGGACGGCAATTCTATGGTTTATAAGTTTTGGAAAATACTTGGAACAGATAAATTAGTTTCCACTGTCCAAATGGGAAGAGATGCTGGATTTAAGAAAAATAAATTAAGCGATTGGGCCGAAAGAATTGACTTCAAATTAAATCATCACGACGCTGAGTCAGATACCAATTGCCTTTTTCAATTATATATACATTTGGAGAAATTAAAAAATAATGATTTTGTTACTATTGATAATCAAAAATTTACTTCTATCAATATCCCCTTTTGATATGTCTTATAGCTTAAGAGATTACCAATTAAAAGGTAAGGAGTTAATCCAGGAGCGCTTCAGAGATGGCCAGAAAAAGGTCATGCTTTGGGCAATGACAGGATCCGGGAAGGGTCTTTGGATGTCTGACTTTAACAATGACGCAATTTTAAGAGGACAAAAAACTATAAATGTAATGAAGCGCCGTGAAATTGTTTTCCAAACTGTTAGAAACTATAAAAAATATCATGGGATTGAGGCATCCCCAATCATGGGGCAAATGAAAGGTATCGATCTTAATAAGCTATGCCAGGTAGCTTCTATCGATACTCTTAACGCTAGAATAAAAGACACTAAATATGACTGCTTAAAGCAGGCCAGCTTCATTCAAATTGATGAATGCCATGATCTAACTGCCGCCAATTATAAAAAGGTTTTATGGTGGCTCGAGGGGTATAATCCTGCAGAGTATAATTGCAAAGATTTTGAAGAGGCCAAAAATTATTTTTCAAAATACTACATCGGATTAACCGCGACACCATTTAGAGTTGGAAAGCGCTGTCATACTTTCTGGCAGTCAGTTGTTAAACCAATAGAAGCGCACGAGCTTAGAGATAGAGGGTTTTTAACCGACGCTATAGTATACGCTCCAAACAAAATTGATACTACTGGATTGAGGATTGATTATAAAACCGGGGACTTTAACCAGAAAGATCTCTTTGAAAGAGTTTCAAAGCTTCAGATAGTTGGAGATGTTGTTGAAACGTATAAACAATATGGTAAAAATCTTCCAGCCGTTTGTTTTACCGTCAATCAGGCCCATTCAAAAATAATGACTGAAGCTTTTAACATGGCCGGCATTCCTGCAGTTCACTGTGATGCTAACCATTCTCAAAAGGAAAGAGATTTAGCAACGGCAGGACTTAGATCTGGTAAGTATAAAATATTATCTAACTGCAATATTTTTTCAGTTGGTTTCGATGCTCCATTTGTTGAGGTTTTAATTTCAGCGCGTCCTTCCGAATCTGAAAATTTAGTTCTTCAACAGTGGGGGAGGGTTTTAAGACCTTATAAAATATGCGCTAATTGCAAAACAGGATATGGAGGAGATAATAATTGTTATGTTTGCGGATCCTCAATAATAAGTTATGAGAAAGGAAAAGCTATTATCCTGGATCATGCTAACAATACAACTCGCTGGGGGCTTCCATATGACATTAGATATCCAGAGTTGGAGCCAATTGATACTGCTAGAAAAAGATCCTCTAATGGGCTAGGGGTTAAAACGTGCCCCAAGTGTTTTGCTGTTCTCCATTCCAATGAACGGTTTTGCATTTGTGGGCATGATTTTGTTGAGTCATCTCAGCAAAATGCGTTAGATCAAATCATAAATGTTAAAGGGGAATTAGCTGAAGTTAATACCAAGTTTCTAAGAGAAAGAAAATATCAAAAAATAAAAGAAAAATATAACCAATATAAAAGAATCGAAATGTTAAGAGATTGGGATTCATATTCTAAATATTACAAGCTCTATGATGACTTTGGGGATGATCTTTTTGAATACACTTCAGAGTTTGGAATACCTCAGGCCCTTAAAAAGAAAATCCAAAAGAATGAAATAGCTAGAGGTATAAAAGGATTAATGGATAACTATATCCCAGAAAATAAAAAGGTTTTCTCATGACAGATAGATACTTCGAGCACCAAGAATTAATTAAAAGATTTAAATTGTTATGCGCTAAACAGATACCTAATATTAGGATTTTCGATAGGACGGTTGGAAAATTTTACGCAAAAAGAGTTAACGATGGAATGGTTAAATACATACCAATGTCAATTAATAGAAAGGGCATGGCGGATTGTTATGGATTGTTGGAAACAGATAATGGATTAATGCATCTTGAATTTGAATTTAAAAGCTCATTGAAAGCAAAGCAAACCCCGGCGCAAATAACATGGCAACAATTCATAGAATCAATGGGCGGGCTATATCTAGTCGTAAGGAATGAAAACATTGGGATTAAGGACATAAGGGAGTTTATTTATGGCTAGGAAAGATGATTGCAAATGCGGAGGAATGAAAGACCATAGAGCAAAACAGTGTCTAAATTGTAGAAACCTGTCAATAAAAGGATCTGGAAATCCAAATTATAAGCATGGCCACGCCCTAAAGGACAAAGGCCAAACTAAAACATATATGATTTGGTGTAAAATGATTCACAGATGTAGCAATCCCAATAACAAACAATTCAATGACTATGGTGGGAGAGGTATTAAAGTTTGCAAGAGATGGGAAGTTTATAAAAACTTCTTCAATGATATGGGTGAAAAACCTGCTTAGATGAGCCTTGATAGAACCAATAACAATAAAGGTTATTCAAAATCAAATTGCAAATGGGCAACTTCTCAAGAGCAAAATTTAAATAGAAGAGATTTTAAAAACAAAACATCAAAATATAGAGGCGTCTGTTGGCATAGAAGAGATTTAAAATGGTGCGCATCGATAAAGTATAATAAAAAAACATATTATGGAGGCTCTTTTGACTGCGAAAAAGATGCCCATAAAGCATATCTAAAATTAAAGGAAAAAATCCATGATTAATCTAGGCTTAAGAATCTTAAAATTATTTGATTTCTGCTATAGGAATAATCTTCATTGCGGAGTTTGCTGGTATGAAAATGAATTCCACGTAACAATAAATGGAAAAGATGGAAACATTTATTGCTATGGCCAGGCCCTCAAGTTAACCGATGCCTTGAATCTATGCTGCAATGATCTTAATAAAGCCGGATGGAACAATTAGAGGGATATATGGGAAGCAAACAGGTTAATTATATAGGAAAAACATTTGGAGACTTTGAAATAATTCATAGATTGGCAAATAAAATGGAAGAGGCCGGGAACATTAGAGCAATGTGGGCCGGATGCTGCCAGCGCTGTTATGTTATAAAAGAGTTTAATCAAAGAAGTTTAAAAAGGAATAAAAATTTCAAATGCCAATATTGCAAACAATATTGCGAATAGGATTTAAATGGATTTAAATTTTCTAAATAAAATTAACAAAGAGATCTCTGAAAAATTTCCTTTGCTATGTCCGATTGAAACAGTTAAGGCGGATGGAACAGTCAACCGTTTCGACTCAACTAAAATTAATGATAATGCAATATGGGTATGTGTGCATCAATGGGAATATAAAGGCAATATTTTTTACAAAGCAATTTATGGCTCATGGAGGGCCGGAGTTCAATATGAAATCACATCATATAGTAAGAAAGAATCCCAAAATAAAGAGTTTTATAAACATGAGAAACAAAAATATAAAGAAACTCAAAAAAGATTAGAGACTGAAAAGCTTGAAAAATATAAAGCATGCAAAGACAAATGGGAACCAATTTATCATGGACTATATGTTAACTCTCCGCTTCATGACTATCTAAAAGACAAAAAGATAAATTCAAATTTTCATGCTCGAGTTACTAAAAATAATCTTTTGTTAATCCCTGGATGGAATTCTGAAGGAATATTTATTGGAGGGCAAAGGATACTTTTAGATCCAGTCACTAATGAATATGAAAAAAAGTTTACTTGGGGTATCGATAAGTTAGGGTCATTTTGTCCTTTCGGAGATATTAGAACGGCCGAATTTATTTACATATGTGAAGGTTTCGCAACAGCGGCTTCAGTTTATATGGCATTCCTAAAAAGAAAGAATGTCGCCGTCGCTTGTATCTGGGATACTTCTAATATATTAACAGGGGCCCAAGCTGTTAGAAGAGTTAATCAGAATTCATTTCTGATTTTTGCGGCAGATAAAGATATTTCGGATAAACCAAAAGAACACAACATAGGGGAAAGAAAGGCCGTTTTTGCTTCTAATAAATTATCTAATGCAATAGTCAGGACTGTTAAATTTGAATCAGGAAACTCTAACTGGAGTGATTATAATGACCTTCATCAATTTGAGGGCTTAGATAAAGTAATGAAGCAACTTAATGTTGAGGCAACTGATTTCATTGAGATCATACCGCTAGGCTTTAATGGTTCTAAATATTTTTATTTTTCTAGTCATAAAAAACAGATATTAGAATTTACCAAGGCGGATCATAATCCTTCCAGTTTCTTAATTGAAGCTCCGGCCAGATATTGGGGAGACCGCTATGGTTATATTATTAAAGCCGATGGAGAGGTTAGTAATAATCCTAATTGGAAAATAGTAGTTGAAAAACTTGGTTTAGAATCAGCTAGGAAGGGGCCATTTAATTGCAATAAGATTAGAGGAGTTGGAGCATGGGAAGAGAATGGAGATGTTATTGTTAACCTGGGCGATAGGTTATATTATAAAGGAGAATTTTATCCTCTCCATAATAATGGGCTAAAATCAGATCACTTCTATCAATCATCAGAAAATATTTCTCTAGATTTCAATCGTCCATTAGGAAATTCTGATTGCTTAAAATTTGTTGAAGCTTATCAAATGTTAAACTACAAAAATAAAAACGATTTTATTATTGCTTTAGGATGGGTTTTCTCTGCTCAGATATTTGCGGCGCTACCATGGCGGCCACATATTTGGTTTACCGGCCCTAGAGGATGCGGTAAATCCCACATATTAAATTATGTGGATAATTCAGTTGCCCTTTCTATTTTAACTCAAGGATCGAGCGCTCCGGGGATTAGGCAAAGAATAAAGAACAACGCAATTGCAATCATCTCTGATGAATCAGAGCCAAATACCGAAAAGGATAGGCAGAAATTAGCTGGAGTTTTAGAGCTCGCTAGGCAATGTTCAACTAGATATAAATATGAAACGTTAATGGGGACTGCCTCCGGAGATGGGATTATTTATAACACTAACTCTAGTTTTTGCATGGGATCTATTCAATTAAGCGCTATGGGCGGCGCTGATACTTCCAGATTTTTTGTTTTAGAAATGAATCCAGTTGATAGAAATGAAGATCCTGCAAAATTTACCAGGCTTGAAAATGCTATGAATGAAATTCCAGCATTATCAGTTGGGCTATTTATTAGAGCTGTTAATATGTATAGCAATCATATTAAAAACATCAAAACAGCATTAAAAGTTATTAAAGAAAAAAGGATTGAAGCTCGACAGGCCGATCAATTGGCCCCAATAATAGCTGGTTATTATGCATATTTTGATACTGGATTAATGCCAGAATCTTTTGTTATCAACACTATTAAAGAAATAGATTTTGAGCATTCAGATTATGCAATGGCAAATGAGGATAATGATTCGGACGCATGCCTTAACGATGTTTTAGAGCTCCAGATTCCAGCGCGCCCAATATCTGTTGGGCAAATTTTAGAGAAATATCTAGTGGAACATAATAATTTTGTTAAAGATGATTTCGATCAAATGCTAGGACTGATTGGCTTAAGGTTTTATCAGAAATCTAAAGATCTATTTGTTAGCTCTAATTCAAGTGCCTTAAAAAGACGTATGGAAGCGAGCTCTAAATATTCTGATTATCTGAATATATTGAAAAGGCATAAAAACTATAGCGGGGCAAAGACTTGCAGGGTAGCTGGTAAACCATGCAAAGGAATTTTAGTTAACATAAATTAAAAAACTTTTAAGCTTTTCAATAATATTGTCGCTTTAAAATCTTCAAGCTCCTCAATAATGCTATCAAGGAGCGTCGTTAATCCAGGTGATTTTTCTCTCATTCCCTTGTATTGATTGATGAGTTGATTAACTAATTTTATTTGTTTTTTTTCATCCC
>Ga0114923_10000751_pt1 | contig 23801 bp, 51 predicted proteins | sample SumtaG_FD_89578 | JGI IMG/M metagenome (GOLD analysis project Ga0114923, IMG submission 89578) | Deep subsurface microbial communities from Indian Ocean to uncover new lineages of life (NeLLi) - Sumatra_00157 metaG | ecosystem: Environmental > Aquatic > Marine > Oceanic > Sediment | place: near...
CGACCGACGCCGCCGCAACCCCGGACGCGACCCCGGACGTGACCCCGGACGCCGCCGCAGACGCGACTCCGGACACTCCGGACACTCCGGACACTCCGCGCCGAAGAAAGAAGAGATAACCGGTGTTGTGACATCCGCGACGGGGCGGGCCGTGCATAGCCCGTCCCGCTTCGCGGGTTCACTAGAACGAGGATTGATCGAGGCGAAGATGAAAGCTAGAACCTACGTTCAAGGGCGACCTATCCCGATTGAAGTCAACCAGCCTCAGGCCGTCCTGGAAGTCGAGCTAGATGACGGCCGAACAGTCCAATTGAGTGTCGATGAAGCGGGCACCATCGTTCTACGAGGTTGGGGCAATATCCCAGCCTCGTTGGGGAACAACAACACAATCGTGCTATCATGTCAGATCAACCCTCAAAAGCAGACCCACTGTCCTATCTGTTACAACTTGTTTGGTCCGAAGGATAAATGCTGCGGAAACATGAGAGGGTACTAGGTGCGCGTAACGACTCACATCTGCCGACTGCTGATTGGAGCACTGGCACTGGTAGCTGCTTGCGCTGTCCTCTTCATTATCATGTGGCTGCTCATAGTGGCGATACCGGCGTATCCAGCCGCAGCAGGTGTGATTATCTTCCTCGTATCTGCTTACACCTCGGGCAGCGCTTGGATCAAATGAGAGAGAGAAGAAATGACCACCACTGTCGTGAACATCCGTGATGGGTCGGACTATGATGTACTCATAGCCCGTCCAGGCCCGTGGGGTAACCCATTCGCAATTGGACCGCAATGTTCACGAGAACAGGCCATCATCAAGTACGAAATGCACATGCGCCGAAGACCAGACCTACTCGCCAAACTCCCAGAGCTAGTCGACAAACGGCTCGGCTGTTACTGCGCCCCGCTTCCCTGTCACGGCCATGTCCTGCTCGGACTGATGCAAAAACAAGGATTGATCGAACGGCCCCCTGAATCCCGATTGAAACTGATACTCGGTCCGAGCCTGATACTTGAAAAGCCATGCCAATCTGACTTACACCTCCCGAAATGGATAATCCCGGCGATGTTCGCCTTGTTACGGGAGCATCGTGGGCTCGGGTTGGCGGCTCCGCAAGTTGGGATCAATGCGAGACTTTTCGTCACATCTTGGGGAGTAGTGTACGTCAATCCAATTATCACCTGGCATGGAAAATGTCGAGCGCAGACAATAGAAAGTTGTCTCAGCTTTCCAGGTGCCCTCATTCCAGTCACTCGGTATTGCGAAATCGAAATGGACGGGCAGCGCTACAAAGGGGTAGAGGCGATCGTTCTTCAACATGAACTCGACCATCTCAACGGTCGCCACATCACGATGAAAGGGGTAGAATGAGCTACGACATCATCATCGGCAACGGGGTACCAACACATAGAGAAGAAGTCGGCCTGCGTTTTGACTTCGACTATACCATGTACCTCGCAGCGGCGCCCCTGATCAAGAAGCTCTGCGGGTGGACATTCGACATCGGAGCTACCATTCCGCTACCCGGCGATGCCCTCAGCTACCGCTACTCATTCAATATCGGTTACTTCGGCAATGTCGAAAGGAATCTGCACCAGGCGCTCACGCTTCTGAGTCTGTTGGATATGGCAGTGGTCGAAGTCGACAGTGATCTACTCGACCAAACCACGTGCCTCTTGGCTCGGGTAGTTGAGAAGCTCCGCCAGATTCAAGCAATGACCGCCCCGAGGGAGGCATGAGCGAAAAAGAGCAGACTATCCGTTTCGACAGAATCGACAGTTGCTACGCCGCGTACCTTGCAGCAGGCGGCTTCTCTAATCGAGTAGACGATCATCCCGAGGTAAGTATGAACGAAAAAGAACAGACCAGTCCTGGTTGGATTCCTTGCGACGTTTGTGGCGAACCCACTTCGTTCTTTGGCACCCGGCGATGCACCAATTGCTGGGAAGTCGAGTCCCGCTTGGCGAAATACCTGCAAAGTCCAAGTGGTCAAATGCACGCGCGGTCATTGATGCCGCTACTTGATGACTGGCAAGTAGTCGATGGCCGCTCTGATGCTTGGGATTATGAAGCTGTCTTGACCGAGAACAAGGTCGACGTTGAATGGTGCGACACGTTTATCGATGGTGAAGGCACTGTGACCACCGATAACGAACACGCCGGTTGGACCCTCTCCTGGAAACCAGGTGTCATGCACATCGGTGACACCACCGAAGTGATCGCCCGTAAGGCTGCGGCCCTCTTCGTTAGTCTATGGCTTCGAGGAGTCTCAGCCAGTTTCGCCGACAAACTGATGGACGGCTTCATTGTCTTCCTGGAACGGCAAGAAGGGATCACCAAAGGCGTCATGGCCAAGGTGGAAATCCGCCTGAATTGTATGCCTCTGACCCGGAACTTCTGCTTTGGAACTTACGTAGAGGAAGATCAACTGCTCCGGGAATTCAGACTCAAGGAAGGTGATCGAGTCGAAGTCACACTCAGCAAGCAACAAGGACACTGATATGGGATGGGCAGGCGGAGCCATGTTGGCCGAAGAAATCTGGGATATTGTTCGTGGATATATCCCAAAGGATAGACGACCTGGAGTCGCAAAGCGAATCATTGAAGCATTCCGCGCTGAAGATTGGGACACGGTTGATGAAGCCGAAACCTTAGCTACAACCGCCAAGTGGTACAACAAAAAGAAGTACGACGCACTGCAAATGGACGACGGGAACCCTACACCGAAGCCGGCATCCGCCGATTGAAGTGTGTCCGCTGTGGTGAGCCAGCCATACACCAATGGCGAACGTGCGCCGACGGATTGTATAGACCGATTTGCCGCGAGTGTGACATCCTACTGAATCGTCTAGTCCTGATGTTCATGTTCCCGGATGACCCGAATGAGAACGACAAGAAGATCAGACTGTACATCGCTACACTGGAGTGAGTGGTCCGTCTTGTACGCAGTGTACGAGCTACTCCCTACTAAGTGGGTGAGCCGGTTTTTCATACAGACTGCAACGATTTGGTATGAGCACTACAACAGCATACCGACAGATCGGGCTGGACAATTGAAAGCTTACGCCAAATTCCAAGCCAAGCAACGGCGAATACTTAACGCCATGTTGGCCGAACTATGGGAGCCTGAAATGACAGCTAGGTCTTTTGAGCGTGGATGGCCAATCGTCTATGTTGACGGTTGGTGGGCCGGGTGGGTTTACGAAGACTCCGGCGACCCGATCACCGGAAAGCGAAAATGTCGGTACTGCGACCGAAAACCGACGCCCGAAGGATACGACGCTTGCCTTGGGCATGTCGAAGATGCCGCCAGCGTTTGCTGCGGCCACGGCGTTGAAGTGTCATACACAATCATTACAGGAGAACCATTATGCCAAACAATCCTTGGGTTGACGATGGTCACCTTGGTGGCTACATACCTGGAGGCGATCCCTGCACTTTCTGCACAAGCCTCTGGAAGCAACTGATCGCCGACTTCAGCGTGAAAAGCGTACTTGACATCGGCTGCGCCGAGGGGCAGGCGATGAAATGGTTCGCCGATCACGGCTGTGAGGTTTCTGGTGTTGAGGGATGTCAACTTGCAATCGATAACCATCTTATGCCAGAGCGGGTGGCGCAGCATGACTTTATCACCGGCCCCTGGACTGCGCCGCCGGTCGATCTCATCTGGTGTTGCGAAGTCTTAGAGCATGTCGAAGAGGAGTATCTGCCGAACCTAATGGCAGCCATGAATGCCAGAGTGATAGCAACAACGGCCGCCGCTCCCGGGCAAGTTGGCCACCACCACGTCAACCTTCAATATCTGCGGTACTGGACCAGCAAGTTTAACGAGATCGGATTTCGGTATGATTCGCGTGCCACGGAACACTACAAAGCACAAGGCGAAGCGATCGGTTGGTGGTTCTTCCACAATGGTTTGATCTTCAGAAAGAAATGAGGAACTAATGGGACGAACAGTAGGTGCGACTAATCTCCTTGAGAACTACCATGGCAGTCAATGCGCAATCGCCGAAGCCTACATCAAAGGCGAAATCCGTGAGCACTTGGAACCGTTTGTTCTGCAAGTAATCAGTATGCAGCACATCGACGAGGCGCGAAAACGGGTTGATCGGCGTGCCTGGCGACTCGAAGAACGAGTAATGAGACTGGAGGAAGAGGTCGAAGCACTGCAAGCACAAGCACGCCCGTCCTCAACCGCAAGCCCGTATCAACCACGTTCACTACCCGGACGATAACATGCCATCTAGCCCACAAGAACTCGCCCCGCAGTACAATTACACAGCCTCGCAAGGCGTGCGTAACCTTGAAGAGAGGTTGGCCGAAGCGGAGCATATCGTAGCGAGGCTACACCAAGAAATACGGCAACTCGAAGAGAGTGTCAGACACTGGAAGCAATCACACATTGCGGCCCAAGAAGAAATCATCCAAGCGAAACTCGGAAATGGCTAGCATAGTATCACAACTCACTAAGCGCGGATTCATTCGGCCGCCGACCTGGCTCCCCGACAACATCCTCTTTGAGGCTGTGCAAGGGTCGAATGCCTACGGTGTGGCTGTCGATGAATCCGACTTCGACATAATCGGCTTTTGTGTGCCGCCGAAGGATTTGGTATTCCCACACCTCGCGGGTTACATCGACGGCTTTGGTCGGCAGAAGAAGCGCTTCACCTCCTGGCAGCAGCACCACATTACGGACCCACAAGCCCTGGGCGGCAAGGGACGACAGTACGACTTCTGCATCTACAACATCGTCCACTACTTCAATTTGTGTATGGAGAACAATCCGAACATGGTTGCCTCTCTGTTCCTGCCGGCTCAGTGCATCATGCACACGAGCATTGTCGGGAACATGATCCGCGAGAAGCGACATCTCTTCCTGCACCGAGGTTGTTGGCACAAGTTCAAAGGCTACGCTTACTCGCAACTTGCCAAGATGACAACCAGGGCTCCGGAAGAAGGCAGCCGGCGAGCCGCCATCGTCGAAGAGTACGGCTACGATACGAAGTTCGCCTACCACCTTGTGCGCCTGCTCTACGAGGTAGAACAGATTCTCACAACAGGTGACCTAGACCTACGTCGGAACGCTGAGGAATTGAAGTCGATCAGACGTGGTGTGTGGCCAGTTGAAAAGGTGCAAAACTTCTTTGCCGCCAAAGAGAAGGCACTGGAGAAGCTCTACGAGGAGTGCAAGATTCTACCGTGGGGCCCGCGCGAAGATGAAATCAAGCAACTCATGCTCGACTGCCTGGAAGTGCATTGGGGCGCTCTCGAAGGATGCGTCGTGACCGACATGACACCCGTCCTCGCGTTGCGAGAGATCGCGGAAATCATCGAACGAAACCGAAGCCTGATACAATGAAATTCCCCAAGATCGGCGACGGCAACATCACCTACACCGAACGTCAAACGAAACCGGAGCCTGATTCAATGAGCAGAAAGTCATCTTTCCACTTGGGCGACTGCCTGTGCGGCGTCTTCATCCTGAAGATCATTCAACTCTTCAGTTCTAAGTCACTTGAGCCGTGGCCAATTTGGGTGATGGCTCTTTGGGGTATCGTTATCCTTACCCTCTGGGCGCGTGAAAACTGATGACCAGATACTACGCAAGACATCTACGGCGCCTCTCAAGCGAAGCCGACACTCGATTCAGAAAACTGATGCAGACTTTGAGTACCCATGGAAAAATTGGCGCCGATACGGTAGAGATAGACGGCATCCACATTCGCCTAGCTGTTGACAACTTCAAAACCATCCTCACGGAGATTCGGAAACTGAAATGAATAACCCACTCAACGAACGAATACAGCGAAACTACGAAGAGCCAGCGAAACACTTGCTGACTCGTCGCACTCCAGTGATCGTCCGAGTTGATGGCCGGGCGTTTCACACGTTCACACGCGGCTTCCAAAAGCCGTTCGATCAACGTCTGATTGATGCCATGGTCGTGTCCGCCACTCACGTGGCAAGTGAGATGCAAGGCTTCAAGCTCGGCTACATCCAAAGCGATGAAGCCAGTTTCGTGATGACAGACTACGACAATTTGCAAACAGACGCATGGTTCAAGTACGTCAAAGCCAAGGTTGAATCAATCACTGCTTCAATTATGACGGCCGCCTTCGCCCGGTGTATGCGATTAGCCAACATCAGAGAACTCGCCTTCTTTGATGCCCGTGCTTTCAACATCCCCGAGAGTGAAGTTGCAAACTACTTTTTGGGACGCGCCAAAGACTGGCACCGTAACAGCGTCTCGATGTATGCTCGGTCATATTTCTCTCACCGAGCACTCAAAGGGAAACGCATCCCTGAGATACATGAGATGCTTCACAGTGTCAATCGCAATTGGTCAACAGGTCTGACCGACGAAGAGAAGAACGGCACTTTCTTAGTCGGGTCCGATGCCAAGAGTCATTCCGACATTAAGCCGTGTTACAATCAAATTGGACCTCTCTGGGAGTTCGTGAAGCCATGCGAAGCACCTACGACGAGCCGAACGACATCCCTCGCCACAGGAAACGGCCGAGCAAGAAACGGAAATGCTTCGGCATTGAACACTACTCCAAATGGTTCAAGAAATGGTGGACCTGGAAGTGGTACCTGACAGAAGAGCAACGTGACCAAGCGCTGGCAATGGTCATCAAACACACCTGCGCCTACTACAAGAGACCGGGATACCCGCGGCCCGAAGACATGTACCGAAAGATTGAGCGAAAATGAGTCGAGAGCCAAAATACTACAGTGTCCTTCAGCCGAAGAATAGTTCTGCGGATCGTTGGGTTCTAATGTTTGAAGTGCCGGGCACAGGGCCAAATTGCCATGTCGGTGTTTTCACTAGCCGAGAATGCGCTTTAGAGTTCGCGGCCGACTTCGACAATTATCTCGACGGCGTCAACTCACAGCGCTGGTATCTCATCGGTACCTATCTGAACCCAGACGTTTCCACAGTAATCAATAACATCGACACAGAGCAACTTCAATGAAGACCCATACCTTTTCCGTTGTCGTCGGCACAGCAGCGTGCAACGCCGAATGCCGATTCTGCGTCAGTAAGATGACCTGTCGGGCTTCCAAACACCATGGAGTCAACTGGAACCAATTCGAGAAGGCGTGCCAAATTGTTGAGCAAGCGCGGGACGGCTTAGTGACCGTGTTGCTCACCGGGACTGGTGAGCCCACTATGTATCCGGTTGACATCAGCAACCATCTCGGAGCGATGAACGGCCGATTCCCACTGGTTACACTTCAAACCAACGGCATACTCTTAGACCGAGGAACTTTGGACGAGTGGCGCGATCAAGGTCTCACGCAAGTGTGCCTCTCGATAACTTCGGCCAGTGCTGAACGAAGCAACAAGATCATGAGGATCAGCAAGTCCCTTGGCTTCAACTATTGGAAGCAAGTCGATATGATTCACAGCGCTGGCCTCTCGGTGCGATTGAACTGCACCATGCTGAACGAAGGTATTTCAACTCCCGTTGAAGTTGAACACCTGATCAGCTCGTGCCAAGAGCGTGGCGTCGAACAACTGACACTCCGAGAAGTGGACAAGCCCGACTGTCCGGCGGCTGACCCCCATGTGGCTGGATACGTTGAACGTGAGAAACCTGTCGGAGCCGCTGCAAGACTATTCCACTACCTGTCAATGTCCGGCGCCAGCCGGCTGCCTGATCTTCCGCATGGCGGCTCAGTCTTCGACTATAACGATCAAAACGTGTGCATCTCAAACTGCCTTACTGACACACTCGACCCGAATGATATTCGGCAGATCATCTTCTTCCCATCCGGGGAGATCGGGTACGATTGGAAATACAAGGGAGCAAGAATCCTATGAGCGAGAAACTACGCTTTCGGGCCACAATGACTGTTGAAGTCGAATACGAAGTGGACATAGACATGGACAGCTTCGGCGCCGACGACATCCAGACAATCATTCGGATGGAACAGATGTGTTTCGATCAAGACCCCGCCGATCTCCTCGGTCGAGATGAAGCCCAACACTGGGTCGATGTCGAAAACATCACCGGCGCCACAACCGACCAGCAAGTCGATGACGATGAGTTTTGGCCAGGTAGCGGCTTCACGCCAGTGCAAGGTGTCAAAGGACACGCCGGCAGCCGGGCAACCAAGTACACCGACTTGTTCAACAAGCACAATATCCCTCAGAATGCACGGGAATCACTGGCTCGATTCATTGAGACCTCGGAAATCACTCCCGACTTCACCGCCGAATTGAACCGCAACACAACCTATCAAGCGTTTGTCGAAGACGTGTTTGTCGAAGACACGTTCTGCCAGAGGTTCGCCCGACTTATGCGAGTAGCACTGGATGAACTCGGCAGGGAAAAGCAAGAAACAGAAACGGCCCCGCAACCGATCAGCAAGTCGATAACGGAATCCGGCCTGCCGCCCCTTGGATTCAACATCAAAGGGATCACGACTGGTAGAATGACCGGTAAAGCTGACCTCACTGGCGCCACAACCGATCAGCAAGTCGATGATGATACCTGGCCCGCCGGCTCGCGCGGCGTTGAGCCGCCTCTTGGATTCAATGTCGAAAAGACCCGGGCAGCCCTAGCAGCCAAGTACCCCGATCTATTCGACAAGCACGGCATCCCTAAAGATGCACAGGCCATGCAGGAACTATGCAGGCTGCTCTTGGACTCAACATCAAAGGGGCCTTTGACCGGTGGGACCCTAGCGGACACAATGAAGTAGCGGCCCTCACTGCTGATGCTGTGCGAGATGCTGCATCTCGACGAAAGTCTGCCAGACAGAGTGAGTAGATCATGATCCTCATTATCGAACAAGACAAGCGACCACAGCAAGGTCGCCGCTTCACCTGGCGGCCACGTTTATTCGCTGGCCCGTGGGATGGTCATCGAACGTGGCGAATCTACTGGGGCTTTTGGTCACTGTCCTACTACCCTGAACCTGGACTGCGTGATTTCTTCCGACATATTAAAGCCGGCAACACAACTTGGATTGAACCTCGGATCGAACCTGGAGCGAAAGATGCCTGACTTCAGTATGTGTAAAGGCGATGGCTGCACCCAACGAAATCAATGCTATCGCTTCCGAGCGAAGCCGAATAAATCCTGGCAATCATTCTTTATGAATGTGCCAGGCTCAGGTGACGAGTGCGATGACCTTATACCCATTGGAGAACGGCCAGAGCACATGTTGACTGAGATAGACGAACCTGAACCACCGCGCCGCGCGGGTGAACTGGAGCCCGGCGAGGAAGTAACCTTCGGCGGGACGATCCGACAAACAGGAATCAAAAGAGGACCGTACCAAGGAATTCAACCGAGAAAGTGAGAACCCAGTGAATCGACTAACAATCCGCCAACAAGCGATCGTATGGATGCGCAAGAATCCGAACGTGGTGAAGATGTTCGAGAAGTTCGGACAGCAACTCGTGGAACGTGAACGCCGCTTCGGAATCAACTTACTCCGCGAACGAGTTCGTTGGGAATGTATTTACGAGCACGGCGATGGGGAGGTGTACAAGTTTCAGAACAGCTTCTCGCCGTATGTCGCTCGTTACCTTCTCTGGAAACATCCTGAGTGGACAGCGCTCATGCGGTGTAAAAGAACAGCGGATGAAGATGAGAGAATCATCCTCATTTGCGACACAGCGCTCGAATGAAGATCGGGGTTTGGCGCTTATCGAATCACCGATTCACGATTCGTGTGACAACCGACACCGCCGGAAACGTGATTGACGCCGCCCCGATCGCAAAGCGATTCATTGGAGACCGCTTCGGAGCCGTCTGCCAATGGATGCAGAAGATTGGAACAACCGACATCATTCTAATGAGAAGACGAGATGATTGAGTGCTTGAAAGACATTTGGGTTGGACTATGGACCATCTGTAAAGCCGCCCTTTGGGTCGTCCCTTGGAGTACCGCTTTTCTGCTCCTCGAATTCTTTGTACCCGGCTCATTCTTCTGTATTGCGTTGGCGGTATGCGTGTTATTCTTACTTCAACAACTAGGTTCAGTTCACCGAGAAAAACCATGAGGGAAAACCATGTGTGATGTCAACGAGACACAGTACAGAATCAACATCGACGGCCTTCGGAATGCTCTGAAAATGATCCACAGCGAACCCGAAGCTCGCCTGGAGATTGAACCAGGTCGAGTCGCGCTTGTCATCCAAGGCGAGTATGCGTGGGTAGTCCACGGCCAACACGCAATAGCGGGCGTGCTGGCTCGCACCGTGGATCGCTACTATGGGAAGATCGATGAAGCCCCGGTCGAGCCCGTCATCCCCATCCCCGGTCTCGACGGTATCGAGCAAGTCGTGCGTGAGATGGCGTTCACCTACAATGGCGCTGTGGGCCGCATCTACCAAGGGGACAAAGGCTGGGGCGGGGAATTCACACTTGACAGCATTCAAATAAGGCTCAAAGAAGGGTCTAGTTGTCCCGAGGAAGTGCGAGATGAACTCGAATTCATCGTGAACAACTGCCACAACTTCGACATCGGTCTCAGTGAAATGGCCGAAGAAGATGCCCCAGTTGAGACGCCGTTCGCTTACCAGGACGCTGTAGGCCGCATCTTTCAAAGGGATGAAGGCTGGTACGGAGAGATCACATTCAGAGGTCTTCAGATCAAAACCGGGAATCAGTTTACCGATTGCGAGGCAGTAGGCCAGGAACTCATGTCCATCATCGATTCCCTCAGTGACCCCCTTGGTATCGCATACCCATCTTATGAGGACACCGAAGATGCGCCGGTTAAGATCGGGGATATCGATATCAGACTTGGTCATCACCGACCCCTCTGTGATCCCTGTGGTACAGGATATACACCTGAAGAAGGCATCGAAGAGGACACCGAAGAGGACACCGAAGAGGACACCGAAGAGACTAGCTGATGTACCAGTTCGCCCGCTGCCAACCACACTCCGGGTGTCCAGACCTTCTCGGCTGGTACTTGATCCTGAAGCCGGATGATCTCGATGCGCTTATGAAGTTGCACCACGGGATTGCTAATCTCTACTTCTTCAGGTTCGGCATGGACCCGCACATCAAGCCAAACTCTGAAGAAGGGATAAGGAAGAATCCCGTACGATTGGCAGCACTGTGGCTTCAGACCATGGAGAAGTTTCTACTGCATGGCGAGACAATCTTGGTCAATTCATCCGGCGGAATGATACCTTACGACGAAAGCATAGTGCGTACCGTCATTGACAGAGAAAAGATGCTCTGGCCGAGTGATGAGTTCAATGAGGATGAGGTCATTACAATCTCTCGCTGGCCGAAGCAACGCCACTACTACTTGTCAAGTAGCACAGGTCGAGTATTCGTTCCAACCAAATACTGGAGCCACAAAAGCGCCAAACAGACTGCCGAACTGTACACTTCCAATATCCGAACCAAAGAAAACGCCGGGGCACTCCCGGACTTTCAATAGGAGACACCTAATGGGAGACACCATGAAATACGTCGTCGCTTGGTTGAATTTCTTCGACAACGATCTCCAAATGATCTTAGTTGAGGCGCGCGATCCGATCACCGCAATGATTGAAGGGGCCCGCCAATTGATAAACAGCAACTCAATCGAACATGGCGGTAATCAGGATCGCAGTGATCGAGCTATCGATACGTGGCTTAACCCCATGCTAAAAGACATCCCAGAGCCAGAGGGGTACGTAGCCCGGATCAAAGAGATTCAAGAGGAGTTCAACAACGCCGATCAAGTCATTGCAGTGATGCTTCCAATCACCAGGCAAACATTCAGATAGGGGCCGACAGGTATCGACGGATGGCCGAGTAGCTTGCCTGACGTGGTCGTCAGCAGAGGGAAACGCGCTTGCAAACTCCTCTGGTAAGCTTGCAACCAAACCGGACGGCGGTTCAATTCCGCCCGGCTCCACTTGAAAAGGTTTCCATGGCCTTATCCAAATACCATCAACAAGCAGAGCAATTAGTGCGAAAGGTAATCGAAAACTTGCAAAGATTGTTGCCCCGTGACGGGGAAGACATCTCTTGCTACAACCCGTGCGCAGTTGATACTTCCATTCTGGACCTTGCGAAAGTACGAACCTTGCTTGGCCGTGCAGATGAGGCTCCACTTGAAAGGAGAAAGAAATGAACGACACGAAGAGGCGACTTCTTTGGATTGCAGCGGGGATTATCTCGCTGGTCTACATCTACTGCACATGGTGAAGGGGAGGGTCAATATGGGTCAAAAAGCGCTTCGGCCGCCAGCGACCGCGCTTAGCGAAGCGCGCTTAGACGCGCTTAGCGATTTGTGGGCCGAAATGGGTCGATTCCACAATGACAGCACGACAGCCGGCTCTGGACCAGCGATCGCGCTTCCCTGGCCCATCCGACCTCCGCCGAGACCGGATAACGTACTGGAGCCCCTGGAGTCGATTGACGCAACTACCTTCGGGTGAGCGGCTCCGTCCGGGGAGGCCACCGGTTTGCTCCAGCCGGCCCGCCTCGCACTGACCGGACGTTGAGCCCGCCCGTCTACTTCCCGCCGTCAGGGTAGCGCTCACCCTGGCGGCGGGCTTGATTTACAGGCGGCCCTTCTAACCCGCGCGGCACCTCCAGCACTGACACCAACGGGCTCGGTTCAGTTCTGCTGGACCTTCAGAGTGTCGTTTCAGGAAAGGGGCGGTACCGGGTACTTGATTTCGACGCGGTTGCAAGCTAACGCCTTATGAATCAAGGACTTAGATGCTCGATGAGAAGTGTGTGGTGCAGCGCGGGTTTGCCGGCCGCCAGCCGCCGTCCGAGGTGGGTGTCTCATTACCGTTCACCGAGATGTCTCATTTCACTACGTAGTGATACACCTGCTTCGAGTGAAATGAGACAGGTCGGCTGAACGCCGGGGGCCGTGGTTGGAATTTCCAAACTGAATTTTCCACCAGAATTTTCGACGCACGGTTGGCGCTACGGTTGGAAATCCGCCGGCCGCCGTTACGACCATTTCAATCGACACGCTCGTTGTCACCTGTCCAGTCGATAAGACCGGCAGCAGTGGCATCAACGAGATCATCGGTCGAACCGTCATCACCTGTGCAACAGCTAGGGAGGTAGGGACAACCAGAACAGTCAGGACTGGTACAGTTCTTCCGAATCCAATCTTCGGTCGGACGAGTACCAATCCTATGAATCCGATCCTCGGCTTGAAGGTCACTACCGGAAACCCAAGTACGGCCAATGCGACTGGGATCACCCCACAACCACACCCGAAACAGTTCAAGCACGCCAATCACCGTAAGCATCAGAATCCCGGCAACCGTCCCACCGGCCGCAGCTTGCCTAAGCGGTACCGATGGTACGGTCAATGCAACGGCCAAACAGATTCCGACCAGCCAAAACGCAACACGAGTTGTACGTGGAAACATCAGCAAAATCCTCCCTATTAGTGTAGATTATCAGACAGTTACATACAGCACATCAGGTACATCAGACGTAGTTGACAACAATCCACCGGCCGACAACGTAGCAAGCCGCACCGACTGCGATTGCAGGAATAATGTGGCCAAAGTGTATGAGCACACCCATAGCGAATACACCGCCTACAACAACAAGCGCGAGCGAATTGCCTATGCGACCCTCCCTTTCATTGGAGTGCAGAGAAACGGATTCGATTTTCAGTCTACACAATCCTACCATGAAAAACCGAAAAGTCAAGGCGCGACCGTCAAAATCGACGCCTCCAACTGTCGATAGAACCCCCTACGGAAACAAGGACTTACGACAATTCGGAATCTCCGATTTGACTTCTGCGTTTTGTAGTGTAGACTTGGTTGTTGAAACAAACCACGAACCGGAGTAACACGATGACCCAAACACGCTACGTTGAACTGGCGTATGAGCAGCATGATACAAACTGGTGGCGCATCATCGACACTGACAGGCAAGTTACCGTTGGGCCGCACTACCGAAGCCGAGCGGAGTTGCTAGCCGACCTTGACCGCTTCGCCCAGGAGTACGGGGCCACCGACGCCGGGCCCAAGCTTCTCCACCCGCTGGAAGATTACTACAACGCTCCTAGTGGCGAAGGGCCGCTGGCGGCACAGTGGATAGACAAGCCCCACCGGCTTCTGTACGACCTTTGCACAGTTTTGGAGCAAGCGGGGTTCTGTGAACCAACCACCGCAGAAAAGAAACCTGTTGCAATCGGTTATTGGGTATTCGGGATTATCGCCCGGAATGAAAGTCTAGTCCACTGGGGAAAAGCTGGCGGCACCGAATCCCCTTTCACAGACAAACGTGAAGCAGAACTGCAAGCAGAGTGGCTTATCAAACAGGCCCCCGAGGACGTCCACTACATCGTGACAATCTTCGACAATGGGCAGATACTTACAGAAGACGCTTGACTCTCCCGAATCGTGTAGTAGACTTGTGTAGTTGAGGCAATTGACCGAGAACAAAATGAGGCTACAATGTGCGAAACAGAAACCCACTCGCCAATCGACGCACACGTGATTGGAATTGACGAAACCAGCCACTACACGTTTGGGCCGGAACATGGCCTGTACATCGACCGAATCTTGGCCGTCTACCTGTACGATGCGAATGAGCACACCTACTTGTGCGAAGTGACCCCTTCCCACTTCATGCGCTTTCTCCACCACGTTGTTCGCCTAACTGAGGCAGGCGAGAATCTCAGCCGCCTGGAGCGGGAAGCGATCTATGAGAACTATGAGACTGAGAATTCCAACGAGGATTGCTACATGCACTGCCGCGACTTGGAACGGCTGGCCGCTGCCGGTACGCCGGGGAATTACGACCACTACGGCGCAACTTTGGTTTCTTACGACGATGTCGATTACGACGATCAAATCGAGAATCTGATCGAGCACTTCAATGGCAACCCGCCCTTCTGAGGCTATCGAGATGAAAGAAGAACTGAAACGATCCTTCGGGAAACGATGCCAAAAAGCCTTTGCAGTGGACCCCATCGGGGACTTCGCCCAACAGCTTATTGATGAGGGTATGACCGAAGCCGAATTGCAGCAGGCTCTCGCCGGACAACCCACGCTTCCCTGCCCCTTCAAGGTCGCTCTCCAAAACAAGTACCGCGACAAAACCCGACCAGCTTGAAAAGGTGAGGCTACCATGCAAACTTTTGAGCACTGTAAAACCCAAACATTCAGTCTGATCGGCCGCCGCATCGCTCTCCTCGAACCCTATTGTGGCTGTACTGACGGGGTGATTGTCGAAAAGATCGGGCCCGCCCGCTTCGGTTGCCACTTGCAACAGCCAGACGGCCACCTGTACATGTCGGGCGAAGCCGGTCGCCCGACCACCGTGGACTTCCACCGTGCAGAATTTGCACTACTGCCGCGCCCCTATGCAGAGCGGATGCCCGTTTACCTTCCTGCTGATTCCGATGGTTTTGCCTACGCTGATGAACCTAATTTCTGAACGGATTATCACGATGGAGAAAACACCAGCACCGCCCGTCTATGAGCGCTGGGCATTTTCCGATTCGGAACTTGCCGATCCAGCCAAGTGTAGAAGTGATGACGAGCTTGTGGCCTATATCGATTATGACGACGGTTATGGTGGGACCGATGGGCAGCAAGTTATCATCCATCGCAATGGTCGGGCTTCCAACCGTTACGCTGATGGTACCGTTGGAGTTCCACTAGCCATCGCATTGCTGGCCGAAGAAGAGGAAACTCTGCTTCATGAGGATGGTGGGGACACTGCCGCTTGGAGAGATGTTGAGATGAACAAAGCTGGAACTTTCGTCCGGTTTCGCACTTGACTTACCGGAACCGTAAGGTACGCTTGTGTAGTTGAGGCAAATGAAACAAGTGAGGTGAGCTATGGACACTATTCTCTGCGTGCGTATCGGCAACTCCGGCCTGTACCAACAGTTTGACAACCCCGACGATGCGATCGACTATCTGAACGAACACCAAGTCGGCCAAGTCGATGAGTGGGTTCCCGGGATGCGACCCGCCTATAGCGGGTTGACCCACGGGTTCACAACCTGCAACCACACCGGCCAGGAGTATGTCCGTCTATACTGGGGTGACCCCGCCAACAACTACAAGGCCCCGCTTGACGAGAACGACCGATTCTACATCGAACACGGCCTAATTGCCGTACCCGCGTCCACCGAACTCTTGCCCGGCTTCGCCTACTTGTGGCTTCGCGTCGGGGATAGTGGCGAGTATGAGAAAATGGACGACCTTGACGCTGCAATCAAGTACCTAAACGAATTGTGCGTCGGCCAAGTTACCGCGTGGGTCAAGGGCGGTTTCGAGACTCAAAACTACCACGGGCAAGACTACATCAGCTTGTACTACGGCGACCATGAGCGCAACCACTTGGCCGACATCGATGAAGATAATGATGATGAGGATGATGCACAAGAGAACGTCCGGCAGTATGTCGAGTGCAACTTGAATGAGATGTTTCAGTAAACGGAGCGAACTATGAAGTGCGTTATCTGCGGCAAGAAAATCGGTGCTACCGAACCCCGCGCTTATGTTCGTCGCTGGAACAGTATCACGGGCTGTCAGATGTGCGCTTGCGACGACTGCCAAGCGCCCTTCGATCGCCTAATTGATGTGCTACCCGTCGATGAGAGCGGCTGCTCGCTCAACGTGAGCCGGTTTGAACTGGAAGCCTTGAAACTGGGGACTGACCGCAAGCGACTGGAAAAACGTTTACAGGCCGCCTGGTCCATTCTGGAAATGCAAAGCCGCCGCGACTTTGGCCACGGCCGCTTTGACTTCAATGGGCGCCGGCTGCTTGGCGACAACGGAATGGTACTACAATGGCAAACCCGGAACAAACCGGATGAACCAATTACCTATCAGAATCAACAGACTGTGATAGGAATCGTGAGCTACAGTACCAAAACGCGAGCTATTATAGGCAACAAGATCATCATCGTCACGGGCTGCCGTAAAAACTGCCCCTACACCCGACACTATGATCCGAATGAGGATGGTGAGACAAAGGGCTGTCAGTACGCCTACGGTACACTTCCCGAACAAGGAGTGGCCGAGTGGTGTCCCCTACATGATGAGAAACCTCTACAGGATTGTGAGGACTGAACCAATGGCATTCATCTATTGCGCAGACATCTATTGTAACGATTGTGGCAACGCAATCCGACGCCGCTTGACCGATAAGGGCAAGGCTCCGGCCGACCCGACCGATGAGTGGAGTTACGATAGTGATGACTTTCCCAAGTGTGCGGGTAATGACAATGAGTCCGACACTCCGCAACACTGCGCCGCTGGTGAGGATTGCATCAACGCTATCTGGATTGATGAAAGTGTTAGGGTCGGACTTCTCTTCGGCGAACTGACCAGCGACGGCGTGGCCTATATTGAGGAATCTATCGACGATGCCAATCGTGACGACAACACCTGGGGCAAGACTGTGGTCGGTTTCTGGTATCGCCACTATACCGACCGGGGCTACACGTTCCGAAAGACCCCGAACTGGGATTGCTAACAATGGAAGACTACCAACGCGCCGATGCAATCGAAAAGACCACCGAGACCCTCACGGCCACACTGGTCGACATTTCCGGCCTACCCGTGCGAGGTTTCAAAAACGGTAAAAACCGTTACTTCATGTTTGGCCCGAGAGACCGAACTACCAAAACAATCTACACGTACCGCAAAGCCCGTGTATTCGCTGAAGGCGTTGCCATTGGTCAAACCCTCAGAAAGGAAGAGTCCCCGAAACTGTCAGAAATAGCACTGTCGGTCGCGTGCGGCGCGGCAATTGCACTTCTCATAATCTACCTCATTTCAATTTGACTTGTGGAGTTGAGACAATGAGCAATCACCTTAGACTCTGCGGACAACCCGGACTTTTTGAGGGTGAATTCGTCGTTACCAACGACCGACGCTCATTTTCAATTGGCGACTATATTGAGGTGTTTCTAAAAGAGCAACCATACCCAACCGGAGAAACCGCTCTATGTCGCAAGCGGAGACTACCTGTTGTTGCCTTTCCCCTGAGGGTAGTCGAGTGTTGCCTTGTTGACGAAATCGATGTTATTTTGCACAGTGTTGCATTAACTACTTTTCAACATTGGAAGCGCTGCTTAGATGTCGGCAAGATAAGCGTAGTCATGCCTTTCAAGTATCAACACCGGGAACATACCTGGTACATGCCGAAAATCGACGGCTGGATTCCCAGCATGCACGGAAGAGTGCAGGCTCCGTCACCGAAAAACCAGTCGATTTGATTTGACTTTCCGGAATCGTAAGGTATGCTTGTGTAGTTGAGACAAAAGAAACAAAGTGAGGCTACCATGATCCAACGTTACATCGGCGATCTTGAAGTTGGGCTCCACTACTTGGGCCGGTCAAATGACAACCGGGCAAAGTATTGCGGCTACATCCTTCTACAGGATGGGCAGCGATACCGCTTCAACAATCTTTGCAGCGGGGTTGGCATCGCCGGCACCGCCGCCGCGGACTATGACGACATGGCCGAGTCCGCCGTAGGCTTCGCATCGTACTATACAACTGATAACCGTGGCAACGATCTTCCGGATTGGGCGCCCTCTGCCGACCTGGCCGACGCTATCGAAGAAGCCGCAATGGGCGGTATGAAAGAAGATGGTGGTTTCGAGGTTCAACGCACCAAAACAGAAAGGACTGAGAATGGTCTTTGCAGCGGAAATAACGACTGATTCCACGTACACCATCTTTGTCAATTTTGCCCAAAAGGTGCGTGACGCCAACATTGACGTTGTGTGCAAATCTCTCGGTGAGTCAATCCTTAGCGTTCGCACCGGGACTGTCGATTGTGAGGGGCCAGCAGAAGCGATTAAGCGAATCCGGGCAGGGACTTGGGATTATGAGGAACTTTCCCGTGACAAGAGTTAAGTACAAGTATCTCGGTGTTCGGGGTTACGATGGTTACGTCCACGCCGAGTGCTGGCCGACTTTCGTGATAGAGCACAGTCGCTATAATGCACAAGGCCAGCAAGTGTCGCGCCCGACGTACGATTCACAACTCCAAACTTTTCGTGGCATCCGTCAATACCCGTGTCTGCAATGCGGCCGACCGCTACTCGCCAAGCCGCCGGAAAAAGTAACGGCCGGGTGGGTCAGAGAAGACGGCCGTCGCTTGACTTTCTCGAATCGTAAAGTAGGCTTGTGTAGTTGAGACAAACGACTGCGAACAAAGTGAGGTGAGGCCGTGACACTACTCAGACAAGATGATGTGATGGTTGCAGTTGAAACCGCTTCCGCCATTGTGGACTACGCTGCGATTCTGGAAGCCACCAAAGTCGTTTACGACCACCACACCAGCGAAACACCGTGGGACAGTTGCGACGGGTTCGACCATGAGATTGAAACTTCCCACCACGGGGGTACGCGCTTAGAAGGTGAGTACAACTTTCCCAAAATGCAGGGTCATTGCTTCAGTGACGTTCAGCGTAGGTACATTGTGATAACGCTTCCGGACGGCGAGGACTACGGTATTTTCGATTGGCAACGGTCAATGGGTGCAACCCGCCAAGTAGCCAGTGAAGCTGTCGCCGCTAATCGTAGGCGGACACTCGCTCAGCTTGTCCAATGGTACTCGAACGGCTGGGAATGGTACGGAGTCCGATGCAACTTCGAGGTACTCGGGCAAGACTTCGGAGCCTCAGTCTGGGGTATCGACGATGGCGATTACGCCCGCCGAGAAGTAGTCCACGAGATTGCGGACGAGGTTACCGGCCAGCTTGAAAAAGCCGGGTTCACTGTGACGAATCAGCCGGTCCGCTCCGATTACCCCACCCGCGAAAACAAGCAAACGCGCCTCCGTCACAACCTGAATCTTCAGAATTGGGCAGAGTAGTTGCTTGACTTTCCCGAATCGTAAGGTAGACTTGTGTAGTTGAGGCAAGGGAACACAAACCGAAGTGAGGCACCAATGAGCAACTACACGCAAAAGGCAATAGACGATGCACGCGAAACCGTGAGCGAGTACCGGGAGGAAATCCTGGAGAAGCTGGAGGAGTCCGACAAAGCCAGCGACGATCTTTTCAACGACTACAGTGCCGGAGATGCCTACCACCACGAAAGCCACATTGACAATTTTTACAGTCTAACCAACGCCGCCGAGTTGATTGACGAATTGAGTGACCACGAGGAAACCGACTCCGGGCTATGGGCAAGCCAGCAACCGAAAGAGGCGATCGGAACGTGCGCCGCTTACACCTACGGTAACGCCGTCTACAGTGAATGGCGCGACCTCATCAAAGAAATCAACGATAAGGCCGAGATCATCATCGACGAGTATGACGATGAGATCAATGAGGCCGAAATCGCCGAAGAAGAGGGAGATGAGGACTATGAGGGTGAGTCGGCGGATAACCTCCGCAAACTCAAGACCGCGGCCTTCGGCAAAATGCTCGACCGAATCATTGCGGGCGACTGATGCTCGCCCGCTTGCCGCCCGCCCTTTGCTACTCCGGGGCGGGCGGCCACTTGAACACCATCAATCACGTGAGGTGAAAATGAACAGCTACCAGGAAGCGAAAGCGTTGATTGACCGCCGGTCCGGTCAAGGACATCCCCGGGCCAAGCTCCATAAGAACGTGTACCTTGAGTCACGCAGCGATGGCAAGATTGCCGTCAAGTATCACGGCACGGACATCATTGTCTACCACCCGGACGGCAAGATCGAACTCGACAATGGCGGGTGGCGAACATCGTCCACGAAAAGAAATCTCAACATGTATTCTCCGTTCCACGTCTACCAAGAGAAAGGCGTTTGGTACGTGAACAAGGGGCCCGACTTCCACGATGAGGGTATCGTTGAATTCGAGCGTGGGATGATCCTTGACACACCGGAGTGGGTCGTCGCCACGACCGCCGCATAGCTCACCGTCCGCCCTGGATGTAACGTAACGTAGTGTAACGTGGGACCAGGGCAGGCGGCATTTTGAAACACTGGAGTGAGTTACCGACCTCGCACGGGTCGACGCAGCCGCCCGCTCCGTTCCTTACCGGGGCGGGCGGCATTTTGAAACAAAGACGGGAGTAAAAATGCTTAGCGACACGTTACACGACGCCTGCGCCGAGATTGAACAGTACGAGCGCGAGTACCCGGACAACTACAAATCGATGGCCCCAGCAATTGACAAAATCAAGACTGTCATGCGCGCCTTGCAAATGTCGATGGACTTGTGCCCAGTCGGAAAGAGTCGGGCGAAAGCTTGGCGTATCGTCGGAATGATTGAGGCCCTTGATACAACGGCCCTGGAGGGGCTCACAAAGTAGCCCGCCGCCGTCGCCCGCCCCGCGCCTCACCGGGGCGGGCGGCATCTTACTGTGAGGCATAGGGAGCAAATGATGAGAAAAGTGAAACCCACCGACACTGGCCACTTTGTCACCGTCTACAATGAGGGCGAAGGGAAAACCGACGCCATCCTCTTGGAAGTCCAAGACGACATCGCCGAGGTATGGTATCCTTTCCTCCAGAACGAATCCGGTGGAAATGGAAACCGTGACCTGATCGACTCGAAAAGCATCGTGGCAATTGGCCCCGCCGTTGCCGTTCACATTCCACTCTTCTAGCCCGCCGCCCGTCGCCCGCCCCGCGCCTCACCGGGGCGGGCGACATCTTACTATGAGGCAAGAGACAACTGCCATGTTCTACGTTGGACTAGTCCGCCGAAAAGTAAAATGGGAAGGTGACCCGGAACTCTTCATTTGCGTGCGAAGTGAACCGTTTTCTTTTCGTTGTGTCGTTTTCAACGAAAAGAGCGCCAGCGTAGCCGTGCGTCGATACATCAAAAGTAATCTATCCGCCGACATCGGCCTCAACGACAGCATGACCCGTAAAGAGCAGCGCGCCCTGCACCGCCAGTGGATAATTTCTGGCGACGGGCCGTGCGGATTTGAGGTTGACTATGGGGACTGCCGAAAGTGAAACAATGTTCTACGTTGGACTACTCATCCGAAAATTGGCACCAGCCGACAGCCCTGATTTTATCATCTGCGTGCAAAGTGTACCATTCTCCGGCGCGGTAGCTTTCAACGAAAATCACGCCCGTGTAGCCGTGCGTCGATACATCAGAGGGAATCTGATTACCGCCCTCGCTACCCGTAACGACGGGGCTGATGAGCCGACCGACGCTGGTCACTTATGCCGCCGATGGATGATCCCCGGCAACGGGCCTGGTGGATTCGAGGTCGACTATGGGGACTGCCGAAAGTGAAACAGAAAACGTATCACCCGCCGACTAAGTTTTGCGCGGCCCCTGCACTAGTCTACTGGGAATTGAACGGTAGGCCCGTTCGATATGATCCCAACGACCTGAGGCAAGTGCCGCGGGAAACAGAAATCGCCAGAGAACTACACCTCCATCTTGGTTGGGTTGAAGAATGACACCTGAAACAATACAAGCCGCCCTTGGAAAATCGAAATGCGACAACATGCATCGCGCTTGGCGAAACCGATCGAACGTATCACAATGGCGGTGGGTCACCTATGCCCGGGAGCTACGGGGAGCCGACGCAGACTTGCCAAGGATTTGGAAACTTGCCGCTTGCCTATACGTGGCTTGTGCATGGTACGCCAGCCGTAAGGGTGGAGAGACTTTCATCGGCCGGACCGTACCTGATAAAGGATGGGCCCTAATCAATCTACTCACCGAGGATTTTCTGGAGGACATACCCGACCGTGCTTTGACTCGCGGCGCTTGGGAAACACAACAAAAGGCCGAAGCCTTGGCCCGAAAAGCCGCCCGAAAAGATCATCCTGAAAGGGAGGAATGAAATGAAGTGTCCGACTCAACGTGAAATAATGTTTCTGATGATTGGCCTGATCGCGCTTCCAGTGGCACTCACATTCCAATGGGTTCAACTGGTTGAGCCAACTAAGCCACTCGGACCGAACAACACGGTTGGTCCGGTAATCCGAGTCCAACCAGTGGCCAAGCTCACAACGATCAATTGGCCTGCATTCGATGGAACGAAACCAGCGACTATCCAAGCTTTGCTGCACAGTCCGCCGGGAACAAGAGTGCCGCTCATTCTCACATCGAATCCAGCGGTCCTAAAGCTTTGGGGATTCACAACGGATCACCGAGGTGTAGTGTTTGACAAGTCTAGGAACATTCTACCAGCATCATCAGTCAACGCGGATTTTGTCGCGACTGCCGACGCTGCCCGTTGGTCGGATACTATCATTCAGACCAACAACGAGTTCATTTCCATTCGACAAGGTTCACCCAACGACGACGCCTTTCACGACTGGTTGGATGTGGTGATAGGCAACGGTCACTTTGTCCTCAATGGTTGCGAGTACAAGATGGACGACCAGTATGTCTACGCTGTTGGTCCCGACGACCACGTATATCGCAGCACTGGCGCCGACCACTTCAACAAACACTTCAGACTCATCCGACTCCAATGAAACGAACCGCCGCGCTTATCGTCGTCTGGGCTTGGGCGTTCGGCATCGCCGTCGCCACCGCCTTGTTTCTCGGTATCATCTAACTGTGGAGGGTCCTATGTAAAACGGACGGCATTCTGTTTTCCCTTGAGGAAGCCCGGCTTTACGGTCGGGCTTTCTCATGCGCGGAGGGTCAATTTCGGATCGCGCTTAGCAGGATTGCGCTTGGCGAGGTATGACTTCGCGCGCTTAGCACGCGCTTGGCGCTTGCGCTTAACGACTTCGGCCGGAAGCCCGCCGGCCGAGAGCCGTCAATCTGGGCGACAAGCCGGCATGGCCGCCCAGGGCGTCGACCTGGGCGACAAGCCGGCCACGGCCGCCAGGGCGACCGCCAGGGCCACCCGAGAGCCGCCAGCCCGCCAGAGCCACCAGGGGAGCCCGCCAGGGGCCGC
>Ga0114923_10000752_pt1 | contig 23780 bp, 18 predicted proteins | sample SumtaG_FD_89578 | JGI IMG/M metagenome (GOLD analysis project Ga0114923, IMG submission 89578) | Deep subsurface microbial communities from Indian Ocean to uncover new lineages of life (NeLLi) - Sumatra_00157 metaG | ecosystem: Environmental > Aquatic > Marine > Oceanic > Sediment | place: near...
TACAATACAAATTTCCACAAATGCCTTTGTATTTTAAATCTGGTCCAAAAACTAATATAAAAACTTTAAACAAAAAAGAAATTAACGAGGCAACGCATGATTTAGAAGAAATGGAAAAAGACCTTGTAATTCAATTTAATAAGTCAATAAATGAAATAATAATTTCCGCCACTGAAGAAACCATTAAGGAGGGTATTATTTTACCTAAAGAAAGGTTAAAAGCTCTGATATATGATATTATCAAGACTCAGTCAGTCTTGGATATGTCAAAACCTTTCTTAATCAATAAATTAGAACAGCTAATTCATATAAACAATAATGGTTTACTTAGTAAAGTCAGAGATAATTATATAAGACGAGTAGGCCCAAAATCAATACCAGTCCAGACCAACAAAATAATTTTTAAGAAAAAAGTTAAAAAAACAAAAATCCCAAAAGATGAGCAAACGGGAGAGGTTTCTCATAGAGCTCAAAACACATCTCGAGTTTTTATTACAAAAACCGAAATCGAAGAACATAAAAAACCAAAAAACCATCTTATTAAAAGAAAACGAATCCAATACGTTGAAAAGCAGAAAAATGCTAATAGTTTTAGGGAAGACATCCAGTCTTTCATTAATACTTTCTGTTATAAACATTTAGTGAAAATTCTAAGTGACCGCTTTATGACTCGGAATGGAGTAAAAAAGCGTTTAATGAAACCTTTTAAACAGCTTTTGAAAACTATTAGTCCTAACTCAAAATCCTTTTATAAAGATAGTTTTAACGCCTACATCCATCACCAACTTCCCTTAGATTTTAGTCGGTTAATTAGGACGATTTATAATCTTCGAGAGGTCGAGAAAGAAGATGTCGGTTTTTTCCCATTTTGGCGGTGGTTGAAAGATTGCCCCCTAAAAGTTTTATCTCTGTTTGCTTTTATTTTTATAGTCTCTATTACTTTAGATTTAGTAGGTCAATTAGATGGGTATTCATTAGATGAAATTCGTTTGTTTTTAACCGTTTATCCAGAGTTTGTTTTCCTCCTATCATTTCTTATAGGATTATCAGTTATTATAATAGCAGTGATTATTTTGAGCGTAAAAAATTACCGTAAAGGTTTGAAAGTGGGGAGTAGGTTTAAGCGGGTGCGTCAGTAAATTTATATAGATTAAGGAACTCATTTTTCTTTAAATAAACGGAGTTACACTTATGGTTCTCTGTGTAGTCAATTTAAACTACAAAAAACTTTTCTAAATAAGAACGTGATTACCAGCTATTTCGACGGAGAAACAGCACTAGCAATTATCATTAAGAATATGATATATTCCTAGTTTAGAATTTTATGAAAACTTAAATACTGCAACAAAAACCTTTAAAAAATATGTGAGTGAGAATTAGCAGATGTGCTTAAATCAAACAAGAAATAATCTTTTAATAGATACTATTGCTTAGGTGGTAGATTGTTACTGTCTGGTAAAAGTATCGGATTCGAATCCTGACAGAGGTTCAATTTAGTTAAAAAAAATAATTAAAAAAATTTAGGAGTCTTCATCATCCCATTCAACATCTACAATCTTCTTGTCTTTTTCAATATCCTTTTTACCCTTGTCTGTCTTGTATGTGGCACCACCAGCTCCAGCCCCCCCCATATCCCCGGAAGGTGCTCCACCCATTCCTCCTGGAGGTGTACCGCCCATTCCACCAGCGGCTCGTTGAGCTTGATCTGCAGCTTGTTGATAAACTTGATCTTGTGCCTGTCCTTGGTAAATCCTTTCTGAAAAACCATGCATGGATTTTTGAAGATTTTCTAAGCCTAGTTTGATTCGACTCGTATCATCAGATTTAACATCTTCCTCTAGTGATGCTATTGCTGCCTCGATCTCGCTCTTTTCATTATCTTGAATTTTATCTTTATTATCTTCCATTAGTTTTCTCGTTTGATATATCGTAGAATCAGCCGTGTTTTTTACTTCAACTAATTCTTTTACTTTTTGATCTTCTTCTTCAAATTGGGAGGCACTTCTAATCTTTTCTTCAATTTCTTCAGGGGTTAAACCTTTAGCACCCGTGACAGTAATACCCGTTTCTATTCCTGTTCCCAGATCCTTAGCGGTTACATGAACTATACCATCTGCGTCAATAGAAAATTTAACTTCTATTTGTGGTATACCTCTACGAGCAGGTGGAATACCTGTCAAATGGAACATTCCCAGTGGAATGTTGTCTTTAGCCATTGCTCTTTCACCTTGAAGTACATTTATTGTTACTGCTGGTTGATTATCTGCTGCGGTACTAAAAACTTGGCTTTTTTCTGTCGGAATAGTTGTGTTTCTTTCTATTAATTTTGTAAAAATGTTTCCTAACGTTTCGACACCTAATGAAAGTGGAGTAACATCTAATAAGAGTAAATCTTCTATATCACCGGCAATAATACCACCTTGAATTGAGGCACCGATTGCAACACATTCCATAGGATCTACCGAATGTTCTGGTTCTCGACCAAAATATTTCTTAAATATTTCTTGAACGGAGGGCATACGAGTAGGTCCACCAACTAAAATAATCTTATCTATTTCATTTACAGATATTTTTGCATCACTAACAGCTCTTCGCATTATTGGGTCTAATCTTCTAAGTGTTGGCTCAATTAACGATTCTAATTTTGCTCTTGTGAGGTCCATTGTCAAATGCACCGGATTTCCTTCTTTCTGTGAGAGATAAGGCAAATTAATTGTAGTTGTAAGTGCTGTTGATAATTCTATTTTACCTTTTTCACCTGCGTCTTTAATCCGAATCCAAGCTTTACTATCACCTTTTAAATCAATTCCTTCTTTCTTTTTAAATTCCTCCGATACCCAATCAATTATCGCGTTATCCATATCTGTGCCACCGAGTTGAGTATCTCCAGCAGTCGACATTACTTCCACAACTCCTTCACCGTATTCCATTATGGTAATATCGAACGTACCACCGCCAAGATCCAAGACACAGATTTTCATTAACTTGTTTTTTGTATTTTTATCAAGGCCATAAGCTAAACATGCTGCAGTTGGCTCGTTAATCATACGTACCACTTCAAGTCCAGCGATTTCACCGGCATTTTTAGTAGCAGTTCGTTGGGCATCATTAAAATAAGCAGGTACTGTGATTACTGCTTTCTTAACTTCTTCTCCTAAATACGATGATGCATCATTCTTGATTTTTTTAAGTATCATAGCACTTATTTCTTCAGGGGAGAATTCTTGAGTTTTATCCCCGACTTTTAGTTTTGCTTTGTATGATGTACCCATTTTCCGCTTAATAGCTGTGATGGTACCATCGGGATTCGATACTGCTTGTCTTCGAGCAGGTTCCCCTACAATTTTTCTTCCACTCTCATCAAATGCAACATAAGAGGGAAAAGCTTTTCCCCCAAGTGTACGACCCTCAGCGGCAGGTATGATCTCTGGTTGTCCTGTACCACTCAAAACAGCACATGCGCTATTTGATGTACCCAAATCAATACCTATGATTTTTTCCTTTCTTGTCTTCTTTTTAGGTTCTTCTTTTACTTCTTCTTTTACTTCTTCTTTTACTTCTTCTTTTTCTTCACCCATAATTAACTGACCATAGATTCACTGTGAAATTATTATGAATTAATAAACATTAATTAATAAATCTTAATTCAATAAAAAATTAAAATTTTGTCATTTTTGGGTTTTTATTTTAAGATATTATGATAAATTATGGATTTTTAACTAATTTTTATGGAGCCTTTATAGATATTGTCATATAACGTTTTGGTATTAATCAAATGCTATTCTTATTCTTCGGTAAATTGAAGTTTTTTACACACAAAAACCTTTATAAATAAATATATATTGTTGTTTTTTTATAATTTATATAAGATATTTTAGGAATTTGATTATAAATATCACTTTTTGTTAACAAAATCAAAAAAAAATTTGATGAAAATGAAATCTTTACAAAAAATAAAATGTATAACGCTAATTATAGCGATTATCCTTCCAATGATCTTTTTTAGCTCATTTATAACGATTGTAAAAGGAGACACATTTATAGATGTTGAAAATTATAATGATAATCTATGGCACTGGGGTGTAGATGAAGGAGATACAATTATGTATGAAATAAATTTCTCTATAACGGATCCTCTGACAGGGAAGCTATTTCACCAATACAAAGACCTTATGATATATAATATTTCGTCAATTGAAAATATTACTAGAGTTATATCTAATAACAGTCTCGTTTTCTCGCAAGTAAACACTACAAGATTGTATTATAATTCTACATTAGATATATTAATTCCTCTTGAAGATCCTAAGGTTTCAGCTGAATTTACTCTTAACAACACACATCCAGAAATTAATTATTATTATATGACGGACCAAGCCTTAGTACCTTTGTTACTCCCTCTAAACAGTTCGGGAGTTATAGAATGGGATAATATGACCAATACTCTAAACGATTCAATGTATTCCTTTTATGCACAAAGTAATTTTAGTAGTTTTGATGATTTTGGCTATAATATAAATGGGAGTAGTTTCTGGTTTAATAATACAGATGGATATTACGTTGAAGCGAGTTATTATAACAATGGAACTGTTAAAGATTCTAGTTTAAGCATGCTTTTTCCATTTGGCACCAATCAAGATCAAATGGAGCTTAATATTACTGCAGTGAGAGTTTTTGATTATAATATTACCGATGAAGTAGAATGGGGTGTGGACATTGGAGATACTTTTGTCTACGATTTTGCTGAAAAACGATTTGATGATAACTACAACAACGTAAATACTTATAATGATGATGGTGAACCTAAAGACAAATTTGCTGTAGAATTAAAAATAGTGATTACTAATTTTACTGACACGACTTTTTGGATTGAAGGTAATAGTTTTGGTGAAAGAAATGTCTCAACTCCTATGGATTTTCAAGGTGTTTATGCAGATATATACTTTTGGAATTTTACATTAAATTCTTTTGTATTAGAGGAGGAAAACTTCCTCGTCGGGGCAGCAAATAATTTTTACCCGGTAATTATGAGGCAAGGTCTTCAATTTGTCATGCCTATTAGCGCAACTCAAGCAGATTTTGAGTACATATTCAACCCTGACATTCTTGGAAATAAAAATATGCCTTTTGATATGGTGAATATTGTTTGGGGTAGTAGTATTATAAAATTTGAAATGTGGAATTCAACTGGTCATGAGAAAATAGATATTAGAACTAATGCAACAACAGGAGTTTTCATGAACTTTTTAATGGATACTAACTGGGAGTTCAGATATTTCGAGCTAAAAAATATGACGTATATTGATTGGAATGTAGATATCGGAGAAAAATTCTATTTTAAAGAAAATAGTGGCTACGGAGACAATGAAAAAAGAGTAACCATCCTAGGATTTGGCTATTTTTTCGATAATCTTAGTTTCTATTTTGAGGAGTTTTTAGATATGGAATTCCCTTCTGATCAACCAGAGTTACAATTCTTTTCTGTAGTAATGGGTTTTGTAGAATTTTGGGATCGAAATAAGGAAATGTGGATTCCTGATCATGGTCCTAACGACGGTCCTAACGATGGTCCTAACGATGTTCCTAATGGAGATGATACTAAGACTGGAGATGATCCCATAACTGGGCCTAAGACTGCACAGACAACGGGATTACCTCCGCCACCAATGCCACGACCTATTGCAGCAGCAAACAAATATTGGGCTATTGCCCCCCCTATGCTTAGTGAGGGGTCACCGCTTTTATTGCCTAATGGCACAACTGGATACGATCCAGAATTTCAGAATTTATTTGCCCTTATGGGCAATATATTTGATGAGGTCCAATACGGTCTTGATTGGGTATTCCTTGAGAATACTACTGCCGATACTTATATGCATTATAACTTTAGCGCTACGACAGGAATGACAACACTCCTTTATGGTTGGAATTACCACTATGATGATTATTTTGGATCTTATAATTGGGATTTTTTCTCATTCTATAACGAAACTAGCGTAGATCTTGTTCCAACTATAAATATTATAAATCTCCAGAGTTTATGGGTTTCGAATATTTCAATTACTACTGAGATCGGTGTATCAGCGCCTGGTGCAAAATTTATTTATGCCTTAAATGCTTTGAATCCTATGGATGTACCTTTACCGATGGGAGAGGAGTTATGTTATCTTGATATAAAGGTTACTAATTATTCTCTTCTAACTAATTTTGCATTTGAAATCTTTTTACCTTCATCTGTCGACTTAAGTACAGATTATCTGTATTTCTTTATTTGGAATATGGATAACTACTTTGATTGGAATGGAGCACCTCGAGAGTTCTATGATTCAATAACATATGATTACACATTTAATTCAATATCGTTTGACTTTCCAATGGATGGACCTATAATGTTTTTAATAGGCCTTTCTTATGGAACAGAGCCACCTATGACGGAACCTGAAAATTTCACATTAACATCTAATGCAGGATCCCCAGATGATGACGGTAATTTTGATCTCTCTTGGACAGAATCTATTGGTGCTGATAGCTATTCATTATACGTATCAAACTCATGTATATCTGATGAGAGTCAATTATTAATACCTATCGTCTCGGATATTACAAGTTTAAACTTTTCGATAACAGATCTACCTAATGGTACCTATTATTTTATAGTTGTTGCCCATAATAATGCGGGGAATACTCTATCAAATTGCCTTGAGGTGACTGTTGGGGAAGGTGGAGAGATCCCAGGTTATGATCTTCTAATAATATTTGTAGCTTTTGTCTCTGTATCAGCTATAATTATCAGAAAGCGACGTAGGATATAAACCAAATATTTAATTTCTATTTTTTTTATTTTATTTTAAAAATTTTATTATATATGCTTCTTCTTTAAAATCAATTCTAATGTTGAAACTGATTAGTAATACAGAAGTTTTAAATAGAACAGAAATTAAAATTTAAATTATGAGATTTATCTCGGGACTTAAAAATTTATCAAAAAAACCAATTTTATTATTTATACTAATCCTGTTTATTATTTCTTGGTTTTGTTTTATGTTTGTTCTGTATATGGTCTCAAATATTGTATTAAGTATAGTAATATTCCTATTTATAGGAATTTTGGCAGTATTTACGTTTATATTATTAATATTTTCTATTTTTATACCGATTGACAAAATGGGTTTAGCAACAATAACAATATCTGCAGTTTTAACCATCCCTATTATGTTCATCTTTAGTGGAATAATAAATCTGTTTTATTTATTCTGTTTCTTTGCAAACCAGCTAATAACCGCATTTTTTGCATTTAAATTTAGCATGGATACATCTACAGGTATAGATGATTATTTATATAGGAAGAAAGGCTCTAGAAAATTCACACGAATCTTAGAATTTACACTTTTTTTACTTCTTTATTTATGGCTCCTATTTTTAGTAATTAGAATTTTTAGAAGTTCTAGTACTCCAGGTATTCAAAATTTAGCAAACCTATTTGTTTTTCTTTTATGGATTAATCTAATATTGATGGCGTTTGTACTCTTTAGATTACTATTTACTAAAAAATTCACCGCATACATTCCTATTTTCTATGTATTGACATTTCTTTATGTTCTTTATCTAGTTATTGATCTTTGGGCTTTTTTTATATTTTTTGGGAGCTCTGGTTATAGTATTTTTTCCTTTTTTATCGATCTATTCCTTTTTATATACATAATAGGCTCAATATTCGATAGAGTTGATTACATAAAAGATAAAATAAAGATTTTTAGAGCAGGAACTATAGCTCTTTTTGTGATTTTAATGAAACTAGTAGTTCAAGCATACAGGATTCTCCAACCTCTTCTACCGCCACCCCAATTAGTTCTACAAAATATTTTTCTAGTGCAAATACTATTCTATTACTTCATAATTTTCACTCTAATTGTGGGATTATATACAATTTTTGCGCATAAAGAAGGTAAAAAATCTTAAAAGGATTTTATTTTTCCTTATTTTTGATATTTTTAAAGCACTCAATACCATAAAAAATAAATTTTAGATCAAATTCTAAATCTTATATTTGTAGATTTTTATTTCAAGGGAGTTAATATGACTGAGGACAATAACAACGAAACAAAAGAAATTTCTAATGATTCAGATAAAATCACTAAAAAAGTAGAAGGATCAGTCCAGAATGAAACTTCTGAAGATAATGACGATTCTCTCATTGAAATAGAAAAAGAAGAACCTAAACAGTTGGAAGAAGGGGAACATTTTGAATTAGAGTATTTTTCCAAAGATGAGGTTCTCGAAAAAGTTAAAAACCTTGAGAAAGAGCTAGCAGAAGTCAAAAAAACTGCGAAGAAACAAAGAGAAGAAAACAGTGCATCTAAAAAAACAAACATGCACTTACAAGCTGAATTTGAGAATGCCCAAAAACGCTGGAAAAAATCTAGAAAGAATTTAAGAACTCAGTATACTGCTTCTGTCTTAAAAAGTTTCTTGCCTTTATATGATTCCTTTAAAAAGGCTCTTGAGAGTGATAATGAAAGTGAAAAAAATGCATTAAGTGGGTTCTATAACCAATTTATGAGTGTGTTTAAATCTTATAGTACTGAACCGATCGAAGTCAATATTAACGATCTTTTTGATTATAGTAAACAAGAAGCTTTAACAACAATTGAAAAAGAAGACCTTCCTGAAAACAGTATTGTAGAGATTATCCAAGATGGGTTCAAATATGGTAAAGAAGTTATTCGTTATACTAAAGTTATAGTTTCACGTAAACCAAAACCACCCCCTGAACCTAAACCAAAACTAGAAAAAGCCGACGAAGAGGAATCAACTGAGGAAGCAAAAATTGAAGATACTTCTCAGCAAGAGGATAAATCAAAGGAAGAAAAAAAAGAGAAGGAAAAAGTCAAAGAAAAGAAACAGAAAAAACACAAAGAGCCCAAAAAAAAGGAGTAATCCAATTAATACCGAGTTATCTTTATCAATATACTGATTTTTTATAAATTAAGCATAAAGAATTAATACGAGTGTAGTTCTTTATATCATAAAAATTTCCATAATTATTAAAAAATAGCAGAATTTCATAATTTTTGCTAAAAATCTAAAAAAAAATAAATTTTATTAAAAGGTGAAAAATTATCGGATTAAAAGTAGCTTCAGGACTTGCAATAACTGCCTTATTTGGTCTTTTATACGCGGTTGTTTTCGTCATAGGAGTATGGTTTTTACCCTCTTCACTAACTGGGTTGTTACTAATGATTGGAATTACCCTATTAATGGTGTTATTACAATATGGGATTTCTCCATTAATAGTTGGATGGATGTATCGAATTGATTGGATATCATACGAAGATTTTTCAAGGCGATTTCCACTCATGGCTGATTCACTTAACAAAGTAGTAGATTTGAATGGTATAAAGATGCCAAGACTTGGAATAATTCATGATCTTAACCCAAATGCCTTTACATATGGCTGGACAAAAAATTCAGCAAGAGTTATACTTACAGATGGAATTTTAAAACACTTGAATAAGAAGGAACAGAATGCTGTGTTTGCGCATGAATTAGGGCACGTTGTTCATTCAGACTTTATTATAATGACGCTTGTGTTTGCTATTCCTTTAGTACTTCTCTCTGTAGCTCGTTGGGCATATTATGCCAGCTATTTCTCTAGGAGAAGTTCAAGTGATAGTGATGAAGCGGCTGCTATAAGAATTTTATTAATTGCTGTTGCAGTATTATCATATCTAAGTTATTTTATAGCACAACTGATTTCACTAATAGTTAGCAGAATTCGGGAATATTATGCAGATGAACATGCCGCAGAAGTATTGAATGATCCAAATCCTCTCTCAACAGGGCTTGTAAAGATAGCTTATGGATTAATGATTGATAAAGAGGTTGAAGTTCTAGCCAAATCCCGTGTAAGGGCACTTAGAGGCATGGGGATATTTGATCCACGAGCAGCAAGAGGTTTAGGTATAATAAGTGTTGGAGCCACAGGTACTTTCACAATGCAAGCAGTGCAAGCAGCAGCAGCATGGGATCTATATAACCCTTGGGCAAAATATTATCAGGCTCGTTCAACACATCCATTACCAGCAAAAAGAATTCAACGACTAAATCAACAATGTGAAAATTATGGTGTTAAGCCGGAAATTGATTTTTCCGATGCTAAAGCAATAAAAGAAGAGCAAGCGGGTAAATCAATGCTTGATGAATTCCTATCGGATGTATTCATCAAATTATTACCAACCTTAATTTTTATTGCTATGATTGGTATTACAATTTTATGGATATTTGATTTGGGTGGTTTCTTAACGAGTTCGTTAACTCTCGGGAATTTATTACTCTTTTGGGCAATAGGTTTTTACATTATCGGTTTTGGATCAATTATAAAAACAAGATATATGTATAAAACTGGTTTTGAATCAAGGAGTATTGTTGATCTTGTTACAAATATTAAAGTAAGCCCAGTAAGAACAGTACCAGCAATTGTGGAAGGTCGAATTATAGGGAAAGGAATTCCAGGCTATCATTTCAGCAATGATATGTATTTCCAGGACGATACAGGCTTAATCTATATAGATGATCGATTTGGTATAGGGATTGTTGATCTCATTCATTCGTTTAGTAGAGTGAGGAAATTAATGGGTCAGCGTGTTAGAATTAAAGGCTGGTATAGAAGAGGCCCAATCCCATATATTCAAGTGGATACAATAGAATCACATTCAGGACGTCGGTTTAAAAACTACGCAAGACACCTTAGATACTTGTGGGCAGTTTTGGAGTTCATTATTGGCTTGGTTTGTCTATACTTCTGGTTTGGATTTTAAATTTTTTTTTTTTCTTACTTTTTTTAATTTTTTTTATATCAAAACACAGTTTTCCAACAAAATTCGATGGAATTAATGGAACATTTGATAATGTTACTTTAATAAAAGTCCTATATGATGTTAATGATTTGATTTCCTAATTTATTTAAGTTAGTTTCAGCCATCCCAAGAGGAACTGTGCTGTCGTAGAGACACACAATTATTAGGGGATCTAACTTCCAAGGGATATCAACTATTTTAGAAAACACTTTCTGTCCATTTTCTAAACTATAGTATGATTCGGGGAGGTTCAGCGCACCAACCATAAAACGAATCTCAAGTTCTTTTAAAGAGTTTACCATTATTTCGTATGGAAGGGAAGTATACACGACATTTCCTCTTGTTGTTAGAAGGGCGGCTCCGAGTATTTCATCCTCCGAGATGAGATCTTTAAAAATATCAATTGCTTTAGAATAGAAAGTTTGACTCAGATAGAATTCCTCTTCGCCGGTAATAATAGTATCAACAATCTTATCAAAATCAGGAATTTCAAGTTGCTCATAATCTTTAATTTTACTAGTATCAGGATATTTTTCAAAGAATTCATCCATTATCTGTGTTAAGCGAGATGTTACAAAAATTTCCAGACAGAGATTTGAGATCATAGTAGAGAGCGATGGAATCCCTCCTTCAGAATTAAAAATATTATTAAAAAATGCTTTAAACCAAAATCTACTCGAGAGATTAAATGATTATTATACAATTAATCTTTAATTTTTAAAATAATTCGAAAATTCGTTTAAGAAAATAGTTATGTAGAGAGGTTATTAAAATTCCTAGCTATGTAAATGAGAATTTGATATAACCTTATATCTAACCAAAATACTATCATCATCATTAACTTTTGAGGAAATTAATTTTAATTTCGAAGGTAGTATCGTGGGTGGATTTAATTCAGGAGAAGCAAATAATATTGGCGTCTTAAATCCACCAATTATAACAGGATTAATTAAAACAATAATTTCATCTAAAAGATCCTCTCTTATTAGCGCTCCTGATAATTTACCTGCTGAGGTAGTCAGGATGCTTTTTATATTTAATTTGTGATACATTTTTGACAATATTTTCTTTAGATCTACACGTTCTTTACCTGAAATCAAATAAGGGATTCTATTTTTTTGCAGAAATACAAGATATTCAGGTGCCACATTATGTGATACGAGATGTAATATATGAGATTGTTCATTATCTTCATTTCCTTTATATCCATAACGAATACGACCCTTACCGTCTACAATTGCCAACCAGAACTTCCGTTTAGGATGTTTGACGATTTCTATTGGAAGGTAATCTTGATAGAGATATTCACTATTTTCATTGTATTTGGGAAGGCTTTCTATTTCTTGACCTTCAAACATAACCATATTACTTCCTTCCATAAATGTATCTGGTCTATATATTTCTTTAATTTCATCTTCGAATGCTTTCCAATCACCAAATAAATTAAAAAATCTTGGATATTTGTCTAAATTAATCTTATCTGCGTTAGATAGTGTCAAATTTGGTGCTAAAGAAATTCTTCCATCAAGAGAAGCAGTAACATAAACATATATTTTTGGTCTATCCATTGTCATCCTTAAATATATTTGATAAATTAATGATCATGTCATTCAATAAAAAGAAAGTAGATTATTATATACATATTCTGTTAATTTCAACTTAAAATGAATATTTAAGTCCATTTCGATGTAAGCTTTACCGACTTCCTGTTTTAGGCTCGATTACTGTTCAAAAAATAAAAGAAAAAAGTTAATTATCGAGTAAAAATTATTAATATTAAGTATCAAGAAAATTTTAATAAAAGCAAAAAGAATTACAACCTATAAGATATAATTAGACAGAGGAGGTAAACCAAATATGAGCGATGAACCGGTCTTCCCGTCAATCCCTGCGATAGAATTGTAGTTTTTCCTGCAATATCCGCAATTGGGGATATATTAGACCGAAAAAAAAGATTTGTTGAGAAAAAGCATAGTGTTATAAAATGTAATTCATGTCAAGCTGATTCTTCAAGAGTGTTTAAAGCAGGTGATTTCGTGTTTAAAAAGCTTACTGATGAAGAATGTGAGAAATGTCATAAGAGTAAGGATTTAACAATAGTAGAAATTTATATGGAATGGATTGATCCAAAAAAAAAAAAATAGCTTATTCTAAGAAAATTTAGTTAACTGTTTCATTATGAAGTCTATTTATCAAGCCCTAACATCTTTATTATTAGATTTGCTATAGAATAAGGATCTAATGATTTTTGAATTGATTGTTCAATGTATTTTTCTATTTCTGTGTCAGAATTAATTAATTCTTCAACTCTCTTGGTTAATTTATGCTTTAAAATCTGAACAGTTTCGCTTTTAATTCTGTTCTTCATGTAGTTTGATATTACTCCTGACTCTTTTAGAAATATTTTATGTTTATTTATGAGTTCAAGGAGTGAGTCAAAGTTCTCTCCGGTTTTTGAATTAACTTTAACTATTTCTGGTGTCCATTGATTTATTTTAGCAAATTTATCACTAAAATCTTTGGATTCATATTTATAACTATTTCTGAATTCTAACATTTGCATTATATCCCCTACCTTTTTATCAGCACCCGGTAAATCCATTTTGTTGACGATAAAAATATCTGTTATTTCCATAATACCTGCCTTAATTGCTTGAATATCATCTCCTAATCCCGGAACTAAAAGTACCAAAACAGTTTGGGCTGATTTAAATATATCAACTTCTGATTGACCAACACCAACAGTTTCAACAATTATTATATCACATCCATAAGCATCTAGGATCTTTATTGCATCCTCAGTTGCCCTTGCTAAGCCACCTAATTGACCCCGATTTGCCATGCTTCTGATGAACACATTTTTTAATGAAAAATGTTGTTTCATACGAATTCTGTCTCCTAATAAAGCACCCCCTGTTAAAGGAGAAGTCGGATCAACACAGATAATCCCAACTCTTTTACCTTCTTTAACGAAATTTTTAGTTAAAGTTGAAATAAAAGTTGATTTACCGGTCCCAGGAGCACCAGTGGTACCAATAATATACGCATTTCCAGTATATTGATAAATAGAATTTATTATTTCTTCTGCCGCTTCAATGTCATTCTCTACGATTGAAATCAGTCTTGCTGCAGCCCTAGCATTTCCCTTTAATAAATTCTTTGTTAGATCAGAGTAATCCATTATTGTTTTATCTTTTTAAATTATTTCTTACAAATTCAACAATTGTATTCAAATCTGTCCCTGGCCCATAAAATCCCTTTAAACCTTGGCCTTCTAAAAATGGTTTATCTTCATCAGGTATAATTCCCCCTACAGCCACAAGTACATCATCAATTCCTTGTTCCTTTAACTTGGACATTATTATTGGACATAGTGCATTATGAGCACCTGATAACATGCTTAACATAACTGCATCAGGGTCTTCTTGAACAACAGTATTAACAACATCATCAGGTGTTTGATGAATGCCTGTGTAAATAACTTCCATGCCTGCATCTCTTAAAGCTCGTGCTAGTACTTTGGCGCCTCTATCGTGTCCATCTAAACCCGGTTTACATACTAAAACTTTAATCTTTCTATCTTGTGTAATTTAACTTCACCTATTTAAAATATAGAATCTTCATGATATGTTCCAAATACTTCTTTTAACTTATTAATAATTTCTCCAATGGATGCATAAGCTTTTATTGCATCCATTATGAATGGCATTAAATTTTCGGTACCTATTGCTGCCACTTTTAACCTTTCCAAGGTCTCTTGTACCTTATTGTTATCTCTTTTTCTCTTTATTTGATTTAATTTATCAACTTGTTCTTGAGCAACATCATCATTAATTTTTAATAACGGTACTGTAGTTAACTCTGATTGTTGAAATTGATTCACAGCAACAATTACTTTTTCTTGATTCTCGACTTCTTTCTGATATTTATAGGAAGCGTTTGCAATTTCTTTTTGTAAAAAATTCGCTTTTATTGCTGGAATTACGCCTCCTAATTCTTCAATTAGTGAGAAGTATTTTTCAGCCTCTTCCTCCATTTTATTAGTAAGCCATTCTACATAATAAGAACCAGCTAAGGGGTCAACAGTATCCGTGACACCAGATTCATATGCGATTATTTGTTGAGTTCTTAGTGCGATCTTTACAGCTTTTTCTGTTGGAAGGCATAATGCCTCATCAAATGAATTTGTATGTAAAGATTGAGTTCCTCCTAATACAGCAGCTAATCCTTGAAGAGTTACTCTAACTATATTATTTTCCGGTTCTTGAGCAGTCAAAGAGACTCCTGCAGTTTGAGTATGGAACCGACATCGCATAGATATAGGTTTTTTGGCACCATATTTATTCTTAATTCTTTTAGCCCAAATTCTCCTTGCTGCACGATATTTACAAATCTCTTCGAAAAAATTATTATGTGAATTGAAAAAGAAAGATAAACGAGGAGCAAAATCATCAATATCGATACCTCTCTCTATTGCTGCTTCTATGTAAGCAAACCCATCTGCTAAAGTAAAAGCCAATTCTTGCACTGCTGTGGAGCCTGCTTCACGAATATGATACCCACTGATACTGATCGTATACCATTGAGGGACATGTTTGGTACAGTATTCTATAGTGTCAATTATTAAGCGCATAGATGGTTCTGGGGGAAAGATCCATGATTTTTGAGCGATATATTCTTTTAAAATATCGTTTTGTATGGTACCTCTCAATTGCTCAGGGGAATGACCTTGTTTTTCAGCAGCAACAATATACATAGATAGCAGAATTGCTGCTGGAGCATTTATTGTCATTGATGTGCTAATCTTAGAAAGATCGATCCCAGCGAATAAGGTCTCCATGTCTTCTAGAGTATCAATTGCTACTCCCTCTTTTCCAACTTCCCCTAATGCCATTTGGTCAGATGCCTCAATTCCGTAAATTGTATGAAGGCTAAAAGCAACACTTAATCCCGTTTGGCCATGTTCAATTAGAAATTTGTATCGGTTATTAGTTTGTTCAGCAGAGCCAAAACCGGCAAATTGTCTCATAGTCCAAAATTGCCCCCTATACATATTTGGATATGTACCTCTAGTAAAAGGGTATTGTCCAGGAAATCCTAAATCCAACTCATAATTTAGATCCTTAATATCATTTGGAGTGTAAAGGCGCTTAATTTCAATATCGGATAAATTTTTAAAACTATTTTGGCGTTCTTTTACATTTGGAAAAGATTTTTGCCATTCTTCTTTATCTTCTCTTATTTTATCAAATTCTGTCATGAAAATCGTTCCTTTAAAATAATATCATATGTTATAAAAATAACCTTTTATTGGTTAAACTCAATTATGAAAAGAATTTGTACTTATATTAACTTTTTTTAAAGATATATTATATTTTGGTTTTGTATTCAATTACATATCTTTACGTAGAAAAAATGAAAATTTAGAGTAATAGTATTTGTATTTGAGGTTTATAGGTTTCCTCTAAATTACATGATAGAATTCTTTCTAAAAACTTCATTAGGATCTAATCCTCTCTCAGTAAGATGCTTGATAACTTGATCTGTCCCGTTATTGGGATAATCTTGTTCTCCTTCTCGATGCTTTAAATATATAGCATTCTGTTTACATTTATGGACACAAACTCCACATCCTAAACATCGTTCTGGAACAAAAAATATTTTCTTATCCTTAAGTTCAAGAGCATTCATAGGACAACTTTTTACACATACACCACAGCCAATACACTCTTCTTCCTTAATTTCACGTATATAATTTGATGGTTGATGACCTCTAGGAATAATTCCTGGCATCTTTACAAGGGAATCTAAGAAAACACAGCAACATGAGCAACAGTTACAAATTGTATCTATATGTGTTTTATTGTTAGAAACTCCATGAACCAATCCCTCATCAGCAGCTCTTTTCAATATATCCAAAGTTTCTTCTTTTGTTATTTCTCTACCTAATCCCTGTTCAACACAATATCTCCCAAGAGCACCAAAATGTAAACATCTTTCGAACTGATGGTCACAATCATGAAATTCAGGATCGAGATTGTATTTACTTGCACAAGGACACACAGATACAGAATAATACTCAAAATCATCTATTAATTTTATAATATCTTCATAGGGCATAACTTTTCGAGGATCCTCAATAGTTTTATTTATAGGAACAGCACGTAAACCCTGGGTTTCGTGTCCTAAGAATTCTTTAGAATAATCAGTTATCCAGTATTTAATTTGTGGATTTGCCATCTTATGACTCCAATCATCAGGTTCTTTTCTCCACCCAGAAGATCTTAAAAAGACAAAATCTGAATCGCATAGAGAATAAGCAATACCATCACTTCTCTTAACCTTGAAAATAATCCCATTTTTCGCAAAATAATCCAACTTTTCTGTGAGTTCTTTTGGTGATATATTTAGTTTCTTAGAAAGCTTCTCAACGGTATGCGCAATAAAAGGTATTTGTGCCAGAAATTGAGCTTCTTCAGCTGTAAATCTCGCTTCTAGCATAGGTTGTAGGTATTCAGATTCTGGTAATCCAAATAACCAATTTCTATAATGTTCTATTAAATCTTTATAAGGATTTGACATATTTTAATCAAACAAAGGTGTCTTTTTTAATTGTAAAAAATAATTTTTCATATAAAAAAAGGATTATTTTTAGGACTTCTTTTATTTTTACATATTTTTGGTAAAAGCTTCCATGGGATTAATTCCCCTTTCTTTTAGAAATCTCATTGCTTGCTCTCGAGGGTCTTTCGGAAAATCTTGCTCTCCTTCGCGGTGTACTAAATAAGAAGCATCATGTTTACATTTATGAGCACACACTCCACAACCTATGCATCTCTCGGGATTAAATATTAATTTTTTATTCTCTACTTTAAGAGCTTTCATGGGACACATTCTTGCGCAGAGTCCGCAAACAATGCACTTTTCATCATCCACTTCTCTTGTGTAATTTGAAGGTTGGTGTCCTCTAGGCAAGATACCAGGCATGTTTACTACTGATTCTAAGAATAAACAACAACATGAACAACAATTACATATTGTATCCATATTTTCTTTTGTATTTGAAAGACCGTGAACTAATCCAGCATCAGCACACATCCTTAGAATTTTTAAAGTTTCTTCTTTAGATATTTCTCTACCTAATCCGTTTTCAACGCAATATCTACCTAAACCATCAAAATGTAAGCATCTCTCTAAGTCGTGTTTACAATCTTCAAAATCATGATCAAGATTATGTCTATGACTACAAGGGCATGTCGATACTGAATAATACTCAAAATTATCAATTACTTTTAATATATCTTCATATGGAACAATCTGTCGTGTATCCGGGATAGTTTTATTTATTGGAATCGCTCGAAGCCCTTGGGTATCATGTCCTACAAATTCTTCTGCATACGTTTCAATGTAGTATTGATTTAATAATGGAGAAATCTCACGATTCAATTTATCATTTTTCCCTTTCCACCCAATAGCTCTATAAAATACAAATAGACTGTCTGGTAATGAGTATCTAACTTCAGATCGTCCTTCACTACGAAGAATAATCCCTCTTCTTGCAAATTTATCCAATTTTTTTTTTAATTTCTTAACAGGCAAATCTAGTTTTGCTGAAATTTGTTCCGCTGTATGTCCTATAAAAGGAATTTTGGAAAGGAGCATTGCTTCTTCGGGTTTAAACCTTAATTTAAGAAGAGGCATCAAATGCTTGGATTCTGGTAATCTTATTATCCAATTTCTAAAGTGCTCTATTAAATCATTATAATGGTTATCGTCTGACATTAATATCACCAATTTTCTATAGAATGTAAAATATTAAATGATTTATAAAAATCTTTATTGAATACTATATGGATTGCACTAATCTTCGTCTAATAATTTAAGATTAATATAAATGAAAAATAATAAATAATCATGACTAAACTTATTTTTCTTGGGTGCCTAAGTAAGAAACTTTATGAATCTACGTGCAAAAATGCCGTCAAGTTAATCCAGTTTTTAGATAATGAGTACCAAGAATTAGAAAATACTCCGTGTTGTGGCTCATTAGCGTATCATATAACTGAGGATGAATCCATGAGAAAACATGTTGAGTATGTCAATAACTGGTTTAAAACCAATGAAATAACTGATCTTGTCACAATTTGCGCAGGTTGCTATACATATCTAACCAGTTATTATAAAAAATACTTAGGATCTGAATTTAACATTAAGGTACAACATTTACTACAATTTTTAACAAATCCTTCAAACTTGGAAAAATTGAATTTAAAATATTCTGGAAAACCTATTAAAGTAAATTATCACGATGCCTGTCATTTACGAAACGCCCCCATTCCCATTATTGAAGAACCAAGAACAATATTAAACTCAATTGATGGCATTGAATTAGTTGAGATGAATTTTAATAAGACAAAAAGTATTTGTTGTGGGGCTGGTGGTGGAGTATATGCCACGTTTAAAGAAAATAGCGATTACAATGCCAAATCAATATTTGTGAATATGAATCGGGGAGAAGCATTACTCACAGCATGTCCTTTTTGTTTTACAGCTTTGAATCGGATAAGAGAGGAGCAAAATATTAAGAAACCGGTTATTAAATTTGAAGATTTTATTGTCAAAATAATGGAGGGAGGTGACCCTATAAATGGGTGAGGATGGTAAAGACTTGTATGAAGAAGTTAAAGATAGAATTAATGTTTTAAAGAAAGAAAAAACCTGGGAAAGTAAATTTGGCGGATTTTGGAAGTTAGCCTCAGCATTCAAGTCTAGGCAACATGATTTACGATATTTATATGAAGATTCTAGTCGAGAATTTGTTGAAAAATATAAAGATCGACTAATAACAATGAAGGAAGAATTCGTGGAAAATTTAGAATATTATGTTGAGAAATGTATTAAAATAATGCGAGAAGTCAATAACATGACAGTATACCTTGCAAAAACCAATGAGGAGGCTCACGATATCTTTTTAAATGAGATTGGTGAAGAAAAAGTAATATACAAATCGAAATCAAACGAAGCTAAAGATATTGGAATTATCGACGTTTTAAAGAAGAATAATATAACAATTAAAGAAACTGATTTAGGGGATGTACTTGTTCAATTATTTGATTATAAGCTTCCAAGTTTTGGAGTTGGACCAGGAGCTCATTTTACAAAGGAAGAAATAGTTGCAAAAATAAAAGAAGTTCATGGTGTAGAACTTGAACCAAAAGCTAGCGCAATTGTTGAATACTACCGTGAAAATTACCGTAAAGAGTTACTTAATGACGTTAAGATTTCTCTTACATCTGCTAATGCTATCTCTGCTGAAGATGGGACAATAATATTAGGTGAAAATGAAGGGAATATTAGTTTATTAACTAGAGCTACTGAAAAGCATATAGTTTTATGTGGAATTACTAAAATCGTACCAACAATCTTGGATGCGATACTCGTTGCAAAAGTACAGTCTAGGATTAATAACGTATCATTTAACTATATTAATCTCATTTCGGGACCATCTGCTACTGCTGATGTTCAAGGGGAAAAAGTTTTTGGGATGTATGGTGCTAAAGAAGTTGTTGTGATTTTAGTTGATGACTGGCGAACAAAAGCAATGAAGGAAGATTTATTTTATAGAGATTTATTAAAATGTATTGGGTGCAGGACCTGTAACTATGTCTGTACAGCATCACGAGCGTTTGGGAATATCTACGCATCAAAATATGGTTTAGGCGCTGATGGGATTATTCGAGATTACATTCACAATGGAATTGAAGCTGCTGTAAGGGATGGACTTTTTTTTTGTACAGGTTGTGAAAATTGCTACCACTGGTGCCCTGTATCTGTAAACTTAGGAGATATTATGAAATCTTTAAAGAAAGAAGCAACCAAAGAAGGTTTATGCCCTCCTCCTTTAAAAGATTATCAGCAGAAAATACTTAACGATAAAAATCCCTTCAAATAAAAAAAACAACTTTTTAATTATCTCGAACGATTTAGAATAAATTCTCCTAATTTCCCATATTTTTTAACATCATTATACAGGTTTGGAGAAATTGTCTCTAAATACATCTTAAACGTCTCCCAATTTTCTATCTTTTCTGTAGGAGCTTTCTTAATAATAATTTTCATGGCTTCGAAAGAACTTGGATAAATTAGTTCGTCATTAACTCTGTTAGCTCTGTCAGATAATAGATATAAGTAATAATCATTTAAATCTTCTGGATCTAGTACACCTGGAGCCTTGTCTCCATCACCAGCACGTCTACCTCGTAACATCTTTGTATCTACTTGCATTGGGAGAACCATATTTACGAGAATGTTTTCTCTTTTATACTCTGTAGCTAACTCTCTTTGCAATCCTACAACACCATATTTCGAGGCAGTATATGAAGAAAAACCACCCATTACTGAAGGATAAACAGCACTGCCGGTTATTAAGAATCTTGCTTTATTATTCTTATCATCTTTTTTTAAAAATGGATAAGCAGCTCTAAAGGTGTAGAAAACTCCAATGATATTTGCTTTGATAACATCTTCAAATTTATCGGGGGGCGCTTCATGAGCCCTTGCTCTCCAAGACCTTCCTGCATTTGCAACTATTCCATTTAACAAACCCAACTCATCATGAAACTCCTTAAAAATTTTATCAACTACACTATAACTTGTAATATCAGCCGTTCTTACAATTACTTTAATATTAGTTCCCAAACTTTCAATTTCTTTTTTTACATTATTTAACTGTTCCAATGTTCTTGAAGTTAATCCAATATTAGCACCCTCTTTAGCACATGCTAGAGCTACAGCCCTACCAATCCCTCTTCCGGAACCTGTAATCACAATATTCTGTCCTTTTAACAACATAAACATCACTTAAAGTATCAAAATAATAAGTAATATTAAAATAATAAAGATTACAAAATTAAAATATCATTTATCATTGAAAATATTACAGAGTTTTGTATGCTTCACTAATTGCTGAGCAATCACCACATCGGACACAGCCAGCGAGGTTTTCTAATGGATTAACTCCATAATCTTTCATTAGTTTTGCACTTTTCAAATAAACCTCAAGTAACTCCTTAAAATCAGTAAAAGGTAAACTTTTTTTCCCAGCGATAGATCTCACCGGAGTAATATAAGGGATTACACCAATTGAAACAATTTTCTCAACACGTTCTATAAAAGTATTATTTGATTCTCCGAAGCCCGTAAGAATATAGCTACTTACTTGATTTTTTCCAAAAACATCTATTGCCTGCTTCCAATTTTTTTCATACAATTCATATGTCATATGGAATTTGCCAGGAGTAATTTTACTTCGCAAATTTTCATCAAGAACTTCAAGATGAATACCTATTGTGTCTGCTCCAGCCTCTTTTAATTTATCTATAAACCCTACATTTTCTAATGCTTCAATTTGTACATGTATGGGGATATCAGGATGGTTACTTTTTACTTCCATCAATAACTCAATATAACGTTTTGCTCCTTTATCGTCATCTTTATCGGTTCCGCTAGTTAGAACCATATGACTACACCTACCCTCATTTTTAGCGGCTGTTATAACTTCCGAAATCTGTTTGGCATTTTTTTCTAAAATCGTCGCTTTGCTTTGCAGACTGTATTCGATACCACAAAATGCACAAGCTTCCCCGCAAGCCCAGTATTTACACTTTTGATAAATGGTGCTGGCTAAACAATCCACTCCATGTACTAGGGCAATCTTTTTCATTTCAATCCCGTCTGATGTTTTAAATTCGGGGCCATAAAATCGAGGATTTTGAACAAGTTTAAGCTTTCCAAAATTACTTCTTTTTGAGCGATCATAGATTTCGAAATACCCTTCTGTATTTTCTTTTAAAACCAAATCGCTTTTCTCTGGAGTATTCCATAGAGCAACGTTAACTAAAGTGACATCATCCTCCAAAATAAAATACTTTCCACCAGAAGGTCCAGCACCACCTTTTCGTCCATAATCAATGTCAATACCTTGACTTTTGTAATGTGGGATGAGAGTTTCATCCAAATATAAACCTTTGCAAAGTAATTCCGTTTTCATTTCAAAAATTTGAAGATGATCAATCATGATAATCGAAAAGTGATTAAATTGTTTTTGTTAGCTTTACACCATTTTTTTCAATAATTATTTTAATTAAAATATTTAAGATATTTAACTTAAAGTTTTATTAAAAATAAAATTTAGCTAAATTAACAAATGGAAACCTAATTAAACAGCTTTCAAGTAATTTTACTAAGAGAAATGTAATGTGAGTTCTTATAAGTGTGAATGCGAGAAAATCAATAGTGATCACCAGGGTATATATTTAAATTTGTGAGTAGTTTATAATATCCTAAGGAACGCTAATGATATAATTACTCAATACATCCAAATATATCATGCAAGAGTTTAGAGTTAACAACTATATCACACTTAAGCTAGAGAGTAAAAAAGTAAACATTTATGTGAAAGGAGAGCTTTTTGAGCAATGCAAATTTTTGTTGTTGAATATCCCGACAGAAGATATTGATTCCTACGATAAACATAATTAATTAAAATTGGAGGTAAAAATTAGATGATAGTTTCACTAAAATTCATTATAGATGAGGATAAAAGAGCTTCATTAGTAATCTATAAAGCAATTGAGCTAGCCGAACTCTTTGAAGACTTAATTAATGTCCTAGAATTTAGCTTTCCTAAAGTACGAATTACGTCCCGAAGCGATCATTATCATATCGCAGGGATTGATGGAACAGGTACATTTGCTGTCATTAAATCTTTCATTGAAGAGGTCTATATCCGATTTATTGATGATGACGACTCAGAACCGTCTGAATTTGACAAATATTTAATGATTTAGTCTTTTTCTGGATGTTGAGAAGAGATTACTTTATTTAAAATATTGTTTTTTTGATAAGTTCGCTACAGAACAAAAA
>Ga0114923_10000753_pt1 | contig 23774 bp, 21 predicted proteins | sample SumtaG_FD_89578 | JGI IMG/M metagenome (GOLD analysis project Ga0114923, IMG submission 89578) | Deep subsurface microbial communities from Indian Ocean to uncover new lineages of life (NeLLi) - Sumatra_00157 metaG | ecosystem: Environmental > Aquatic > Marine > Oceanic > Sediment | place: near...
TGCAATTAATCTCATTAGGGGATTCATCTCAAATACTTGCAAAATGGTAGATTCAGAGGGATTATTTATATGACAAAATATCCCACATACTTTTTTATTACTTTTACCAAATTGTTTAGCTATCTCATCAAAGGAGACAATTCCAACGTCAGTAAGATTAATATCAATTTTTTTATTAATTAGTTTAGATAAAGCAGTAACTGCATTTCCAGCTCCAATATTTCCTAATTCTTGAAGCATATCTTCTTGCTCTTTCGTTAACACTAATTTTTGCTTACTGACAGTCATAGCCCGAGTACTTGGGCTAGTCTTATCTTGTGAAATGCTATATGTAGACGCTTTTTGTGATTTAGCCCCAACTTTTGGGATTTGTTTTGGCCGTGAGATAACTTTAGGTATATGTTCAGAATTATCTCCCACTCCTTCTTTTAAATCAGTGATATAAGGTTGTATTAATGCCTCTAAATCTAACATTACATAACTTTCTTTATCGAATGTTCCTATAGATTTTATAAGCCCAAAATCTATATTGGTTTTAATTATAGTAGGTTCTGACTCTAAAATTGAGATTGGGAGATCAATTACACCCATTACGGATTCAACTAATAAAGCGATATTAAAATCATAATATTCGAGTAACAGTAATCGTGTGTTATAATCCAAATCATATTCAGACGCATCGTGATAAATATTATGTTTTAAGGAAATGATTGAATATATTTTCCCTCTAATATCTATAATTCCTACAATAGATTTTGCTGCCAATGGTACGGGAACAATTTGTTCACCTGGAACGTAAATTTCTTTTACTTGCTTTACGTCGATTATAAACTTTTCGTCTCGTACTTTAATGACTACTGCTTTTACCGTTTTAACAAATTCAGTATCTAACATCTTAATTTCATCTTGTTTTTTTAATATATAATTTAAATTATTATTATTTTACCATAATTCCTTTCCAAATTAATTCAATTTCTAACTCCTCGTCAGAATTATCCGAATAGAAATTTTCTTGTTTAAAAATTGAAATTTGGCCTCCATTAGAATATTCAAAAGCATATTCTAGTAAATTTTTTATATTTGCAAAATTAAAACCTGCTATTTTTAATTCATTATCATTTACTATTATTAAATCATATCCAGTAAAAGGACAGTCATCGTCCATCCAGTCAATAAATAAATCTGGTATGATTTCATTTTTGTTGATTTTAAACGAGGTTTCAATTGGTATGTCCCGATAAGTTTTATTAGTTGCTAAAATTACCTGATCTGGAACTATTTTATGTTTTTTAGCAAATTCTTCTATGTTAGCTATTGCTAAATTATAGTTATTTGAATCTATAAGCTCAGAACACAGAAGAAAAATTTTCTTGCCAGCATCCGTTTCAATAACGAAATCAATTGAGTTTTCATTATTTCCTGTTCTATTGATCTTGATGGTTTCTATAATAAAATCTTGATAGTATTTAAGAAATTGATAAAATCGCCATTTAATAGCCAATTTAGTGTTTAACTCTCTACTAATAAAGATTTGATACATCAGTTTTAGGTCCTTATCATTCAATTTTGATAAATCTGCAACGGTTTCATAATCTCCTCCAATTTCGATAAATTTATCGAAAAATGTTGACTTTGAATTCTTATTCTTACTTAATGGTTTTTTCGAAATATCTTCTAAATAAATTTGAAGTTCATTTACCGAAAATTTTGGTACAATCTGATTATTTAGATATAACAGATATTTTTTTGACTTATCTTGCAAATTCTCATAATATTGAAAATTCATTATATTTCCTCCATTTCATTCAATTTTTTTTTTTCAGTTTTTATTTTTAATTTTTTATATTTTATCCTAAGAAAAATGATTCCAATTCTGTAGATAGATTTTCTTTCCCCTCGGCAACCTCTAGATAATACAAAATCTCTTTTTCTTGGTATGGGGATAGACTGTCAATAGCAAATACAATTGTTTTGTCTTTTCCCTTATCTGCTTTACTTATTTTATGATCGATATTCGAAGAAATTAATTTGAAACCTTCAGGAAAAGTATCTGTAATATTAACGTCTTGAATTTTAACATTTGATCTATTTTTAACTGAGATATTTATGGCAAATTCATTGGTATTTCTACCAGGAAAGATTTCTTTTCCTACCATTAATTTACGTCTCTTGTGAGCAATATTTATTGAGGATCGATCGATATGTGATAAATCTTGTTTAAATACATAATATTCCTCTAAGTCATCTGGACCTTTACCTTTGTACTTAGTATAATAGAAATGCGTCTCAAGTGGAAAATCATAAGTTTTTTCATTGTCAGGAGTCTTTGCTATAATAGGAAATGTTACTTCTAATTGATCATTCAATCCGATAGCAGAATCTAATTGATGATTATGTAAGTTAACTTCTAATTCTAAAGTGTGACTGGTAGAGGGATTACTATCTTGAGGATCGATATTTAGATGTACAATCCCAGAATTTAATTCTCCTGATGAGTTTTTAATTTTATAACTCGCGATATCTAAAGAAGGGAGAAAATCTTCTGGAATTTTTAATTTAATAATACATCCTTTTATTGGAGTGGATCCTAAGTTTTTTATTACAATCTTATTATTAATTTTTGCCTCCTCAAAGGATTTGATTTCCTTTTCTAAAATTTCTTTATCAACTGTGTAATCGGCAATATCAAAGTAGTGATCTCCAACTTGAGTAACGACATTAGATTTGGTTTCGCAATTATATTTCACAGAATATTCAATTTTTCTTAAAAATAAAGGCTCTTTTTCCAAATCGAATTCCCATTCATTAGTTTTAAATTTATCACCTGGTAAAACAATCATATCCTTATTTGATGAATTTAAATCTAAAATTTTATTGGATTTGGTCTCGTCATATACTAAAATCGAGTTGATTTCCATTTGGAAATTACTATGATTTTCAAAACTTAGAAAACATTCCCAACTATTACGTTTATTATTTTTCTCTTGCTTATTTATAACATGCTTAGCATGGGAATAAGCGGAAAAATCATCAAGTTCTATCCCGGATATTGAACTATCTTTTAAGATATAAGATAAATTTATAACTCCAGTTCGTATTGTTTGATTGTTTCTTGGTGTTATTTTACTGAAAAATGTTAATTGTCTAACTTCATTAGGTTTTAACTCATTAAATGACCAGTGAATTTGATTTTTACCAATCTTTAAATCAGTACTTAGCCCTTTTTCAAATTCTATTTCAGTAAAATCCTTAAATAGACTTTTGGTAAGTGAAATTTCTCCTAATGTTGTAGAGGAAGTATTTTCTAATTTAATTGTAAATTTAACTAGATTATTTTTTCCCTGTAAAAGTAAAAGGTTTTTTACTCTATGATTACTAGATGGTTCTCTTTCTATTTCATTATTTAATGTTTCATCTTCTTCCGTTAAATCAGAATTACTTTTTGTTATCGTTAATTCTTCGATCTCATCATTAACAATTTCTATTTCTTCACTAAGATTTACTATATCAGGTAATTCATCAGTATTCAAAATATCGTATTTGATATTTTTATTTGAATTCGGTTCAAAAATTCCTAAGTTAATTTTATCCTTTGATGAAATGTTATTATTTTGAGTTTTTATAAATTTTAATTGGGCATCCCAAATTCTGTCTTTATTGGAATTATTGTAAATAACAAAATTTCCATAACCTTTAGCGGCTTTTCTTTTACCATCATAATTATATTGGTATTCCAAAATTTCCTCTTTCCTAATTAAAATTTCGGAGATATCATATATTTGCTGCTGTGATTGTTTTTGATACGCTTCTAAATTCGTCCCTTCATTATCTCTTTCAAAAATTTTAAAAGGATTTCCTATTAAATTTGAATAATTTTTAGTTTTTAGTTCATTTTCATTAATTTTAATAAATCCCATATTTTTTTCCTCGGTATCTTTCTTATTTTCATTATTTTTTTTATTACATTAAGAAATTAGATTATATTGAGTTATTTTATTTTCATTTGATTGATACGACATGATATTTAATACATCTAATATTAAACATACTGTTCCATCTGTGGTAATCGTTGATCCCAGTATATCTCGTGTATTTGAATAACTTGATTTGAATGGCTTTACAATTACATCCATCTGCTGTAGTATATCGTCTGCAACAAAGATCGAAAAATTATAATCGTCTTTTTTACATAAAATTGCTATCTTTGAATGACCATTAATTGCTAAGGAGTCATTATTCGAGTCAGTGAGTTTCAAATATTGATCTAATTGAATCATTGGAACAAGTTTGCCTTCTACTTTATAAAACATTGAGCTGTCATGATATTCAATCATATTTTGATTTAAAAAATAAATATGATCAATATTTTCAATTGGAATTGCGAACAATTCTCCGGCAACTTTTATGAATTGAGCCTTTAATATAGCCCTTGTAAATGGAACAACTACCGTAAATGTAGTGCCAACAGCTTCTTCTGAGTATATACTGAATGATCCACCAAGCTCTTTAATTTTTTCGCTAACTATTGCTAATCCCATGCCTCGACCTGACAACAGATCTGCATCTGTAAGGGTAGTGAATCCGGGTAGTAATATAAATTGACTTAGAGAGTCTTCATCTAAGTTCTCAGCGACTTCAGGAGAGCAGTAGTTTTGTTTGATTACTTTTTGTCTAATTTTTTCGTAATCAATTCCATTTCCATTATCAGATATTTCAATGAAAATTGACCCGGCACTTCTGTAAGTCTTTATTTTTAGAGTACCAACTTCATCCTTTTTTCTATTTAATCTCTCCTTTGGTGTCTCTATGCCATGATAAACAGCATTTCTAATAATTTGAATTATAGAAGGATTTAAATCTTCTAATATCTTTCGATCTATTTCTACGTTAGTGCCTACCAGAATAAGTTTTATTTTCTTTTCAGTCTCTTTTGATAAATCCCGAACAAGTCTCTTATATTTACTAAAAGTAGTCTCAACTTTAACTAATTTAAGTTTAAATAACCTCTCCTGAATGTCAAGAAAAGGTTTATCCATATTACTAATGAGTCTGCTAATAGTTAAATCGGGACTATCTTTTAAAGTTTGAACAATTTGGTTTTTTAATATTATTAATTCTCCGAAATAATTCATAAGACTTTCAACGATCTCCGTATCTACTTTAACACTTGTAATCTTACCATCATAAGCGGAATAATCTTCCTTAGCTAAAGCAGAAGATCCTATATTTTCATCAATAATATCTTCATCCCAAGAATCATCATCGATAAAATCTTCACTTATTATATCTTCTTGTTGCTCTTCCCATTTTAGATGAAAATCTTGTATGAGACTTTTAAACTTTCCAGAAGCTATTTCTGTTATAATTTTATCATCAATTTCTAAAATTTCATCAAGAACTTTAGTAATATCATCACTCTTCTTCTGACTGATAAAATAGATATCAAAATTATTATTAATTAATCCTTTTTCTAATGTTTTGGGTGCTGGGTCGCTCCAACAAATTTGCCCAATTTTATTTAACGCTCTTAAGATTATAAACAATCTTACCTGTTTAAAAACGCAAGTAGATTGAAGCCGAATGTAGATCTTATATGACATAGATTTCTTGTCTTTCAATAATTGTCCCACTTTTTCAGGACTAATCGGATTAAAAAATGAAGTATCAACAATACTTGCATATTCTTCAAAGCTATCCTTTATAGTATTTAAAAAGGTCTCATCGATATCTTCCATTACTCCATTTTTTACATTTTTTAATACAGTCCGAAGAATATCAAGACTTTCAAACAATGTATCTATGAAATTTTTATTATCCTCCATAAGAGTTTTATTTTCTTTAGCTTTTTCTAAAAATGTCTCAAAATAATGACAAAATTTAGAAACATTAGCCAATCCGGCCATACCTGTTAAACCTTTTAGACTATGGAAAATGTAAAAAAGTTCTTGAATTATTTTCATGTCACTTGGATCTTCTTCTAACTTTAGAATTTGATCTTCTGACTTTTGAACAAGCTCTTCCAATTCATCCGTAAAAAGTTTTATATCATCTTTAGAAATCATATTTATACCTCATATTTCAATAATCTTGAATTTTTATCATACCTTCTCTCTATTTATTTAGAATTCTTTCCATAACTTCTAAGATCTGTTCATTTTTGAAAGGTTTCTGAATAAAATCCTTTGCACCTTTTTTCGCTGCTTCGAGAACTAAAGCTTCTTGACCTAAAGCTGATACTACTACGATCGTTGCATTTGGGTCAATTTTTATTAGTTCTTCGATAGTTTCGATGCCGCCTTTTTCTGGCATTACTAAATCCATAGTTACTAAGTCAGGTTGAAGTTCTTTATATAATTTAATTGCATCGTTCCCATTTGATGCTTCACCAACAACCTCGCCGTATTTCGCTTTGCTAATTACGTTCTTTAAAATATTACGTGTAAACTGGGCATCGTCAACTATTAATATCCTTTTTTTATTATTTGACATTTTATCAACTCCTTTTTTTATTTAATATTTGTTTTATGTTTTAGATGAAATTTCTTTACTAATTGCATTTTCTTCTACTTCACCAGCTATTTTTCTTAAATTAATCACTATCCGTGGCTTGTCTTCTAACTTTACAATTCCTTTGACATATTCAACACCAACGCTAGTTTGAAAAATTGGACTCAATGCAATTATATTTTTATCATTAACATCAGCTATTTTAATAATACGATCTATTAGAAAGCCAATATGCGTATTTCTAATATTTAATATAATGATGTGCTTAATGTTCGAACCATTTCCATCATCATCTATAGAATTGAGTCTGGATTTATATAATAAATAGTTATCCAACTTCAATTTCTTCTTAAGATTTATAATATGAATTATCTCGCCTCGATAATTATATATCCCATCAACAAAATCCAGGCTTTTTGGTAATTTTCGTATTTGACCTGCTTGGATTATTTCTTTCACATCTAAAAAATCTATGGCAAATTGCTCCCATCCAATTTGAAATATTATAAATGATTTCAAATTTCCATTATTTTCTATTAATTCCTGTGTCATTTTTTTTTTCACTCCTTTTTTTTTATATTATAAAAAATTGATCAATTTTTTCTTCAAATTTGGAGAAGGGCGTAACATCTCCACTAAAATCCTTGAGTTCTTCTTGGTATTCAACCAAAAACTCATCGACTATTAAATACATATATCTCTTTAGTAATGGATCAATGTCTTTAACTAAAAATGATACGATAACATTACCTTTCGTAATTAAATAAAAACGTTGATTCCCAAAATTTATTTCTTTGAGCTTAGCTCCCTCATTTTCACGAATAATTTCTTTCGAAAATGAATATAATGCTGAAATAAAACCTCCGATATGAACATCACTACGACTAATAGTCGACCTCTCTTTACTTATTTTTGAAACCAAAAGACATCCAGAAGCGGTAATAAAGAATATACCAATTACTCCCTCCGTTTTTGGAATACCTATTGCACTATCGCAAAGTGATTTTATTTTTATTATCGAAGCATTTAAACGAAAATGATTTTGAATTTGTTTTGTGAGAAGGTATAATCGAGAATAACTCATATTATGATCTTTTGAATCCATATATATCAGGACAATTTTACTTCCCTTATTTTGAAAGTAGTGAAGGAAAAGAGTGTATTCATTAATTGGTATAATTGAATTTCCTTGCTCCTTCCTATTTAAGTCGTTTTTACATAATTCAATAACATTCTGGATAAGGGGTAAATCCACTCCCTTACTATAAAGAACCTCAATAGAATTCTCCAGTTCTTGTTCTGAAATTTTTACTATTCCAAAACCAAGAATTTGTAATTGATTTATAGTGCTTTCCGACTTTTTATAACCTTCTTCCATAACAATCATTAGTTTTATACCTAAACTGGTTTGGGTAAACCATTATAATTTTATATTCTATATACTAATTTCATTTTCATTAATTTGAGTTAATCTTTCTTTTAAATTTTCTGCTAACATACCTAGCCTATTTGCTGTGGATGTAACCTCTTCCATAGAAGCAGTTTGCTCCTCTGAGGATACACTCACTCCTTCCATGGATGTTGAGACCTTGTGGATACTTTCAATTATTTCAGTAATTTTATCTTTTGTACTAGATACTGCATTTTTTGACTCTTCAGCTAATTTTCTAACTTCATTCGCAACTACCGCGAATCCCCTCCCATGCTCGCCTGCTCTACCCGCTTCTATACTGGCATTTAATGCTAATAAATTTGTCTGATCTGAAATGGTAGTAATTATATCCATTATTCTTTGGATATCACTAGATGATTTCATCACTTTTTGGCTATCTCTGGCCATCTCTTGTGTAGTTGATGAAATTTCCTCTGCTGCAGCATTCACTTCGCTTGCACTTGCCGCTAATTCTGTTGCTATGTTAGACACATTAATACTAGTATCAGAAGCCGCTTTTAAAACATCATTTAAAACTGTATTGGTCTTTAATATTTTCTCTTCAACAAGTGCGATAATTCCAGTCAGCATGAGTACTGTAGCAAAAATGAGCGTTAATCCTTGTGTATATGGTCTTGTACCACTTACCCCAAATGAGTTTACTACAGTTCCTATCAGGCTAACAATTGCGGATATTAAGCACATACCTAGAAATGCATGTGTGGGTGTTCTCTTGAGCAAATAGATTCGCAAAAGCATAGCTGCACTGATTATCGCTAAGCTGATTATAAAAATCTCCATTCCAATAACAATCGGATTAATAACAGCAGCCGCAGGTACTAATTTGTTAAGTTGAGATTTAAAGCCTTTCTGCTTGATAAATGTTTGGTAATATTCAGTTAATACTGCCAAAAATATTAAAATAACACCGATAACGAAAAACCCATTACTAACCAAGTCTAAATTTCCATTGATTGCTGTATTGATAGCAGAAAAAATTAGCCCCACTGCGGTGGCGGCAACTGCTATAAACCATAATAACAATTCACGACGCCTAGTACAAACATAGGCAAAAATTATAGTTGCTATAATTGTTATAATTGCAGATAGAATACTTATTTCTATTAATTGCGATTCTACTTCTTGAATTATCACTTTAGACTACCTCATATTGGGTTAATTTATTTTTCAATTCTTCAGCTAAAGCACCTAATTTATGTGCCGTTGCTGTAATCTCTTCCATAGAAGCTGTCTGCTCCTCTATACTTAACTGTGCAATTGCTTGTTCTTCTACCATTTTTATCATGAAGTTTTGTGATTTTTATCGAATTTATTATTCAATTCTTATTTTTATCTTTATTTTTATCATATTAAATTTTTAAAAAAAAAAATTTTGATTAGTTGACAGTTGGTTTAACCGTAGCCGTCACTAATTTATCTTTTAAACTTTCTGCTAATGTACCTAGTCTATTTGCTGTGGCTGTAATCTCTTCCATTGAAGCTGTTTGCTCCTCAGAAGATGCACTAATTCCTTCCATCGTTGTTGATGTTTTATGTATCCTGTTAATTATGTCATTTATCCGATCTTGTGTACCGATAATAGCACTCTTTGATTCCTCTGCTAGCTTGCGAACCTCACTTGCGACAACAGCAAATCCTCTACCATGCTCACCAGCCCTTCCTGCTTCTATACTTGCATTAAGAGCGAGTAAATTGGTTTGGTCAGAAACATTGGTTATTATACTCATTATTTTCTTTATGTCCCCTGAAGAGGCCATTATTTCTTGACTATCTCTTGACATTTCTTGCGTGCTTGCGGAAATTTCCTCAGCGGCAGCATTGACTTCACTCGCACTTGCTGCTAATTCAGTTGCGATATTCGCTACATTGACACTCGCGCTAGATGAAGCTTCTATAACATTCTTCATCGTTTCATTCGACTTTTGAAGACCTACTTCCATTAGGGGCACTATGATCCAATAAAATCCTGTGACTCCAACGAATATCATAAATGCAGAAGCAAAAGCATCAGCTGTAACCTCGTCCCAAAAACCCCATTTATCAAGTACATTACCAAATGCAAACAACGCGGTTCCAACAAAAAATAAGATAAAAACTAAGGTCGACATGTCTCTTTTCTTATTAAATACCTTGAAACCAATCGCGATCGCCCCAATTAGACAGAGCACTGCAACAAGATTGAATGCTCCATCAACAAAATCTAAAAACTCTACCATTTTAATTTATCACCTTTTTTTTTTCTATATTTCAGTTTTTAATTCTGGGGTCTTAGAACCCTTCAAAACGTGCGTGTATAGCATCGCAACCAAAAACGTTATACCTGCAAGCATAATGAAAAGATGCTCAAAAAAGTTAAACATTTCAGGGGCCGCGAATGCTTCTAAATTAGTGCATGCAAATGAAAGAACAAGACAAGTAGCACCTGGTAATAAAGGAATCATATCTTTCCTTCTCTTCAGGATATAATACGCAAATGAAAATGGTATTAATATCAGAATCAATGCTAAAAATTCAAGTAATTCAAATTCAGGCATTTTTTATTTCCTTTTTTTTTTTAAAATTTTAAATTTTTGTTTAAATTTTTGTTTTTTACCACAAATTTGTTTGATATGTGTTTTTTTATAACAAACAGTTTTTGCGTATGTGTTTTCTTTTTTATAATTGGTAATAGATTTTGTATTTAAATCTTATTTTTTTTACATATTTTGTTCTGATACACAGAATTAATCGTTACAGACATAATGTTAAAAAGCACAAAAAATTGACAGAATTTTGAAAAAGCTGTAAAAAATAGTGGAAGTTTTGGATAATGTTAAAAACACATACATTTTTGTGCAAAAAACAAAAATTATCAATTTTATATATTTCGTATTTCTATCAATTGTAACGATTAATGCTTTTTAATATCAACTTGATTTTTCCATCTCGCACAAAAAACTTAAGAATTAAACTAATTACCTAAAGGACTTTTAAATAAGAGGCATAGATTTAAATATCTATATTTCTTTTTATATATTAAGATGTCCACATTAAATCTATACAAGCTTTTTATTATTTTCTTCGATATTAGGAAACATGGGGGGGAATTATGAGTGTACCAGTCGATCCTCAAAATATCTATGAAGATTATATAAACAATAGGCTAAGCAAGGTTGAGACTGCTGAAAAACTTATTATGATAATCGAAAATGGGAATTTAAGTTTCCAGATTGAGTCATCTATAAACCTGCTGGGAAAGTTAGCCCTTTCGAGTAATGAAGTATTTAATGTTTTAGAGAATTGCTTGATTTCAATGCCGTACCCCACTATTCGAGCAATTACTGCTAAGATTTTACTTGAATTATTTCCTAAAAGAAGCGTTGAGCCGTTGATGTGGGTGGTCGTAAATGACTGCACCCCATATTCCCTATATGCATTGTATGATTTAATCGGGTGGTCCGAAGACCCTTTATTAGAGGGTGTTAAAAAAGAATTATTCAAGAAAATTGAGCCCCGCGTTCAAGAACGAGTGAGTGAGGGAATAATCTATGAGGAGGCGATTATCTTAAACCTTTTTAATGAGATTTTACCAGAATTAGTAAACTTAAATGAGAACCCTGATGCGGGATACAATCTCGGAGCGTACTACAGAACAGACGAAGATGGTCATATTGTAAACTTTTTTGTTTTTCCTACCGATGAGGAGCATATTTATTTTCTTCCGGAAAATATATATCGATTAAGGCATCTTGAAGAACTTGGCATGGTTCGATGTTGTTTAGACACAATTCCTGAATCAATAGGAAAATTAAAGTCGTTAAGGATTCTAAATTTAGATTATAATCTTATAGTGAATCTCCCTCAGTCAATCGGTTCTCTAGACTCTTTAGAAGAACTAAGTTTGAGTACTAATTATATTGAAACAATACCGGAGTCGATTAGCTCGCTCAAATCTCTGAAAAAATTAGATATTAGTAAAAATGACGATGTGTAGTTTTCACATATCTCAGCTAAATTTCAGAATACCGGAAAAATTTCTAAATTAACGCTCAGTAATTGATAAAACTATTGTTAATATTAATTCATCAATGTTAAGATCTGATTACAAAAAAGGTGATATGTTTTAATAAAAACCTTGGATTTCATTGATATCGTATATAGGGAAAAAAAATTAAATACAATTCCTCCAATAATAGGGATACTCTTCGCTGACATATTCGGTAATGCTATTATGACTTTTGAATATAGTACCCAGAATAGTAGATATGGATCAATAAAATCCTATTTAATAAATGAAGATAATTCAATGGAAATAGATTTGGTTTCTGGATTTTTCAGTTCATTTTCCACGTTTGCGTCAACTACAAATATAAAGGATTTAAGTCATCTAGAAGTTCACGGGAGCAATTATAAAATACAGATCCATTTTTTATTTGATAAATTTATGGCTATTGTATTCTTAAATTCAAATACTGTTTTATCCTTAAAGCGTCATGAAGAGCTTTTACGCTATTTAAAAAACGTGCTGAAAAATAATGAAGTTGCACTCGTTAATTTTAATAACAGAGAATCTAAGGCTACGCTTAAGGAATTAAAGAAGAAAGGAAATATTTGGTTAAAAAGATTCAATAAAGATTATGTTGAAGATTTCAAAAAGCAATATCAAATTAGATTTAGTACCGTAGAAGATTTCGTTGAAAACTTAGACCCCATTATCAAGAAGGAACTAGCAGGATATTTCCCGAAAGTACCTAAAGAAGTTATAAACGATCTAAGACGTGAAATTAAGAATAAAATTCAGGATAAGACTCTTGACTTAGTTTACAAAATCCTTAAAAATTCTTAAACAAAAGGCATAGCATAGTCATAATTTTTTCAACGTTTTTCTTTTTTCAAATATCTTTCAAAAAACTCTTGTGAATTATAGACATTTAAAAATTCTTTTGCTTTATCGAATCTAGTATCATTAGTGATTAAGAGTTCAGCATTTTCTATTAGCGCAGTTGCAATAATAATGCAATCTGGCAATTTTAAATTTATTTGCGATCTTATTTCAGCTGCTTTATCAGCTATATTTAGATTGAGATCAGAGATTTTATATTTTTTATTCGAGTATAGTCCGGAAATGAATTCATCTTTTTCAATAGTTTCCTTATTAATATAGTACCCAACATTTAATTCTGCAATTGTAATTATAGAAATTGTGGCATATATATCATTATTCTAAGATTGAATCAGAGAAGGAGAAAAAAGGTTCTTCTTTATTTTTTACATATAGAAAAATATTAGTATCAAGAGAAATGTTCATTCCCATTCTTCTCGTAATTGTTTTTGAAATTCAAGGCTGGGTTGTTTCCATGGTTTTTGGTTTTTTAAAATTTCTGAAATTTTATTGCTCCCAGATTTGATATCCTGAGGTTCGATATGAATGTTTAAAATGCGTGCGATTACATCAGACATACTCTCATTTTCTCTTTTTCTTTCTAACAATTTTTTATATAATTCTTCCTCAATATTTATTGTTATTAAAGTCATGATTCTTAGAATAATGTTTTTTCTTTAAACTTCTGGCTATCCAACTCCTCTATTAGTCTTTTAAGAGGTTCTTTATCTTCGATATGATTTAATATCTCCATGTGAGGGAAGCTTATAAACATATCTTCCTTATTTTTGAATTTAGCTTTTTCCTCGGGGGATAAGTTAAGATAATCGCTAAAAATCTCCGCATACTTCTTTAATTTCGAATATTTGGTTTCATAATCATTCTTCTTTTCAAAAAGGCGTTCATAGAGAAAATATAGGTCGGCAAGCCCAAATTTATTAATAAGACGCTCTCCTATTTCAGCCTCCTCCTCCACTCCTATTAAAAGCCTATGCCATAATACAAGATATATCTTTTGATAGGGGTGGGGCTCATCCGCGTGATCGGTATCCTTGTGGTCGCAGTATATCGTCTCTTCTATAATTCCCGTTATAACTCTTCCGGATACTAAATCTCCCACGTAATAATGTATCATTAAGTTTTCAAACTGTTTGGTTTGAGTTGAGATATGCCCTTTTCCGCAAACAGCACATTTAATTTCCTTTTCAAAATGAATTGTATCAAACATTCCCATAATTTCATCATTTATGCAAGTGATTTGCCATCCTAAAAAAATATAAATTTTTTTATCATATATCTTTTCTGGATTTTATCTCTTTAATTTTAGATGAGTGATTCATAGGTAATTTCAAATAATTATAAATTCAAAACTATTTATTAACCAACCAATTTTAATTACTAATTTTTTAGACACTAACTTTAAAATATCAAAAAGATTCATTTTATCCCAAAAAATTATAAGTCTCTTTTTCCATTAAAAATATATGAAAGTTCCAGATAGAATTGTGATTGATACTAAAATATGTGCTGGAAAACCGTGTATTCGCGGTACTCGACTCTCTGTTGATTTTATTTTGGAATTGTTAGCATCTGGATGGAGTTTTGATAAGATTCAAGAAGAGTACGAAATAGAAAACGATGATATTTTAGCAGTTCTCCAATATGCCCATCAAATTGTCAGTGAAGAAGATGTTTTTAAGATATCTACTTGAAACCTATTCTATATTTTCTTCCAAATTAACTATATCAAGATAATTGGAGAATGATAATAATGGTTTCTAAATTAATAGCGGATGAGAATATTCCAAATTCTGTTATTAAACAATTAAGAGAAAACAATTATGAAATAGAGAGAGAGAGAGAGAATTGAAACTTGATATTGAATATCCCTCTAACAAATATTCTTATAGATTTGGATTAGCTTGTTTTAAATAAAAAAATTAAAAAAAATAAATGAATTTTATTGTCTTCTTTAAAATTAAGCAAAATAAATGAATTTTATTGTCTTCTTTAAAATTAAGCGTATTAGGACCGTTTCTTTTTCCATTTAGCTAGCATTTTTTGCTTCTTTTTTTCTGGTTTCATTATGTATATAACCAAATTTAGAAATGCACCAAAAACAAGAATCAGTCCAGCTATAAGGATTCCAATTCCCACGGACAATCCAACGCTTATGAAAATAAGGCCGAAAATTAACAGTACTACAAAAGAAATTAAATTTGGCATAAATAATTGATGATCTGAGGGAGGTTTTGCCATCTTTTATCGCTCATTTAAATTATTATGAATAAAATTGTTTTTTAATTAGATGTGTATATACATTTTCGTTAAGCACATTAATAAGGATTTTGTAAAAAAGATTTATAAGATACTATGTAATCTAATAGCAGGCCTTTATCCTATAGCTCCACTTTCGCCTCTATTATTCATCATTATGATTTGACATGCGAAATTCATAACCAATGCAATCTCAACCATATAGTTTGCATATTCTATATTATCGCAGGTGTCAATCCAAAAAAAGGGTAATTTCTCACATAGTTGCCTTAAGTTATTCATTTTCTTTTCGAAAAGATCAAGTGCTAAGTCTAATTGCTCGGGAAGCTGATTATTTTCCGCTTTTTCCGCTTTTGCTCTGAAAAATTCTGTTACTAATTGAGTATTTTTCTCCCAACGCTTATCACAACGATATTCAAATCTACTATGAGAAATTGGTAAAGCAATCAATCCAATAAGTCCTAGTATTCCCCCACCAATCAGTGATCCTTTTAACTCTTTTGACGAATCTTTGTCTGGTTCAGAGATCCCCCCAATTGCCCCCCCAAGCTGCGCACCCGTCTTCGTTAATCCAATGAGCGGATTTGAATTTGAATTAAGAGAATGATGGGGAGTCGCCCAATCAGTAATGAAGTGGAAGGCGAATCCAAGTTCTCTGAGCCAAGAACTTTCATCATTAACATGGGCATCATATGCATTTCTAAGATAATTAACTGCTAATTCTTTCGCACCACTAGTATGGTTATAAAGCCATTTAGCTCCGTAAAATACATTTTTTGAAAATATTTCTTTATCAATTTGATCTGGCTCCATAGAAGCATTAATTATAATTTCAAGAGCTTCTGGTTCCATTGGAAGAGCTCCATATGTTCCAACTAATCGTGCAAATCCTTTATGACAAATTTCTTTCAATAATGATCCTCTATTAAGGCTATTTTACTTTTAAAATAAATGTTTGGATGAGAACCATAACAATAGTTTCCAATTTATTAAAAGACTGTTTTTTAAGAGCACAAGATGGATAATATAAGGTTATTTGAGTTAAAAGTTGACAAAATGAAACAATTTACTAGTAATAAGGAAGCGTAGACTAGTTTTTTAATAAGGAAAAAAAAAAGAATAAATAGGTAGATGATCAAACAAAATCTTAAATATTAATACTTTATCTAATTGTTTGTAGTAGAATTCCATAAAAAAAACTGTAATTTAATATAGAGAAATATACGCTCTATAATTTATAGAGAAATCTACTCTCTATAATCCTGTAAAATGTTATATTGAGGAGGTATTAGAATGACTGAAACGGAAGTAAAATATCTTGAATTATTTGATCATATGAATAGCGGTGTCGCTGTTTATAAAGCTATTAATGATGGAAACGATTTTATATTTGTTGATCTTAATAAAAAAGGAGAATCTATAAGTAAAATTAAGAGGGAAGATGTTTTCGGTAAAAGTTTATTAGAAACATTTCCAGGTGTCAAATCGTCAGGTCTTTTAAAAGTATTCCAAGAAGTATGGAAAACAGGAGAGTCCGAACATCATCCTGTAACATTATATCAAGATGAAAGGATATCACATTGGATGGAGAATTATATTTATAAGCTCGATTCTGGTGAAATTGTTGCAATATACGATGATATCACTGAACTTAAACAAAGAGAAGAAGAACTAAGAAATAGTGAAGAGAAATACCGCGCACTTGTTACAAGCGGGGCTATAGGCGTTATTAAAGTCAGCATAAAAGGAGAAGCTTTAGAATATAATAAAAAACTTCTTGATTTTTTCGGTTACACTGCTGAGGAATTCCAAAATAAAACATTTATGGAACTTACTCACTCTGAGGATCTTAAGGCTGATGTTGAACTCTTTCAAGAATTGATTGAAGGTAAAAGAGATCATTATAATATAGAAAAACGATATATTCATAAAGAGGGACATATTATTTGGGGGAATTTAAGTGTAGCGATCATACGAGATTCGGAGGGAAATTCCCAATATGCCCTCAGTTTAGTTGAAGATATAACGGAGAAAAAAAAAGCAGAACAGTTATTAGAGAACAATTTAGAGGAAAAAACACAGTTAGCGGATATTCTTATGGATAGATTGCCCTGTATTGCACTCCTTTTAAGACCACAGACGAGAGAAATTGTTGCATCAAACAAACATGCTAAGGAAGTTGGTGCTGTCCCCGGTAAATCTTGTTATGGTACATGGTGTCAGCGCGAAGATCCTTGCCCTTGGTGCCTAGCCCCTAAAGCTTGGGAAACAAAAGAATTACAACACCTTGAATTTGAAGCTTCAGATATTGTGTGGGATGCCTATTGGGTACCGATAAATGAAGATTTATATCTTCATTATGCTTTCGATATCACTGAGCGAAAGCGTGCGGAACAAAAAATAAAAGATTCAGAAGAAAAATATCGTTCATTCTATGAGCATGCTCCTTTACCTTATCAATCTCTCGATGAAAATGGGATGATATTAGATGTGAATCAAGCCTGGCTCGATTTTTTCGACTATAATCGAGAAGATGTTATAGGTAAGTGGATAGGCGATTTTATGACTCCCGAATCTAGAGCCTTTCTCACTTCTAGATTCCCCCAGTTTAAAAAGGAAGGAACAATTCAAGGTGTTCAATACGAAATTGTAATAAAAGATGGTACTCATAAAATTATTTCATTCAACGGCAAGGTTGGATATGATCAAGAAGGAAATTTCCAGCGAACACATTGTATATTTGAAGATATCACAGAAAAGAGACGATATGAGCAAAAACTTAAAGAATCCGAAGAAAAATACAAATCATTAGCTAATTTATTACCACAAATAATCGCTGAAACTGATCAAAATGGAAACCTAACTTTTGTCAATGAAAATGCATTCGAAGCATTTGGTTATACACATGATGATTATAATAGAGGTATAAACATCCGTCAAGTGCTCATCCCTGAAGATCGAAATAGAGCTACGAAGAATTATATAAAATTATTAAAGGGAGAAAAACTAGGTGGTAATGAATATATGGCACTTAGAAAAAATGGTAGCACGTTTCCCATTTTAGTTTATTCAAATCCAATTATACGGAAAAATAAATATGAGGGTTTTAGATCAATTATAATAGATATTACGAAACGTAAGGAAGCTAAACAAAAAATAATAGATTCGGAGCAAAAATATAAATATCTCGCTAATGAAATGGAAATGATATTAGACCACATTCCAGCATTAGTAATTTATAAAGATACAGAAAATAATTTTATTCAGGTAAATAAATATGTAGCTGATGCTCATAACATGTCTAAAGAGGAATTAATAGGTAGAAATCTATTCGATCTCTATCCAAGAGAAGAAGCTCAAGCATATTGGGATGATGATTTAGAAGTTCTTTCCAGTAAACAACCAAAATTAAATATTGTAGAGCCCTGGGAGACTGAGGAAGGCAGAAGATGGGTTATTACCAGTAGAATACCCCATATTGACGAGAATGGGGATGTTAAAGGAACTATTGTTATTTCTAGCGATATCACCGAGCGCAAGAGGGCAGAAGAGGAGGTTGTTAATTTAGCGAAATTTCCTTCTGAGAACCCTAACCCCGTTTTAAGAGTAGCTAAAGAAAAAGTTATTTACATCAATAAATCAGGTGAAAATTTATTTAATATTAGGGAAGGGAATAACATTCCACCAATAATTCAAGACGGAGTTAATATGGCACTTGACACAAATACAGCTAAAACTATGGAAATAGAACTTAACAATTGTATTTATTCTATTGATATTACACCAATAAAAGGAGAGGAATACGCAAATGTCTACGGAAAGGATATTACGGAGCGCAAACAAGCGGAGGATGCATTAAGGGAGAGTGAGCATTTTCTCAAAGTAGCCCAGACAATTACTCATATTGGACACTGGAAACTCAATCCCATAACTTTAGAAGTGAATGGATCAGACGAACTCTTCCATATTTTTGGTCTCAACCGCGACGAAGCAAATCTTGACGCATTTCTTGAAGTAGTTCATCCGGAAGACAGAGAATATGACGCGTTCCATATTAAAAGGGGAATGGATTATGGCGAAAGCTGGGACATCGAACATCGTTTGGTAACCAGAGATAGTGCTGAGAAGTGGGTACATGCAATCGGTGAGGCTACCTTGGACGATAGGGGCAAAGTTATCTCTTTAATTGGTACTGTACAAGACATTACCGAGCACAAGAAATCTGAGGAGAAAATTAAAGAACAAAATGAATTTCTTACTAATGTTATAGAATCTTTAACTCATCCTTTTTATGTTATAAATATCAATGATTATACTATCGAAATGGCAAATACAGCTGCTAATTTTGGTGATCTTTCTGGAGATCAAAAATGTTTCATCCTTACACATCAAAATGATAAACCATGTATCGGGGAGCATCCTTGTCCTATTAATATAGTAAAAAACACAAAATCACCTACACTCGTCGAACATATTCATTACGATGAAAAAGGGAATCCAAGGAACGTAGATATTCATGGTTATCCAATTTTTGATGAAAATGGAGAAGCAATACAAATGATAGAGTATGCACTTGATATTACAGAGCATAGAAAAGCAGAACGAAAAATTAAAGAACAAAATGAATTTCTTACTAATGTTATAGAATCTTTAACTCATCCTTTTTATATTATAAATATCAATGATTATACTATCGAAATGGCAAATACAGCTGCTAATTTTGGTGATTTTTCTGGAGATCAAAAATGTTTCTTCCTTACACATCAAAATGATAAACCATGTATCGGGGAGCATCCTTGTCCTATTAATATGGTGAAAAACACAAAATCACCTGTACACGTCGAACATATTCATTACGATGAAAAAGGGAATCCAAGGAACGTAGATATTCATGGGTATCCAATTTTTGATGAAAATGGAGAAGTAATACAAATGATAGAGTATGCACTTGATATTACAGAGCATAGAAAAGCAGAACAAAAATTAATAGAATCCGAAGAAAAATATCGAGAGTTGGTCGAAACATCGCCAAATTCAATAATGTTATTAGACTATAAAGGGATTATAATTGAATGTAATAAAATTACGGAAGTGTTATTAGATCTCCTAAGAAAAGAAATAATAGGTAAGAGTTTTATTGAATTATTTGTTAAGGAAAATAAGTTTGAGTCTTTAGAAATATTTAATAAAGTTCTCAAAAAGGAGATAACTACGGCGCTAGAATTTAAGTATATAAACAAAAATGGTTCAATCATATATCTCAATAATCGTTTCTCGTTTGTGAAGATAGGTGGAAAGGAATATATCCAATTCGTGTCAGAAAATATTACAGAAAGAAAATTAGCAGAGAACTTAATTAAAGAGGAGGTTAACAAATTAAAAGCCCTCGATCAAATAAAGAATGATTTTATCGACAGAATTTCTCATGAGTTAAAGACTCCATTAGTATCTATTATGGGGGCATGTGAATTATTAACAGATATATATCAAAGTGAAATGAGTGAAAAGGTAATGGAATACATAAATATAGCATTCAGGGGAGGTAATAGATTAAAAAAACTAGTAGATAATTTAATTGATGCGTCTCGAATTAATGATCAAAAACTAGAATTGAATAAAAAAAATGAGAATCTTTCAAGAATAATAAAGGAATGCATCAATGATTTGTTCGCCTCAATAATAAAAAGAACGCTAATTATAAATATGGATATTGAAGAAGATGTTTATACGGATGTTGATAGAGTAAAAATTGAGCAGGTTTTTACGAATTTAATATCTAATGCTATTAAAAATACTCCCCCTAAAGGACGAATTTCTATTATTTTAAGGGAATATAAGGATTATATAAGTATATCAATAAAAGATACGGGCATAGGATTAACTGAGGAGGAGAAAAAGCAAATATTTAAAAAATTCGGAAAAATAGAAAGATATGGTAAAGGTTTTGATGTAGATATCGATGGGTCTGGACTTGGATTATTTATATCAAAAAATATAGTCGATTTGCATAATGGAACAATTGGAGTTGAATCCGAAGGTAGAAATAAAGGATGTACCTTTAATGTTAAGCTTCCCTTCCAGTAAAAAATAATTGAATATTATACCAAACATCTGATATCTAAAAATCGATTTAAAATGAATTATTTACTGCTATTCTTTCAAAATCTGAAAAATCAAAAGGTTTTAAAAAAACTCTTCTGCTCTTATTACTTCTACTTTTTCTATAACTTTTGATTTTGGAAATGCTGTTATATAAAATACAAGTGTATATATTAGCTTCTCAATGGATTTTATTTGTTTACAAATATCAAATCCATTAGTTTAAGGTTGCATTAATATATTATAAATATTTAAAAAGAACAGACAATTTAGAAAAGTCAAAGGGTTTTAAGAAATATCCATCTGCTCCGGTCTCCTCTATCTTATTACGAACTTTTGAATCTCTTATTGCTGTAATGTAAAAAATTGGTAAATTTTCATATTTTTTATCAGATTTAACCTGTTTACATATTTCGTATCCACTTATATCTGGTAATAATATATCTAATAATATTAATTTTGGAGGATTTATCTTTAATTCCTCTAATCCTTTGAAGCCAGAGGTCACTCCTTTACATGTATAACCCTTCGCTTTAAAATACTCTTGTAATAATTTGATTGTTGGAGCATCGTCTTCAACAATTAAAATGTCATATTCTTCTTGGATACTTTTAGGTTCTATTTTATTGATGAAATCATCTATCTGTTGTTCAAGATATAAGCTTTGGGCATAAATTTCCTTGAGATGTAATAAAATATTTATATCAAGTTTATCTGAGTAATTTTCAATAATTATTTGGGAGAATCCTTTAATCGAAGTTAAGGGTTCTTTTAAATCATGTGAAAAATCTGAAATTTTTTTTAAATATGAAATTTTTGTTTTATTATTTATATAGAAATTAGCTCCTTCTCTCAGAAATTTTGAAATAGTAGGAAAATCGTTTTTTTTCATAAAATCTTGCCATATCTTCTTAGTTTCTTCTGAAACTAAAATGGTAATCCTTTCTCTTTCTTTATTTTTTTTATTGTTTATTATTCTATTTTTCCAATTTTTAAACTCTTTAGTCTCAGCTCCTTGCCAAAGAGCTCTCTTTCCAGACTCTTTTTCAAATTTTTTCATTTCTTCGGTTTTATTATCCTTATTACTAATCGCTATCCCCTATTTCAGAAAAATTACTAAAATAAATTATAAATTTAATGCGCTTTCTATTTAATAAAAATTACTAAAATAAATTATAAATTTTATGCACTTTCTATATAATAATTATAAATTTGTTTTTAAATCTTGAGATTGAAAATGATTATTATATATATATTGATAAAGTTAGAATCTCAGAGGTTATAATGAATTTGTTATCAAGCCATTTTAATTATAAATAATCAAATAGAACTTCAAATTCTGGAAATTTAAATGGCTTTAAAAAAAATCCATCTGCCTCTGTTTCTTCCATATTTTTTAGAACTTCTGATTCTGGAACAGCAGTGATGTAAAACACCGGAATGGTTTTGAAATTTTTATCAGTTTTAATTTTCTTGCAGATTTTATACCCAGTTATATCAGGTAAAATTATATCTACTAATATTACTTTTGGTTTGAATCCACTTAATTCTTTTAGTCCTTTGGCTCCAGTCGTAACACTTTTAACTGTTATCCTTTTTGATTCAAAATAGTTATTTAAAACCTGAATTGTCAGTGGACTATCTTCAATGATTAATATGTCATATAAAGACTTTTCTGGCATTGAATCGTTGATATATTCATTAATTCTTTTTTCAAGATATAAGCTTTGAGAGTAAATTTCTATTATTTTAGATAAAATTTCAGGTTTTAACTCCTTTGACTCGTTTTCAATAATTAATTGAGAAAATCCTTGAATAGTTGTTAATGATTGCTTTAAATCATGAGATAAATTAAAAATATTTGTAATAGAATTTTTATTTCCTCCAGACTCAATGTAATTATTAATAACTTCTCGAATAAACTTGGAAATTGTAGGAAATCCATTCACATCAGCAAAAATCTCCCATTCTTCTTTTGTTTCATCAGAAATTGAGACGCCTATTACCTTTTTATCTATGCCATATACTTTTTCACCTTCTAACCATTTTTTAAATCCTTCAGTTATTACTCCACGCCATTTAGCCTTTTTTCCCGTCTCTCTTTCATACTCTTTCATTTTTGGATCCAATTTTTCATCTTTAGTAATTCACATCACCAAAATCATTATTATTAATTTAAATTTTCATATAAACTACATTTCCAACAAATTAAATAATTTTTTAAGATTGTTTTTTTGAGATTTCTAATAATTTTATTGGGCCTTCCTTTTATTATATTATAAAGATGGATTAATTTTTATATAAAATTTTTTATACTGATTAATTTTTTAATGATATTAAATTAATAAACAACATTTTTTATAAAAAAAAAGAGAATTACTTTTTTAAAAGATTTAAAAAAATAACCTATTAAAAAAAATTTATAAGACATATGTTAGATTTCAAATAAATCCTTTATTTTAATCGACGCTCTATTTAAAAGGTTCCTTCTTATTATTTCTGAATCTGCTTCCGTCGTATAGAATTTTTGTTTTAAAAAATTAATCCTATCAATTAAATTATCAAAGATCCAAGAAA
>Ga0114923_10000754_pt1 | contig 23765 bp, 23 predicted proteins | sample SumtaG_FD_89578 | JGI IMG/M metagenome (GOLD analysis project Ga0114923, IMG submission 89578) | Deep subsurface microbial communities from Indian Ocean to uncover new lineages of life (NeLLi) - Sumatra_00157 metaG | ecosystem: Environmental > Aquatic > Marine > Oceanic > Sediment | place: near...
ACTACCCAACAACATAAATAGGGGGTCATGATGTCTTTTCTGGAGTGACTGGCGGGAGGGCGCCGTGTTTTTGTGGCTTATCTGTGGGGGAGACCGCAGCTCCCGCTTGCGGGAGAATGCGGAAGGGGTAAGAATCCCCCGCAGATAAGTTATTAAAAACACCAGCCCGGGAGACTCGGAACGAAAGAAAAGACATTGTGACCCCAAACCAATGTCGGGTACAAAAGTTTCTCATTAGTATATGGATGGTAACCCCGCCGCAAGCGGCGGAGTATTAAAAACAGTAATAAATCAGGAGCCTTTTTAATGCCGTGAAATATCCTTGTTCGGGAATCATCCTGTCGGGCGGGTTGAACAAACGGATGGAAGGCAAGAACAAGGCCTTGCTTTCCGTAGGGAACCACACGATCCTAAACCGGCTTTATAACACCTTTCAGGGACTTTTTGATGAAGTCTTGCTGGTTACGAATGACCCTCTTCAATATCTCTCACGGGACCTGACGATCGTAACAGATCTTTTTTCAATACGCAGCTCTTTGACCGGCATCCATGCGGGCCTGGTTCACTCCTCAACGCCCCATGCTTTCATTACGGCCTGCGATACGCCTTTCTTGAAAAAAGAATTGATCATGGCTCTTTTGGAAGAAATCGAGCCAAAGTGGGATGTAATCATGCCTGTCACAGAAAAGGGTAATCAGCCCTTGTGTGCCGTTTATTCAAAGCGCTGCATCAAACCGATTGAGCACCAGCTCAAAAACCAAGATCCCAAGATCCTGAAGTTTTTCCCAAAGGTCAAGGTCAAAGAGATCCCGGAAGCACGGCTCAGATCAGCAGACCCAGACCTTGTTTCCTTCTTCAATATTAACACGCCGGAGGACTTTTACGCCTCTGAAAAGATGTTACGGGATGGTTTAGCAGGCTGTTGAAAAATTCTTGAATGAGCGACTTTGACTGTTTTTGCGAAAGTTTCTTAGTAAAGCGGAGCGTCAAAAATTGCAACTGTTTGAGGCGGATGCCGAGTTTAGCGCAAAGCTTCACTACGTGTCCAATTTTAGCGGAGCGAACTTAGTCCGCCTCAGGCGGATCAAAAATGGGCAATCGGAGCGAAAAAAAGAGTTTTTCAAGAGCCTGTTAGAATGACTTCGTCAAGAATCTCTTTTCCACAAAGTCACCCAAGCCTTTTATATCGTCCAGCTCGAAGCGAGGCACACCCATATCAAGGTCAATATCAGAGACAAGGGCCACAAGGTTGTCGTTTCCCTTACAGAGGGGTGCATCATGCACCTGACTCCGAAAAATCTCTATCTTAGGCCCCTGTTTTTTCTTGTATCCCTCGGTCAAGATGATATCCACATCCTGGAAGTATTTTGAGACAAGACCGCCAATGGTCTCTTCAGTCTCAACATCCTTTACAACAGCTACCTTCTTGGGCGATGAGATGGCCACTATATTGGCGCCTGCCTGTTTGTGACGCCAGCTGTCCTTGCCTTCATGGTCGATGTCAAAACCATGCACATTATGCTTGATCGTGCCAATACGGTACCCTCTCACTCTCAATTCAGAGATGAGCCCTTCTACGAGGGTTGTTTTCCCGGCTTCTGATTTTCCTACAATCGACACAATCGGAGGTGATGATATATTCATTTTTGACTTCAGGTTATTAAAGAATTAAAGAAAAATAACGCTATTGATATTTTTTCGCCTTGTCAAGGAGAAATATGCCAAATAAAGCTTATTTGTTACAATGGCGGGAAGGATATTGACTTTTCAACTATTTACATATATTCAACTTGTTAGAATGTCGCAAAATGGAGAAAGCAATATGAAACTTAGTGTCTTAATCGACAAGATCAAATCCCATCCGGACTATGCCAAGGTGGGGATGGTCCTGTGTCACAACGGGGTGGTGCGAGGGACTTCCCGGGACGGACAGCATGTTTCAGGTCTGACACTTACGGTCGATCGCGAGGCTTTGCACAACATCCTTGCTGAACAAAGAGAGAGACCGGGCATCGTAGAAATACTGGTGGAGATTCAGGAAGGGTCGCTTAAGGTCGGCGGCGACGTCATGTTTATAGTGGTGGCCGGCGATTTCCGGGACCGCGTCATTCCGGTGCTGGAGGACACCTTGAACGCCATAAAAAAAGGGGTTACCCGCAAGACGGAACATTTTATATACTAATGAGAGACTTTTCTACTCGACATTGGTTTGGGCACAATAATGTCTTTTCCTCTATTCCGAGTCTCCCGGGCTGGTGTTTTTAGGCGCCCTCCCGCCAGTCATTCCGGAAAAGACATCATTGTGCCATGTCTGTGATGTTGGGTAGTTAATGTACTTTTTAGTAAAATCGCGCAGCAACTTTATAACCGGAAAGGAAGCTTATGCCGACATTCACGCATCTTGACGAGGAAGGGAGGGTCCGCATGGTCGACGTGTCCGAAAAGACTGCGACGGCCCGGGAGGCAGCGGCTCAGGGTATCATTACCATGCAGCCCGAGACCTTTGATCTGATCAGGGAACAAAAGGTAAAAAAGGGGAACGTCCTGGAGACCGCGCGCATCGCAGGGATTATGGCCGCAAAAAGGACAGCGGAACTCATTCCAATGTGTCACCCCCTCTTGATAACCCACGTGCAGGTCGACTTCACGCCCGATGCGAACAACCACAGCATCCGGATAGAATCGATTGTGCGTGTGGTCGGGCAGACCGGGGTGGAAATGGAAGCCCTCACAGCGGTATCCGTCGCTGCCTTGACTATCTACGATATGTGCAAGTCATACGATCGCGCCATGTCCATCTCTGATGTTTACCTGCTCAAAAAATCAGGGGGGAAGAGCGGCACCTTTGTAAGGAAATAATGATGAAGGATGCTTTTACCTATGATGTGGCCGAATTTTCGGAAGGCAATTTCCGGCAGAACCGGGTAACAGCCATTCAGGAGGTTCCATTAACCATCCGGCTTAACGGTCATGAGGTTGTCACCCTGCTGTGTACCGGAAAGTGCCCCAAATTTTTGGCCGTGGGATTCTTAAAATCCGACGGGCTCATTATGGATCGTAAACAATTAAAGGATATCCGCGTTGAAGAAGGACCCGAAAGGCTTATGGTTCACGTTGAGACTTCTCACGATCCATTCAAGCTCCAGCCCTTGGAGCGCTCAATTACGTCCGGATGCGGAAAGGGGACAAATTTCGGGCGCAATGTAGAAACCATCTCCTCCACAACTGTTACAACAAGACTGACAGTGACACCGGAGCAGATCCTGGCGCTGGTGGCCGAACTACACGAACGTTCAACCCTTTACAGGGCTACCGGGGGATGCCATAATGCGTTGCTCGCCACCCCGGAAAAGATCCTTATCTTTCGAGAAGACATAGGGAGGCACAATGCCATTGACATGATTTGCGGCCAATGCTTCTTGGACAATATCCCCACCGAAGACAAACTCATCGTATCCACCGGACGTATTGCCTCAGAGATTCTCTTGAAGGCCATACGGTTAGGCGTACCCATCCTTGTATCCAACTCGGCTGCCACGCGATTCTCCATTGACCTGGCCCGAAGAACAAATATGACACTCATCGGGCGGGTGCAACAAGGACACATGGTCATCTACAACCACGGAGGAAGAATAGCAGGATTATGATCGACAGGGAGTTTTTCAAAGTGACCTCCTTGGAAACGGTACTCGAATTGATTCACACCTTTCCATGTGTCAGTGAAGAGATCCTGCCATTAAATCAGTCTGACGGCCGCATTCTATCCCGGGATGTTATCTCCAAGATCGATCTTCCGGAATTCAACCGTGCGACCATGGACGGCTACGCAGTCCAGGCTCGATCGACATTCGGCGCTTCGGAGAACATGCCGGCTCTTCTTACAATCATCGGGACCGTTGAAATGGGAAAGGTGCCCTCGGTTTCGGTGAATGCCGGGGAAGCGGTTCGAATCACCACGGGCGGCATGCTCCCCAAGGGGGCAGATAGCGTGGTTATGGTGGAACATGCCCAGACCCTTGATGAGCACACCCTTGAAATATTTAAGAGCGCCGCCCCGTTACAGCATGTCACAGAGATCGGCGAAGACTTTCAAAGGGGAAAGAAGATCCTCTCAAAGGGCAACCGTATACGCCCTCAGGAAATGGGGGTATTGGCGGCCCTTGGTGAAATCCACGTCCCGGTCTACAGGCAACCCGTTGTAGCCATCATCTCGTCCGGCGATGAAATTGTACCTATTGAACAAACCCCGGGGCTTTCCCAACTGCGTGACGTCAATGCCCATACCCTCACAGGCTTTGTCAGGCTCTCAGGCGGGGTTCCTCTTTATCTTGGGATTGCAGGGGACGACCTTGATGAGTTGCATGGCCTCTGTAAAAAAGCCCTTGCCGAGGCCGATATGGTCTTGATTTCAGGCGGCAGTTCAATAGGCTCCCGCGATTTTACCATGGACGTGATTCAAGGTTTCACCGATGCCGAAATCTTGGTTCATGGTGTTTCAATCAGCCCGGGAAAGCCCACCATCTTGGCCCGCAGCAAGCAAAAGGCGATCTGGGGTCTTCCCGGACAGGTCGCATCGGCCATGGTCGTTTTCCATGTAATGGTTCGCCCAATGCTTGAGGCGATAGGCGGACTTTCCAAAGACCGGACAGGCACAACACACGGGGTCTCCGCTGTATTGAGCCGGAACCTGGCATCGGTTCAGGGCCGAGAGGATTATGTGCGCGTAAAGCTTGTGTATCAACAAAACCAGGTCTATGCCGAACCGATTCTGGGCAAATCCGGCCTGATCCACACCATGGTGAAAGCAGACGGGCTCGTTAGGATCGACACAAACTCAGAAGGTTTGGACATGGGAGCCCCTGTGAAGGTTATTCTATTTTAGAGTCTCTCTTGGTTTAGACATATTGACATCTCGACAAGATTAGTATAACTTTTGATAGATAAAATGGCCTTGGGTAGTACAATTCCATGATGTTCCACAGACGCTGATTGTAGTAAGGAATGTGAATATGGGTATAGAGGAAAGGAAAGATCCGAGAATAGATTTTTACCTGCCTGTGACGATAAAGGGGCACCAAGGATTAAAGAAAGTGATCGACTTCAGCATGGGCGGGCTGCTTATACAGGTCGAAGATACTTCCCTGTTCAAGATCGGAGATGAGATCGATCTTATCATAAAGCTTCCCCACGAAAAGAACGCTATCCAGGTAAAGGCCCGGGTTGCGCGTGTGAACAAGGAAGGTATCGGTGTCAAATTCATAGATCTGTCGCCTTGGGATCAAATGTCCTTAGAATATTGTTTTCACGTTTTCGAAAGTACTATACCGCTTCCCAACAGCTGACAACAACAGCCCATACTCCCCCTTGCAAATCTGATGAGACGCTACATCATCAAGTCCGCCTCAGGCGAACTCCGATCCGAAGAGAAGGCCTTCTCCATCCCTTATAAGGAAACCCTGAACCCTGCCCAATATGAGGCCGTGACCACTTTGCAGGGGGCCCTGCTGGTGATTGCAGGGGCCGGAAGCGGCAAGACCCGAACCCTCACATACCGGGTTGCCAGGTTGGTTGAAGAAGGAATACCTCCGTCAGCCATCCTGCTCCTGACCTTTACGCGCAAGGCAGCCCAGGAGATGCTCCGAAGGGCCGCAACTCTCCTGGACCATCGCTGCAAAAGAGTCGCCGGCGGGACATTCCACTCCTTTGCCAACTTGACCCTGCGAAAATATGCGGAAAAGTTAGGCTTTCACTCAGGGTTTAATATCCTGGACCGGGCCGATGCAGAGGACGCGATCAATCTTCTGCGCACCAGGATGGGGCTGAACCGCAAAGAGCGGCGATTCCCACGCAAGAAGGCCATCGCGACCATGTATAGCAAGGCTGTAAACAAGGTGGTTCCCGTCGAGGAAGTCGTTCTTGAAGACTATCCGCATTTCTCCAAAGAGATTATGGATCTCCTCCGCCTTTATGAGGCTTACCAGGTGTATAAGCAAAAAAATCTCCTGATGGATTACGACGATCTCCTGATCCACATGAGAGACTTGCTCGAAAAGAACCCGGATGTGCAAGAAACTCTTTCTCAAACCTATCGTTACATAATGGTTGATGAATACCAGGACACGAACAAGATTCAGGCTGATATTATCAGGCTCCTTGCCGCCAGCCACAATAACGTCATGGTGGTGGGAGACGACTCCCAAAGTATCTATGCCTTTCGTGGAGCCAACTTCCGCAACATAATGGACTTTCCCGCAATGTTTCCGGGCACAAAGATCATTAAGCTGGAAGAAAACTACCGGAGCACCCAGTCCATACTGGATGTTGCCAATGTAATTATAGAACGTGCACGAGAAAAGTACACCAAGGTCCTTTTTACGCGGAAGCAATCCAATACGGTGCCGGCATTAGTGGCCGCCGAAGATGAACGGATGCAATCGCAATTCGTGAGCCAAAGGATCCTTGAACTCCGGGAGGAAGGGATCCCGCTCAATGAGATCGCGGTCCTGTTTCGCGCCAGCTATCATTCTTTCGACCTGGAGATCGAGCTCAATCAGAGAAACATTCCGTTTGTAAAGGTGGGGGGATTCAAGTTCATGGAAACCGCCCATATCAAAGATTTTATTGCGCACTTGAAAATACTTGCAAACCCCCTGGATATTGTTAGCTGGCATCGTATTCTCCTCATGGTAGAAAAAATCGGTCCCAAGACAGCAGAAGAGATATTTCAAGCCGTCGCGAGGTCCGGCATGGGTATCAAAGGCCTGACCGCCGTAAAAACAAAGCCCGGTTATGCCGGGGCTTTTGAAAAACTGAGAAAAAAACTGGAAAGCCTTGATGGAAACAATCTCCCCTTGGTCGAGATAGGGGCCAGCCTCATGCGTTATTATGAGCCGATCTTGGAAAAAAAATATGACGACTATCCCAAGCGTGCCAAAGACCTGGAGCATCTCTTGACGATTATGGAGCGTTACCGGAGCCTTGAAAACTTCCTTTCTGATATGGCCCTTGAGCCCCCTAATGCCAGTGTAAACGATATTCTGGCCACTGACTATGAGGATGAACAACTGGTTCTTTCCACCATTCATTCGGCCAAAGGGCTTGAATGGCATACAGTATTTATCATATGGGTCCTGGAGGGACGCTTCCCGGTAACCTATGCCGCACGCAATGATGAAGAAATGGAAGAAGAGCTTCGACTTATGTATGTGGCGGCTACGCGGGCAAAGGAAAATTTTTACTGCACCTACCCTATCAACACATACGAGCGAGGCACGGGGATGGTCTTTTCCAGGCCTTCCAGATTTATTGAAGGTATTCCCGAAGAAACACTTGAACGCTGGTCCCTGGTAAACCATGAAGAAAAGGACGAGGATGGATGGTAGACAAAATATCCCCAAGAACCATCGTCACGAAATCATGGGATGTGAGATCTGCAACATCTCATATCCCTTACCAACTCCGCAAGGGGATAAGCACTTGGATGATTGGCTTGCCTCTTTGCCTGGAAGCTGATAGTAAAAAGGTGCCAGTTGAAATGACCAGTGACCAATGACAAGTGACAAAGACACAAGGAGGGGGAGATGAGCTCAAAAGCATTGGAAGACTTGCTGGCGCAACTTGAAGGTTCGGTAACCGTTGCAGATGATGGAAAGGCGTCGGTTACAGATGAAAAGAAACTGCGCGGTACACCAGTAGACACACTGGCCAAAGACGCAGTCTTTGGAGACCACGACCAGCAGGCTTGTGCGAGGTGGCTCCTGTGGGAGTTGGGACAGGTGCTGGGGATTTATCCGGCATCCATTCATGAACTCTATATGGCCCGTGGACGCGGGGAAGTGCCTGTTGATTTTACGGTGCCTGCCATTAATCTGCGTGCAATGGCCTATGATAGCGCTCGGGCCGTCTTTATGGCCGCCCTTCCCCGCAGGGTGGGGGCTCTGATCTTTGAGATCGCTCGCTCTGAGATCGGATACACGGACCAGCGACCTGCTGAATACCTTAGCGTGGTAACGGCAGCGGCCGTCAAAGAGGGATATAAAGGTCCGCTTTTTGTCCAGGGAGACCACTTCCAGGTAAACGCCAAGAAGTTTAAGGCCGACCCCGAGGCTGAAGTTCGGGCCGTGTCCGACCTGATAGAGGAGTCCATCAGGGCCGGCTTTTATAATATTGACATCGACACTTCCACCCTGGTGGATCTAAGTCATCCCACAGTGGACGAGCAACAACGAAATAACTTTGAGGTATGTGCAAAACTCACGGCCTTTATCCGTAAGCAGGAACCTAAAGGGATAACTGTGTCTGTGGGTGGAGAAATCGGCGAGATCGGCGAAAAGAACAGCGACGAGACCGAATTGCGTGCCTACATGGACGGCTACAACCGAAGCCTTCCCCAGGCAATGACAGGGCTTTCTAAGATCAGTATCCAGACCGGCACGGCCCATGGTGGAGTCCCCCTTCCTGACGGGACCCTTGCACAGGTGAAGATCGATTTCAATGTAATCAAGGAATTGTCAAGAGTGGCCCGCGATGCTTACGGCATGGCCGGTGCGGTCCAGCATGGTGCATCAACGCTGCCGGACGAGGCATTCAACCAGTTTGTTCAGAACGAGGCCGCAGAGGTCCACCTGGCGACCGGGTTTCAGAATATCGTTTACGATCACGAAGCGTTTCCTCCAGAACTTCGCAAAAGGATCTATGATCACATCAAAACCGCTCACGCAAAAGAGAGGAAAGAGGGGCAGACAGAAGAACAGTTTATATATAAGACACGGAAGAAGGGTTGCGGCCCTTTTAAGGCGGAACTCTGGGGTCTGCCGGAAGATGTGCGAGGTGCCATTCGTTCGAGTCTTGAAGACAAATTTGGCTTCCTGTTTGACCAGCTCAATGCGGGAGATACCATGGAACTGGCCGCTCGCTATGCACCCCACATAGAAATGCACAAGGGCCTTGATGACTATGGAGTCACGGCGAGCGTAGCGGAAGACACCTCTGACTTGGCTGACTGATTTTGTGAATAATGAACCTCACAACTTTAGGCACTTACATTTGCAAATGACCGATGACTGGAGACCTTTGCATAACTTCTTTGAGCGGTAATTATGAACTTTTTGGGGCACCCATCCGGGCGAATCGAACGGCCCGTTTTATCCGTTGGCAGTCAAGGGGGATCTCTTTTTGAGAGACGAGATTTGACCTGACTCAAAAAGTGATCCCCCTTGACTGCCAATACACTATTTAGCGAGCAAGTCCGCCTCAGGCGGATCAAAAAGTTCATGCAAAGGAGTGAAAAGGGGGTATGCAAAGGTCTCGACTGGTGACTACTGACCAATGACCACCTTTGCCGCAAGCGCCTGTCTTATAGGGTATTGCTGCCGCTATGACGGCAGAACGAGTCCCAGTGAAGAATTGGTGAACCGGTCTGCCAAAGAAGCCGTGCTCCCCATATGTCCGGAGCAACTCGGGGGCCTTGCGACCCCGAGAGCTCCTTGTGAGCTCCACGACGGCGATGGCTTCGATGTGCTGGACGGTCGTGCGAGGATCATGGACCGTGATGGGAACGACCTCACTCAGGCCTTCCTGAAGGGCGCTTTTGCAGCCCTGAAACTGATCAAGGAAAACAACGTTCAATTCTGTTTTCTAAAGGACAAGAGCCCTTCGTGAGGTGTCGGAGGGGGCCGATCAGGGGATCGGCGACTTATTGGGGTGACAGCCGCACTCCTTATCCGGCAAGGGATTAAAGTAGAAGGGGTGACAGCCGCAGCAATAGATATTGATTGTAGGTGAGCAAAGTTTGCATCCAGTCATCTTATGTGTTAAAGGCACATAGCCTGTTCATTGAATTTTTGAAAATCTATATGTTACGCTGCAGTTTTTAAATAAAGAGGAGTGCAAAAACATGGCAAAAGTATGTGAAATATGCGGGAAAAAACCTATGACCGGCAGCAATGTGAGCCATGCCCACAACGTCACAAAGCGACGCTTTTACCCCAATTTGCAGCAGGTTCGTGCTGTCCGGAACGGCCGTGTGAAGCGAATCAAGGTGTGCACGCGGTGTCTGCGCTCAGGCTTGGTGGAGAAACCGGCCTGAATTCGTTATTCGGGAATCGTTACCTATTTCCGACTCACGATTTTCGATTCACGGTTCCCGATTCCCGACTAGGCCGCAAGTCGGCTCACTTTTATGACATACTTGATCTTTTTGATCAATTTGATCACATCTTCCAAGTGATCGGCACCCGACACAGAGATTGTAAAATAACAATCCGCCCGCTTGTCTGCCCGGGTATCAACCTTGGCATCCAGGATATTGGTCTTGCCCTGGCTGATGGCCGCGGTAATACTGGCCAAAAGGCCTATCTTGTCGTCACACAGCACATGAATCCTCACCGGGTATAATTCTTCAGTCTTCGGCGCCCATTCTAATTCGATCCGACGCTCCGGATCCATACTTAGGGCATGCGGGCAACCGGTCCGGTGAGCCGTGATCCCCTGACCCCTGGTGATATATCCGACTACAGGATCACCAGGCAGGGGATTGCAGCACTTGGCAAAGCGAACCAATATGTCGTCAAGTCCCTTTACCAGTATGCCAGGCTTTGGTTTTTTTCCGCGAATACGCTGCGTCAGCCTGGTAACGACGGTCTCTTTTTCCTCTTTTAGTTCAAATCTCGGGAGCAAATACCGGATCACCTGTAGAGGGGTTACCTTGCCGTATCCCACGCCCACAATCAGGTCATCGGCGGTTTTGTACCCAAGCTCATGGGCCGCCTTTTCGATCTCACCTGATTTCAAATACTTATTCAGACTCAGATTATACTTGCGCAAGGCCTTGTCGCACATCTCACGTCCCATCGCCAGGCTCCGCTTCCGCTCTTCTACATTAATGTAATGACGCACCCGAGACCGGGCCTTGGCCGTCCTCACAAAACTCAGCCAGTCTTTGCTGGGCCGGTGCCTGGACGAAGTGATAATTTCGACCCTTTCGCCGGTCTTTAGTTTGTATTTTAAAGGAACTATTCGGCCGTCCACCTTGGCACCAGTACATTGGTACCCCACCTCAGTATGGATGGCATAGGCAAAATCGACAGGAGTAGCCCCTTTGGGGAGGGTCAACACGTCGCCACGAGGTGTGAATATATACACCTCATCAGGAAAAAGCTCGATCCGCACGGTCTCCATGAATTCATCAGGGTCCTTGAGATTCTTCTGTTCCTCTACCAGTTGCCTAAGCCAGGCAAAGACGGCCCCCGTCTTCTCATCAAGGCCCACCTTCTCCTTGTACTGCCAGTGGGCCGCAATCCCGGCCTTGGCCACACGATCCATCTCCTTTGTGCGTATCTGAATCTCCACGCGCTCCCCAAAAGGGCCGATCACCGTAGTGTGGAGGGACTGATACATATTCGGCTTGGGGATGCCAATGAAGTCCTTGAAACGTTTTGCTATGGGCTTCCATGTGGAATGGATGATCCCGATAGCCTGGTAGCACTGCGGTATTGTATCCAAAATGATGCGGAAGCCGATGATGTCGTACACCTCTTTAAAATCGACGTCTTGCTTTATCATTTTCTGATAGATGCCGTAGAAATGTTTATGGCGGCCTCGGACCTCACATGGAAGATCGGCTTCCGCCATCTTCGTCTCGATAATCTCTCTTATGGTATCGATATGCTTTTGTTGCTCATCCTTTTTTGTTGCCACCTGGCCGGCGATCTCGCGGTACGGCCGAGGAAAAAGATACATGAACGCGATATCCTCGAGCTCCGTTTTAATCCAATAGATACCGAGACGATTTGCGATTGGGGCATAAATGTCGAGGGTTTCCTGGGCTATCTTGTTTTGCTTCCTTTCGTTTTGGAACTGGAGGGTGCGCATGTTGTGGAGCCGATCGCACAGCTTGATGAGAACAACGCGTATGTCATCGGCCATGGCAAGGATCATCTTTCGGATGCTTTCGGCCTGACGGGTCTCGGAACTCCGAAATGCCAGACGACTCAACTTTGTCACGCCTTCCACAATGTGTGCCACCGGTTCGCTAAACAACCCGGTTAAGTCCTCCATGGTTGCCTTGGTATCCTCCAATGTATCGTGCAGAAGTCCCGCAGCTACACTGACAGGATCCAGCTTCAGCTCGGTCAACAGCCCGGCGACCTCCAGCGGGTGAGAAAGGTAAGGCTCTCCGGAAAGACGCACCTGGCCTTCGTGGATGCGGGCCGAATAAATATATGCCCTTTCCACTAAATCCAAGTCCGCCTCTGAGTTATAGGCAATGATACGGTCTATGATGTCGGTGATTCGAATCATATACGTCGTTTGTTAAGTATGGTGGAAAACTTCTGCCACAAAAAACACGAATTCTACAACCAACGGTCTAATATGCCTTCGCAAAGACCACACGCATAGGGCTCTTACCCCCACAGGCGATACATCTTCCGGTCTCCTTTTCCGCATTCATGGGAATGCAGCGAATCGTCACGCTCAGGTCCTCTTTAATCTTTTCCTCACAGGCTTGATTCCCGCACCAGTGAGCAAGAATAAATCCGCCGTGGATCTCAGGTCTTTCCGGATTCTCAGGCGTAAAAAAGGCATAAAAATCATCTTTGGAATCAATCTGTTTAGTATTCTCTTCCCTTAGTCTCAAAGCTCGATCAAACAGGTTCTTTTGAATCTCATCCAGTATCGAAACAATGGTTTTGACAAACTGACCCTTGGGGATCGATTCCTTCTCTCTGGGGCCCCTGTCCCTCCGGCCCAAAAAGACCGAGTCCTGAGCGATATCCCTCGGACCTATCTCAACACGGATTGGTATCCCTTTCTTGATCCAGTCCCACCCCCTGCCGCCTGTCTCCCTGCAATCAATCTCGACTATGATCTTGCGATGATGGTAAGCGATCTCTCTCAACTCCCGGGCCAGGGTATGTGTATAGTCCATACGGTATTTTTGTGCTCAGGTTTTTTGATAATGGGCATAAGCACTATGTGAGACGATGCAATCTTGGGGGGCAGCACCAATCCATCGTCATCGCCGTGTGTCATAATGATAGCGCCGATCAGACGCGTGGAAACCCCCCACGATGTGGTCCATGCATACTCTTCCTTTTCCTGCGCCGACTGGTACTTGATCTCAGAGGCCCTCGCAAAATTTTGTCCAAGAAAGTGGGAAGTCCCGGCCTGTAGAGCTTTTCGATCCTGCACTATGGCTTCCACGGTATAGGTATTGACCGCGCCCGGGAACCGTTCGGATGCCGTCTTCTCACCCTTGATGACCGGAACGGCAAGGTAGCTCTCTGCAAGCCTCTCGTAAATATCAAGCATCTGAAGGGTCCTCTCCATGGCCTCGTTAGGGCCGGCATGTGCGGTATGCCCTTCTTGCCAGAGAAACTCACTGGTTCTCAAGAAGATGCGAGGCCTCTTTTCCCACCTGACCACGTTACACCACTGATTGATAAGGAGGGGCAAATCCCGGTAGCTGCTTACCCACCTGGAAAAAGACTCCCCTATGATTGTCTCGGACGTCGGCCTCACCACCAAAGGCTCCTCCAGCGGTCCCGCGGGAACAAGCCCCCTATCTTCGCCTTCTTCCAAACGGTGATGGGTAACCACGGCACATTCTTTGGCAAATCCCTCAACATGTTCCGCCTCTTTTTCAAGGAACCGCTTCGGGATGAACAGGGGAAAATAGGCATTCTTCACCCCTGTTTCCTTGAACATATTATCCAGAACGTCTCTTATGTTTTCCCAGAGGGCATAGCCCCACGGCTTGATGACCATGCATCCCCGTACGGGTGAGTTTTCAGCCATATCGGATGCCTTGACTACCTGCTGATACCATTCAGGGTAGTCTTGGCTCCGTGTCGGCGTGATTGCAGTCTTTGCCTCTTTTCCCATATTGGTCCTTTCTTACTAAAAAGTACATTAACTACCCGACATCATAGATAGGGCACAATGATGTCTTTTCCGGAATGACTGGCGGGAAAGGGAGACTCGGAATAGAGGAAAAGACATCATGTGCCCAAACCAATGTCGAGTAGGAAAATTTCTCATTAGTATTTGTCGCTTCGTGCATATACCCGATGCCGGATGTCGGATTCACACAACGATTATCAACACATCATCTGGTATCAGGCATCCGGTATCTGTCCCTTAATCCCTAATATTTTCATATTTCTCAACCTCTTTCAGCAGAACCTCAACCAATTTCTCCTGAGGAAACTTCCTGATCACCTTTCCCTTTTTGAAAAGGACCCCGTGACCTTTGCCGCCCGCGATCCCGATGTCGGCCTCCCGTGCCTCCCCGGGTCCGTTCACCACGCATCCCATAACGGCAAGCTGCACAGGGGTAGTCTTCGTGAGCAGGGCAGACTCCACGCGCTCAACAATCTCAACCAGGTCAATCTCACACCGGCCGCAGGTGGGACACGAAACAATGTCCGGGCCACGCTGCCGGATCTTCAATGCCTTCAATATCTCATAGCCTACTCTGACCTCATCCACCGGGTCCCTGGTAAGGGAGACCCGGATGGTATCACCGATACCCTCGGCAAGGAGGATCCCAATACCTAAGGCGGACTTGACAGTGCCTGAAAACAGGCTGCCCGCTTCAGTAACACCAACATGGAGAGGAAGATCGGTCTCGGAAGAAAGCAACCTATAGGCCTCCACGGTTCTCAGCACGTCCGATGCCTTGATGGAGACCTTGATGTCGTGAAAATCAAAAGACCTTAGCAAATCGATGTATCGCAAGGCGCTCTCTACCATTGCCTGAGGAGCGGCGCCACCGTATTTTTTGAGGAGTTCTTTTTCAAGTGAACCAGCGTTGACCCCAACGCGGATAGGAACGCCTCGTCCCTTGGCATCTTTGGCCACGGCCTTTACCTTCCCGGCTGCCCCGATATTGCCCGGATTGATCCTCAGACCGTCCGCACCGGCCTTCAGTGCCGCCAAGGCCAATCGGTAATCAAAATGAATATCGGCGATCAGCGGGATGGAGATTTCTTTCTTTATCGATTCGATCGCCTCTGCGGCCGCCTGATCCGGAACCGCTACCCTGATAAGCTCGCAACCCACGGCCTCCAAGCGGTGAATCTGTGCCACAGTGGCAGCCACATCGTGGGTATAGGTACTGGTCATGGACTGGACGGCGATCAAGGCATTGCCGCCGATCCTGACCCCCCCGATCGATATCTCTTTAGTCTGTTTGCGTCTTGCAACGATAGACATGGTATTATATTATTATTAAATACCTCGTATTCTACAACCCATTGAAATCATTGACCACTTAATGGCAAAAATGATGGAGTGTTGGAGTACTGGAGTAAGTAGAAATTGCTCCGATACTCCCTGGCCCAGACCTGGCTTTATAGCTTGATCTTAGCGTCTAACTCAGCGCCAGGGCAGGCCATCCGAGGCGAAGCCCCTAATTTTATAAAATTATCAAACTCGCGCTGGTTATTCAAGGAAAATCAAGGCATGCCTATGCATTACGAAGGACCTATATATCGCCCGCTTCAGGCCGGTCAAGGATGTTAAGGAAGATACGTTGGAAGACAGAAGATCTGGGGCTTAGAAGAGATAAGTCTAAAAATATCACTTCACGAGCATATTATAGGCCTGTTGAATGGCCACGAACTTTTTGTGGGCGAGCTCCTGAAATTCCTTGCCAAGGTGCTGGACCTTATCGGGGTGATACTTGACAGCAAGCTTTTTGTAAGCGGCTTTGATCTCCTCCATGGAAGCGCCATGCTGTAGTCCGAGCACGCTGCACGGATCTTCCTCCCGGGTTTCCTGCCTGCCTGGTGCCTCCTGTTCTTTTCTTTCATACTTTGAATAGGCGCTGGCCCTTTTCAACCTGGACACCCACCAAAAGACCAGGCCAACAACTGCAAGGTCATCCAACCATCCAGCACCCAGCAAAAAATCCGGTACCAGATCATAAGGATTGATAAAATATAAAAGAGCTATTAGCCAGGGGAAATACCTTTTAAACATTGCCTTCAGACCTTAATAATGATGAACTCGCAAAAAGTCTTTTGCTCACTCCGTGAGCAAAATTGACTTTTTACGAAACCGTCAATAATAATCGACAAAAGGAGTTGCAATACCCGAAAGAATGATTAATTATAAGATATTGTGATTTAAGTATCTTTTGCTCTCCTTCTTCAAGGGAGCTTTCGTGAGCGTAAATAATCTCAGCCGTCGGCTGAAGGAGAAAAGAATGTCTTATGTTTTGATCATACTGGGCTTCTTCCTTGTCTGGCTTTTACTCCAAGTTTATATACTGCCGAAACTCGGTATCTCCACTTGACTGAGAAGTGCCTGCCAGGTCGGCGAGCAGGTCCAGGAGGCTGAAAAAAAGGAAGCGCCTTAAGGCCAAGAAAAGTAGCCCCTTTCACACCAAGTCTCACCAGATATAATCCCTAGCGATCTCGCGCTTGTCTTTTCCTGCCAGTACGTGGAGGGTTCGTATCTGTTTTAGCCTGATCGGAGAAAGCTGGCCGATCGGGATGTACACGATCTGTTTGCCCCATCGGCCCGCCACCTGTTTGATAAAGGACCGCGGCGGCTTTTTTGCAACGTAAACAATATGCTTTTCCATGCTGTACTCCAGACCTGCCAAAAGGAGCCGCTCGGCCCTGGTCCGGGCCCAGTCATACTCCGGGTCTCCCCAGACATCGGCAAGCCGCAGAGGCGGAAACGTCATTAGAAAACCACCGTAGTTGCACCGGGAGATCCCCGGCCCCACAATGTGATCCGCAGGGTCAGTGGCATAAAAAGCCATGTCCGACTCCTGATCGTGCTCTCCAAGCCACGTCATCAAATAGGGATAGCCCTCTCCGGTCTTGTCGTCGTCAAAGATAATAACTACCGATCCAACGCCTCCCTTAATCCGCTTAAACTCCCGCACATAGATACGCCCTTCATGGATATGTCTCGCTGTCTCCCGCATATCTATCCCGTCCAGAATCGTGGTCTCAAACGGCATCGAGACCGCATCGTCGGCAGACAGCACATGGACTCCCTTGGTTTTGAGAAAGTTGCCGTAATCTTCAATAACCAGGTCCTCTGCCGGGTACGAGCAAATGTAGGGGTCGGCAAAACCTTCGAGCCACTCACCAGGTCTTTGCTCTTTCATTCTACGCTTTTTGGGGATATAAACCGGCCGGCGCTTGACCCTGGGGAGCCTCCTGCGGATACGGATCTTTCGGGTCCCCAACCACAGCATCTCCCCGCTGATGCGGATGGTGGCAATGGACGCCTGAGGCTTTTGCCAGGGGTAAAAAGACCCCAGGCGCCAGAAGGCATAACAAAAGTTGTCGTCCACGCATCCTCGGGCGGAGACAAGGAGCTGATAATAATCGGGCAAGAGCCGGTTTTCCAGGAGGGCGCAATTCCTTGAAAAATGGAAAAAGGCCCTCTTTTGCCAGCGGTAGACCTCCTCCCCTGTATCCTGATGATAATGCCGGGCCGCCTGTTGAAAGAGACGGTAGCTGACCATCTGACGGTCCACCGGACCTGGCTTCATGTTATGCACTGCCCATCGTATTGAGGCGTCTAAGGCCTCCTCTTCCGAACATGTCTCCTTACCGCCGCTCATCAGGGTGAGAATACCCATCTTCTTTCGAACCGAAAACTTGGAGAGTTCGGGCTTTGGGGGCGACTTGCCCCTTCGGTATTCATACACAGCCGCCAAAAAAGGGTATTCGGTCATTACTTCTGGCAAATCGTCCGGATGGAGATGAAAGAGGCTCACCCCGATCCGTTTCTTCCGTTCAAGCGGCTCGGCCTGGGGACGAAAAAAGGCTGCCCTCACGCCCTCAAGATGAGCCAGCCCGCACACAAAGAGTATCTTGTCGTATTTGGCCGCAAGCCTCTGCAGGCGATAGGCCATGCCGGCTTCACGCCTCATATCGGCCGGGCCTTTCTTGAGCACGGGGAGGTCTTCTTTTGAATAGACCTTATAGTAGGCCTCGAGTCCCAAACGGTAGGCGGCATAGGTGTCCGGGACATAATCGCGATAGGAAGGATACCCGTCAAGGTCCGGATCGATAAAAAGGACAGGGACATCAGCCTCCAGGCCGGACCGGACGGCCTCCACCACTGGGTCTGTTGGTTCAATCGGAAGGTAGATGGTCTCTCCGGCCCTATTCTGGTACAGCACGACCGAGACCTCTGGAAGCCGCGACACACCTTTTAGGACCGCATCCCTAAGGGAGTTGGGGAGTTCGACGGCCACAGCATCCGGCTTGATGCGCTGAAACAGGTGCCGGACCGCACCGGCAAATTCTAAGCTGAAGTGGACGACCGGAACCGGATGGACAGGGCCGAAAGGTTGTAAGGCGTTATTGGTCATTGGTAGAGTGAATCTCTAATCCGGGCATACCGTAAGCAAGAACAGGCGTGAGGCACGAGGCGAAAGGCGAAAGGAAAAACCCTTTAGCCCTTAGCCTTTGGCCTCTATCCCTTTGCCCTATTCCTCATACCGCAGGCCCTCGTCGCCGAGCACGGTCAGGATGGCGAGGCGGATGGCCTCCTTTTTGGTTGTTTTTGTGCCGTGCATCATCTTCATGGCATACCTGGCCATGTTGATCCCGTCCCGCACGGCATAGACCTCATCGGCCATGTGGGCTCGCTGGAGAAAATCGACCATGTAGTTCAGGATATCCTCATCAGCAAAAGGGAGATTCTCTTTCAGGATCAGCAGTTCGTCTTCCCTGTCGGGGAAATCAATGAAGATCTGCGGTTGAAGCCTGGAATGTATATACTCGGGAATCTCGTAGGTAGAAGCATCTTCATTGATCGTAACGACAAACCTGAACTCGGGATCAGCCGGGATGGTCAAGCCGGTAATGACAGACTCCACGTATCGACGATCGTCCAAGAGCGGCGCCAGCGAGGCCCAGGATCTCTCGCTCATCCGGTTCCCCTCGTCCAGGATACACACCCCGCCCCGTATCATGGCCGTAACCAGAGAACTGGCGGCATATTTTACCTGACCGTCAGCCCCCATCACGGGGGTAATGATCAGATCCTCCGGACGGGTGTCCATGGTGGCCTGAAACAGATAGATCTCCCTTTTCAATTGCCTGGCGGCAGCGTATCCCAGGGTCGTCTTGCCCACGCCGGGCTTACCAATTAGCCGCGGGTTGAAGGGAACATCCTTTTCGTCAATGACCATCCACGCCGCCAGCACCTGTTTGATAAGCTCTTTCTGCCCTACCCATTTCAGCGGCAGTTCAGCAGGTTGGGCCAGCATAATTTCCGCTGAACCGATAGTTGTTGTTTCACAGGTCTGTGATTTCATCATGATCGCCTCTAATTTTAGAGTGTGGTGAATTCACCACACTTCTTACATTTTGGGATATACAGTACCGGTCTTTGAGGTGTCGTAGCCGCCCAACTGATTCACAAGTTCCTTGAACGGCCCTGACCGGATAACCTCTAACATCAACTGGATCTTTTCATCCTCAAAAAACTCTTCAGGAATGACAAGGTCGTATTCCTCTGTAACAATAGGGATAAAATCGAGGTTCAGGGCCCTGGCTGCCGCATAAATACCAAGCCCGGTATCTGTTGCGCCGCTAAGAACACTCACGGCCACAGACATATGGGTAAATTCGTCCTGGTCATATCCCTTGATCTCTTCCGGTTTGATGTCAAGCTTTGCCATCTCGTAGTCTAAGAGAATCCTGGTCCCTGATCCTGCCTGTCTGTTGATAAAGGTAATATCTTTTCTTGCCAGGTCTTTGATCCCTTTTATCTCTTTAGGATTACCGCGCGACACGATCAGGCCTTGTTGGCGATAGACCAGGTTGACCAGCTTTACCCTAAGATCAGGGAGGTAACGTTTGATATAAGAGATATTGTAGGCGCCCGTGTCCGTGTCAAGGAGGTGGGAGCCTGCTGCATGACAGTATCTGTTTCTGAGAGCGATCAGGCCTCCCAGGCTCCCCACATTGCTTGAAGACAGGCCGAAACGAAAATCTTGCACCCTCATCTGATTCGCCAGGATATCAAGGGTGTTGTCGTGACTTCCAACGATCACCACGGTGTTTTCAATCTCTACAAGATCCTTTAAGAGCTCGGCCTCCACCTCCTCGCCTGCCTTGACCCCCTCCATATGATTGGGTATCCTGATAATCCCGTCGGCCTCGGTCAAGGTGGTGACAGAACCTGCGCCCCTTGGAAGAGATGATGCCACAACCGTATCCCTCACCCGGCCGAGTTTGACACGGACAAATTCCTCAATACCAAGCTTTGACGCTATCTTTCGAGTGGGACTGACCTTTATCCCTGGCCGGTGGGGCTCACTGATGCCAAGCATTCTACAAATAAGTGGCTGGACAAACTTCTCAAAGGCCATGATCGCCGAGACCGTATAACCCGGATTCCCGATCACCGGTTTATTGTCGATAACACCTAAGATAGTCGGCTTTCCGGGCATGATGGTAACCCCATGCACGAGGACTTCTCCAAGCTCGGCTATGATACTTGCGGTATAATCCTCTGAGCCGGCAGAAGAACCAGCGCTGACAATCACAATGTCGGCATCTCCGGCTGTTGCCCCCTGTACCGCGCTTAAAATATCTTCAAACACATCAGGAATTATGGGGTGGCTCAAATATTCTCCTCCACATTCCCTGATCAAGGCACCGAGGATGGCGGAATTACTTTCAACCACCAGGCCCTGGGCAGGGGTGCCGGATTTGACATCCCCACAGGATATGAGTTCTGAACCAGTCGGGATTATCAGCACGCGGGGCCTTTTTTTGACCTTAACATCAAAAACCCCTCCGTTAAGCAGGGCGCCGATTTCATACGGTGTAATCAGATGATTCTGGGGGAGGATAAGTTCGGTTGCCACAATATCTTCGCCAACTTTTCTGACATGTTGCCAGGGGTAGGCAGCCGACTCAATCTGAACGGTTTCCTCATCCAAGGTCACGACATGTTCGATCATAATGACCGCATCTGTCCCTTCGGGCATAATATGACCCGTATTAACAGGAAAGGCATCCTTTCCTATGCGGAGCTGTTTTGGCCGGTCTACAGTGGTGCCGAATGTGGTCTCAGCGCGCACGGCAATTCCATCCATGGCCGCCGCATGGTAGCTGGGTGAAGAAAACCTGGCAAATATTGGTTGCGCCGTGACCCGGCCGGCCGCGTCTTGAGCGGAAATGGTTTCCGTCTGAAGACATTTGTCAAAAGAGAAACGATTAAAGAAAATCGCCCGGGCATCCTCCAGGGATTTCATTTGCAGATATATATGTCTCTTGCCTTTCATTAAAGCTTCTTGCCCGCAAATATCTTTTCAAACTTTTGGTCGGCAACCTTTACAATTTGATCTTTCAGGCGCTTATAGCTCTTAATGAGTCTCTTGCCGGTAGGGGTTAAGGCCGATCCGCTACCTTTTCCGCCACCCAATTTTGTGACCAGAACCTTGGCCCCTATCCGTTCCTCTGTCGATCTGATTCGTCCCCAGAGGGCACGATAGGACATGTTCAGCTCTTTGGCTGCTTTGTTCATCGAGCCTAAGCGATCAATCGACTCAAGGATGCGTAACCTGCCGCCCCCGAATATGACGTTCCCGTGATCGTCGTCTATCCAGACCTTTGTTCGAATCTTCATGGCACTCTCCTTTTAGTCCCTTATCTTCATGGCACTCTCCTTTTAGTCCCTTAGTTATGAAAAGGTCTCTCAGTCTTTCGTGTTTTCGTGATAACATTCTCTTGTTTTGGTTCCGGCTTTTCCGATTAGGGATGAATATAATGCACTAGCCTGCGGTATAGCTCTTGTTCAAAACGTCCATTGGATGTGCATTTAACAATTTCATCTCGAACGGACTTACCATAGATGTTCTTCCATGTATAGATAGTCGTGTACTTGCAAGAAATCTCCACAAGGGTCTTCTGTGGGGCTTTTGCTTTGAGCTTTATTTTAGTCCGACGTTTTGCCGGCCCTTTCAAGGGGGTTTCGCCGATCCTGCCGCAGTCACAATAATCTTCAATCATGACCGTAACCGGTTCTACCACAATGGTGCCGGTCTTCTTTTGGGAAGACCGTATGGTATGGTTTGGCAGGCCTGCAACGGTATGGATCATGGCATTCCATGTAGTGTTGTAGTTCCGCAGGATGGTAAATGTTATACGGGGTGGATGGGTATCAGGGGGGACAATTCGAGTCAACTGCTGGGCACAAGCAAGGCACACACATAACGAAGTCAGCAATAAAGCCTTTTTGAAGAATGAATTCCAGGTAAACTTGTTAGGCATCATCAGGTGCCTCCGTTCTTGTAGAGCTTGACAGGATAGCTTAACTTTTATTAGTTTCGAACAGGCCGTTGCTCTTGAAAGTCAGCGCCGGGCAAGGAAGCACTCTCCGCCGCAGGCGGACTCCAAAACTCCAATTATGTGAGTGAAGCGAACCAACTTGCTTTATACCAAAAGTTTTAACAACTTACCAGGAGATTTTGTGGAAGATGGAACAGGTTAGAGTGGTGATTTTTGATTGCGACGGCGTTATGTTTAACTCAAGGAAGGCCAATGAGGCCTACTACAATCATATTCTGGCTCAGTTCGGAAGACCTCGGATGAACAACGAGGAGTGTAACTATGTGCACATGCACACGGCAGAGAAATCTGTGGCATATCTGTTCAGGAACGATCCAAAGGTGAAAGAGGCCCTCGCCTATTGGCGACGTATGAGCTATCTGCCGTTTATCCCTGTGATGGAGATGGAGCCGTACCTGAAAGATTTCCTGGAATACCTGCGTCCGGCTTATAAAACCGCCATATCCACCAACCGGTCCGACACCATGGGGCCTGTGTTAGCAAACCACGGACTGGAAGGATACTTTGACTTGGTGGTTTCGTGCCTGGACGTAAAACATCCCAAGCCCCATCCAGAGTCGCTCATAAAGATACTGGACCATTTTGGACTATCTCCACGGAAAGCCATCTACATCGGGGACTCAGAGATCGATGAATCAGCAGCCAAGGCCGCCGGGATTCCCTTGGTAGCATACAAGAACCCGTCGCTCTCAGCCGCCTGCCACGTGACACACTTCAAAGAGATAGAAGAGCTGCTGGAGAGAAGCAAAGCCGGCAAGTGATGCAGAAACTGGTGTATTTTCGGATTGTTGCCCGGTTTCGTCGGTTTTGTCCCGTGCCCGCTCAACTCTAACGGCCCCCAGGCACTTTGTTATGCTGGCTTATTTTTATCCGGCTTCTTTTAAGAAACCACTGACATATTTGTGAAGCACACTTCCAATTAATGTTTGATAAGGCATGCCTTCCCGTGCGGCTCTTCTTTGTAAGGCGGAAAGGTCATTCTCCGAAATCCTTATGTTGATTTTCCGATTCTTTTTCATCGTATTACGGGCTATTGCTTGGTAATCAACCTTCGATTTCGAGGGCGTTAGCCTTCCATTTTCGTATGCCTCCAAGATTTCTTTCTCGTATTCATCAAGGACTATCTTTTTTTGTTTTTTTGCCATTTTCTCCTCCAAGGTATTTCTTGGTTGCCTTCCTGCTGGGAATAATCGTTTTAAGAAAATACTCGTTTTTATCTATAACACATGGAACTAAATAGGCGTATCCATCCACATCAATTATCAGTATTTTTTGATTCGGATACTTTTTCTTGTTTGGATGATTCGTTTCAATAATTTTAGCTCCAGATTCAACTCTCTGGACTATTTCTTCGAATGTAATTCCTCTTTCCCTGGCAAGGACTTCATTTTTTTCGGCATTCCATTTAAATATTTTCACAGT
>Ga0114923_10000756_pt1 | contig 23728 bp, 32 predicted proteins | sample SumtaG_FD_89578 | JGI IMG/M metagenome (GOLD analysis project Ga0114923, IMG submission 89578) | Deep subsurface microbial communities from Indian Ocean to uncover new lineages of life (NeLLi) - Sumatra_00157 metaG | ecosystem: Environmental > Aquatic > Marine > Oceanic > Sediment | place: near...
CCACAAGGGGATAGGCACAATATCCTATTTTTGCTTAGGGAGCACAAGTCGCTAGTTTAACGCTTTAGCAAGCGCAATTGAACAGTCTAAGCCTTATTAGCGTTCTCTACTGCTCTAGGGTTGATTGTACGTAATGGTTTATCATCCGTCTCAACCTTGACAGTTTTTGGCTTTAAAGGCTCGGTATTATTTACTTTTACTTGGCCCATTTCAGTTGCTTGCTTTAATATAAAGTCTTTAGCTGTAATGTAACCAGTGTCTTTTTCATTTCTTATCTTCTCGCCATCCTTAGTAGGATATAAAACATCCTCTTCTTTTTTAAATTTAAAAGAATCTAAGTGAGCTTTGAACCCTATTTTTTCAATGTCGGTTCTGTCAGACTTCCAAGAGATACCGTTTAATTCTTGACCTACTAAAGTCTTTACTTCAATAGCGTCTCTTTCTTTGGAGTGGTCTAACTTAAGTTGTTCCATTAATTGGTTCACCTTAAGTACTTCCTCTTCTTTTTCTTTCGCTTTCCCTTCTGAAACTTCTAGCTTTTCATTTAAAGATTTGATAGTTCCTTCTTGGTCTGAATCTTCAATTTGTTTTTGAAGGTCACCTAGTTTTTTATCTTGGTTCTCCTTTAGTTCTGCAAAGATAGTTTCCATGTCTTTATCTGCGGTATCAGACTTAGACAGGCCAAAAGTTTGATTAAACTTAGTAGTAACAGCTCCCATTCTGGAACCCATTATTTCTTTAACTAAATCTGGATCGTCTTTAGCAATACTTTTAGCAAGCCATTTAGGGCCAAACTCTTTACTAAAATCATCTATTGTAGATTCTCCCTCAGTTAATCCCTTAATTAAGTCTTTAGAAATATCCATCCTATCTAGGACAGCGGTAAATAGTTCTTCTTTATTCTTTTCCATTATTGATTTTTGTATGTGTTATATAATTCTCTTTTCCTTCCTTTTTCCCCTGTTAGCTTTTCCAGTTCTTTAACAGTTAAATCTGAGTATTCTTTTTTATTATCGTCACCCATTTTTATTACCTTAACATTAGTAGGGGCTAGTTTTGCTTGAGCTATTTCTTGTTCTTTCTCTGTTGGAGGTTCTATAATAGGGTTGGTAATTGGTGCGGGGGTGTCCCCTTCTCCTATAACTCTAAAGTCTCTTCTAAACCATCCAATATTAGGATCGTCAATTGTTTTTTTAGGGATATATCTTATCCTGCCCGTTTCTTTATTCTGGCATTTAATCCTTGGGTTTCTTTCCTTCATGCCTATAAAATTACGATATAGAAACTTAAATTAACTAACAAAATAAAAAAGGGGGTAAATAGTTTGGATTTACCAGAATTAAACTAGAGGGTATTTAGGTGCGTTCTAAGGCTGTTTCTCTTTTAGTAGTACGTTACCACTATTTAAAAGAGAAAATGGAAACGCTTGCTAGAGTAAGGCTACAGTTAAGCTATACTTTGGTGCATTGTAACGGCTACAATTACCTGACCCGACACGGTGGCAGATAAATCAGCTCCCGTAGAAACAGCAGCAATTCTAATTGAGGCGGCTGCTCCTGAGTTTTCTATGTCATTTGTAACCGTTGGCCCTCCAAAAACAGTACTTGAAACATTCTGAAAGACATCATGTGCAGGGGCATATTTTGTTAAGTCTCCTAAGATTCCAACCGATAAAGTATAAGCAGAAATCAATCCCCCTAAAAATCTAGCGGTATGCAAAATAGTGACGGTATCTAATTCCCATCCTGCAAGTAAAGAAAATAACTGTACGTCGTTAGTGGTTGAACCTGTTTGAAAAGCTGAGTGCTGTAATGAGAATTGAGTAGTCTTAGTTATTAATCCATCTACTACGGTTGCACTAGAAGTTCCTGTTATATCTCCTGCAAAAACTGTTGAGGTTCCTAATACGTTTTGGTCAGTAATATTTGCTGAAAGCTCAGCTAATGTTCCTGCTCCTATACTTGCTATTGTTATATTTCTGGTTAGCGTCATTTATTTAAGTCTAAAAAATCCTAGAATTACTACAAATAAATCCGTGTTTGTACTCTTTACATTTAAAAACTTTCCTTCGTCTATTCCTAATTTCAGATTAGTTAATGAAAGACCTGTTGAATCGTCAAAATGTCTATCTAAGAAAACCTCATCTTCTACTAAACTGACTGCGCTTGGAGCTTCGTAAATAGTTACAGTTGCAGGATTTGGAGGAGGCGAGTTTAAAAATACACTAAATCCTTCTATAATAAATTCCAATCCAGGGATAGGCGATACTAAATTAAATGCAGTATTCGCCATATCTACTACTGTTCTAAATACTTTATTTTTCTTTTTATCAGGTGCGGTTGTTAAGGTCATGTCTGTGTTACGTAAGTTCTGTTATATTTAAATTTCCAGAGCCTCCTCCTGTTGAGAATACTCTTATTTCTCCTGTATATCTATAAGGAGTTACTTCATAAAATTCTTGCGTTGCTAATTTAACCGTAAATCATCTGCCGAAGCTGCCGTTGTTCCTAAAACCAGACAAACATCTATATCGGTGTTATTAAAGAAAAGAGCCGTAACACGATTTGGGTTGGCTGCCAACGCTTGTACTTCTGGGTCCATTGCTCCAAAAGCTAATTGAGAAGGTGTGCCTGTAGTTGATGTTTGCCCCGATTCCCTTAGGTCTTCTAATTGTTGCCTTACGGCTCCAGCACTCCCACCCGATGGGTCTGTGAATTCTGAAAAGTCCTCATCTACAAAAGGCTCTCCATCTAAAGAAATCATTACCCTGTTTCCGTTACTGGAGAAAGTAACATCATCTTTAGGAACAGTTTTTACTAAACCGTCCTGAACTATTTTGAAAGCGTCCCCTCTGCTTGTTACTTGAATACTCATGGTATAAATTTATTGTTTAAAGATACGGCTTAAGAAAAATAATTAGCTAACAAAATTTCCATTAGCTATATTCCTATCTATTACATCTTGAGGAACAATCGTTATTGATACTGGCTGAATAGAATGTAAGCAATTCCATCCCCCTGCTAAAATAAATATATTGTTAGAGTCAGTTATGTTTATTCTACCTTGCCACTGTTTTATATTTCCCCATTCCGATACTTCATTTCTATGAAAGAATTGATTAAGTCTAAACACTCCTACTTTATCGGTTACACAAAAGTCTCTTGAATCTTTAATCCTTCCTCCGACGTATTTAAACCACTCCATATTTAAGTCGTTAGCAATTGCGGTTGTATAAGTCCTGTCCGAAATTGTAAATCCATCCCTTGCTACTTGTTTGGTATGTCTTAGTAAAAGCCCTTCGGTTTCTTCAGTTCCTATAATTTGGTTTCTTAATTTAATATTGGCTTCAACGATTCCTTGCTCGGTTGTGATTGAGTCAGTTAAGGACTCTCTTAAAGGAGTTAAAAACGCTTGGTCTACCCCTGCTTCATTTAGTAAATCTATTGCTGTGGCTTGGCTTCTTCTTAATGCTGCTAGGTAAAGTTCTTTCTCCTCAAATCCTTGGAAGAAAGCCTTCATTATATCGTTGTTTAAAATCGCTTGGGTATTAAATTCAGCAGCAAAGTTTGTAACAGCTACTAAGTATTCGGTATTAAATAAGAAGGTGTTTAACTGTTGTACAATAACCTCAACTTTTGCTAGGTTAGCTTCTGTTAGTGCGTACTTCCCGTTTACTATTTCTAACGTTGAAAGAAGTCGTAACAGTTCATCATAGACTTCAGGTTGAATTCCCCCCACAAAAGAAGCGAAATCATCAGGGACATTATCTAGCCTACTAGCTTTCCGTGTCAGCAGTTGGGCTAGCGTTGGCATTATCTAGTATTGATTGAGTTGTTACTTGTTCGGTTGCCATTTGGCGTGCTCTTTGTTCTAAGCGTTCTTCGATTCCTTCGGTTTCTAAATCTTCATCTTCTAAGAATTTAAAGATATTGTTATGTAAAACGGCTTCCCATTTCTGGATTTGACCACTAGACAGCTTCATTAATATATCTTGTTGAGAGTCTAATATTAAAGCATCCACCTTAAATACAGTATCAATAATTTCTTCTATTCTAGTGTTGTTATTAAAGCGTTTACGCATGAAGTCTTTTAATAACTCAGCGATAGCAATTGAAGGAAGTCCAGCTATTTTAGCCTTTTCAATTTCTTCTATTAACTCTTGTTCACTTCTAATCTCAAAAGAAACAGGAGCTTTAATGTCTTGAAGCTCAAAGTCAGCGTAACGCATTTGCCCTATCGCTCTCATAGAGTTTTTAAGTAATTCAAAAGACTCTGAAGCTATCAAAAATAAGAAAGAAAACAACTCTTCACGGTCAATCATTTTACCTAAAGCGGTTTCTGATCCTTGAACTCTAGTATTTGATAAAGGTATATTCACAAATAAAAACGCCTGTACTAAGTCGTTATCTATTGTTTCTTGTAGGAAGGTTAATATTTGGGTATCTGGAGCGATATAACCTGAAGGGGGTAAAGGGATGTCTGCTATTTGTGTGTCTTGAGTCCTAGAAGGCATCTTAATTTGTTTGATACCCGTAGGGCTTGTAATAGGTCTTCTCCCTACACCTTCGCATTTATCACAATTTACTCTATTGTTGTCATGCATAGTAAATCCATTGCCTGTACAAACTGTACAATCTTCTACTAATTCCCATCTCTGAGGGAAGGCATGATTATAAATAGATATATCTAGGTTTGAATAGTTTAAGGCTGCTGCATCTAAGTTAGGAACAGCAGGTAAAAAGTAGCTCTTAAATAAGATTTGTGCTAATTTCTGAACTGGCTTGCCTCCTAATTTCCATACTGGAAGATAGCCTAAGTTGTGCTCGTAGTATAGTTCTATCTCAAAGGTAAATTTATTCTTGTCTCCTATTTGCGTTGCTCTCCAGATTTGGTCTTTGTCGTATAATTCAAATATTAATCCCTCTCTAACTTTTCTGTTCCCTGTGGAGACTATGCTTTTTTCTTCTAGTAAGATAACAGCGTTTACTTCCATGCGGAACTGAACAATCTGCTTAGCTTCATAAACTATAGCAATAGGCTCTATTAATTCTGTTTCGTCGTTTACTAGATTACCGTCTTCGTCTAATGTCTTTGGGATTTCTCTAGGCTTGACCGCTAAAACAGCATTTGGGTCTTTGATTTTAAAGTCCGTAACAACAGATTCAAAGTACTTAATTAGTGAGTTGTAAGCAGGATAATCTTTTAAGATATACTCCTCGGGAGGGTTTGATTCAAATTGAGATAGTTCGTTAAATTCCTCAATAGTATAATTGGAAGGGTTCCAAATTCTGTTTACTGTTCCCATTGCATCTTCCCAGTAAGAATGAGTCCTAGACTTGTAAATTCCTTTCCTGTATTCAAACTCCTCTGCGGTTTCATTGGGAGCCTTTGTTTTAAATAATAAATCTGGGAATTTATCCCCATCAGCATGAACGGAAATACGTTCTGCCATTAATACCGAATCTACGTAAATAGGGTTGAACTCTGGCAAAGGAAACTTCCCATCCTTTCCCTTCTTGGACTTTTTAGCATCTTGGATAATGTTGACAGCTTCGCTTATTATCTGAGATACTTGGGCTTCATCTAACATTAAGCAGCTATTCTAATGTGAGTAATTCCCTTTTCGATTGGGTCAATTGCACCGCAACCGCCTTTCTTTTTGCCTCTACAAGCTTCCATAAAAGTATTTTGGTTAAAATTACGAATTTATGAGCTTTTAGTAACTAACAAAATAAATTAGCTACGCATCTCCTTATGGTTCTTATCTAAAGCTAATAGCTTCGGCCTGAAAGGTACGTTCCAATTCTTAGGGAATTTAATTGCGTTCTCTGGGAAGCAATAAGAAGGGCTAAGCTCTTTTAATATCCTGTCTACACAATAGCAGTTTAAATGGCTTTCGTCGTTGTGAATTGCGGTGACTTCATTAGATTCATCTATTTGGATATTCTTTGAAAGTTCTTCACACATCTTTAAAAACTTATCTCTTTCTCCTCCGTTAAACCCCCCTGCATAGTATTGCGTAGCATTAGGTGAATAGGCTTTAGACTCTGGCCTTGTTTCAAAGGTTCCCCCTCCATCCCAGAAACCAGGGTGTTTAACTACTGTCAATTCTTCATGATCTTGTGGAATAATCTCGGCTCCTATAGGGCTTACGAATTTCATATCGGCATCACAGTAATAAAGGTAATCAGCTTGCAAGGCTTCTCTTTCGTTATGAAAGTATTTGTAACGGTGTAGTGTTGGATAGGGCCAAATTTCTTTTTCTACTAAGAAATAATTAGGCCTTACCCTTTCGGACGTTAATTCAGTAGTTTTAATTAAATTATCTTCATCAACAAACAAGTTGAGAGTAACATCAAATCCCACAAAGAAATGTTCATCAATTGAATCTATTAAGGGTTGTATAAATTTAAAGTACTTCCCCGTTGCTATTACTACTAGCCCGACTTTCATTTCTACGTTGTTCTAAAATGTTAAATAATGAATTTAATCTCTGAGTGTGGTTTGTTTGATGGTTCCAGTTTGACCCTTTAATGAAGTGCATAAAGGTATCTTCAAGTACTGCGTAAAAGCTCTTTGCATCTTGTACGTGAGGGTTATTATGGTATTCTTCGCTTAAGTATCGTACGGGTTGTTTTAAGAGCCTATGGAGACTTCCGCCCGTATCTAATTGTTGATGTCTTATTTTCACTGGAGCAAAGTCTACCCCATCTAAAGAGGTTCTTAAAGCTAGGCATCCAGGCCATAAGTATTTAACTCCTTTCCTTTCTTGAGACAATCCCATCAAGTTATTCTCCCCAAGCATTTCAAAGATTGAAAAAGGTTTTATAGGGAATAAGTCATGATCCACAAAAAACAGAACATCATACTGAGCTTTGTATCTTATCCAAGCAAAATCAGCAGCAAAGCTATGTGAAAGAGAAGGGCTTCCTTCATGTGAATGAATCTTGGCATACTCACAGTTATTTATTTCGGCATGGTATTTAATGGAGGCATCATCATTAGAATTATCTATAATAATGAAGTCGTAATCATCTGTACAGCTCTTAAAGGTCTCAAGCTGTTTAAGGATTAACTCTGCTGAGTTAAATGCTATACTGACTATCCCTAAGCGCAAAAGCTATTCTTGTTTCTGGTACTCTGTATAATGTATAATCTTTAATCCATGCTACAGCATCTTGAATTCCATTCCATACTGGTATAATATCGGCATCATGCCATATTACTAAGTCTACGTTTCTTTTAAACATTTCTTTAGACTCATGGTAACAATGTTTGTAATCATGTTCCCCATCTATAAAGGCTCCTTTAGTATCTTCAAAGTCTTCAGGGAATACAGAGTCATAATCGAACTCCATTGAATCACCAAAAACTTGAGAATAAGTTAAGTAACAATGTGAGCCTACCTTAGTAGTGTAATTGGTGTTATCTGCTTTGCCCTCTTTGACTAGGTGTTGTAATGACTTATGTTGCTTGTCTAAAGGAAGGTCTAAAGACCAAACGTCTGAATCCTCTAAAGCATTTTTAGCTATTAAAGTTCCTGTCCCCATATTAGTACCTATTTCTAGGTATCGTTTAACAGGGAACATCTTTAACAGACAATGAAGAGTTAAATAGTCTTCTTTGAATCCTGTGTATTCTTGGTTTAGAATAGCTCCCTTCATTCTTTCAGGTGTTGCTATATCTGTATAATTAATTATATTCATCTATAAGGGTTTATCATAGGTCTTTCATTCTTCGGTTTTTCGGTTTCGTACATCAAAGGTAAAGGAAGCATAACGTATGCGTTCACTAGTTTCTTCTGTATCATATTTAAGCACTCTCTACAAGTTATTCCCTCTATTTTACTTGTAGCATTTTTGCCAAATGGATATTCACCACATTGGGTTTTATTATCATTCAACATAAAGTGTAATTCGTCGCTTGTTTTCATTATTCATATTCTTTAGGGTGGTAATAATTTACTCCTGTATCATGCACGTAAGTTACGGCTTTTTTACAAGTCTTGAAATAATAATCCATTTCTTTATTAACAGTTTCTAAGTGCCAAGGCAAATGAAAGGCCTCAAACATTCTTAATGAATTATCCCACCATTCAGGGCGCATTGGTGAAGGTTCCCAAGTTTTATAAAGAGCGAAGGTGGAATCTACTGGAGCCTTGTAAGCTGTGTAGTCAGTTCCTTTATATGGGATAAGTAGCTTTCTTGATTCATCCCAAAACTGGAGTTCATTTTGTTCTATCATGTGGTTATCCATAGTGGTATCTGAGATTCTTAATTGAAAGCCTACATGGTGATAATCGTATTCGTCTATCATGTGCTTCCAAATCTGTAAGAAATTAGGAGGCACGCTAGGATGAGGCATAATATCAGCAGGGGAAATAACAAAGTATTCAGCATCTATTAATTTTAAAGCGTCTTCTAAATTCTTCCAAGCTTCGTTCTTGTTTGTCATTATTACCTTAGCATCAGTAGTACGGTAAAAGTCTAATAAATCAGGGTTTGAAGAGTCGTTATCTACGATATAAACATCTCCTTTGTTGTACCACCGCCACCATAAAATAAGATTTTTAAGGTAGGTTGGTTGATTATAGGTGGGGATTATTAAGGGAATGTTATTCATACGTGCGCTCAATTAATTTTAAGATGTCTTTAAATTCTCCTAGATAACATTTTAAGCTGTCTTCAGGGTTTTCGTATAGATACCAATATCGTATCCCCATTTGGACATTAGTTTCTATCTTAAAGTCTTTTTTAACCCAATAGAACTCAGCCTCAAAATTTCCTATCGGGCTGCTATGTTCTTTGAACCCCTCTTTTTTCAATATATACTCACAAAATGAAACATACCTATTCGTATTTATAAACGCCTGGTTTTCAAGTGTCGCAATACTTTCTTTTAATCTTGTTAATTCCTTTTTACTAATAAACATAGTTTCTTTTTTAATTATCTGTTATATGGTCATAATTTACTTCAGTATTCCAATCAGGTTCTAAGGTTCCTTTCTTGCACCCTATTTCTGAAACTAATTTATCTTGTACAAAGCAATGACCTAACTTCTCAATACAGTATTGGTCAGCTTTCTTTCTTGTGGGGGCTTGAATATTTGGGCCTCCAAATTTTCTTATTTCCCCGTCGGGGTTTCTCTTAGCGTATATTACAGTAGTCCAATACATTATTCATAACTCTTAGGTCGGTTATTATTTAAAAGTGCTGAAGGTTTCACTTCCCCTTCAAATGCAGGGGGCACGAATCTTGTACAACTTTTATAATATTTATCCATTTCCTCATTGACAAAATCCCCATCAATGTACCAAGGCAAATGGAAGGCATCTAAGATTCTTAAGGCATTACTCCAATCTTCAGGGCTTTGTGATTCATACCATCCGTTCTCTGTTTTATACATTCCAAAGGTAGTATCAAATGAAGCCCTAGAGCCTGTGTATTGTTTTCCTTCAAAATCTATTACAACTGGGTCGTGATGGCTTAAGTTCACTCTTTCGTTCTCGATTATCTCATCCCTCTTGTTAGTCCAATTTGGAATATCATCTGTTATTAAGTTAAACCCAACGTGATGGAACGAATGTACGTCTATACAATGTTTAAAGAGTTCTAAGAAGTTAAACGGTGTTGAAGGGTGAGGGCTTATATCAGGGTCACTAAGACAATAATATTCTTCAGTATATCCATCTAAAAAACTCTTTAAGTTCTTTCTAGGCTCATTCGTTGAGTATTGAGTAACCTTGACATCTTTAGGATTTGAATTATAATATTCTAAAAGTTCCTCAGAAGTTGAATTGTTATCTACTATAAAGACTTTATCGCCTCCGTACCATTGAAACCAGTTTATAAGGTTTTTTAAGTAAGTTACTTGATTGTAATTGGGTATTATTAAGTTCATGAAATCTTGTGTTTATGGTCACGGTAATAAAGTAAATAGTCTTTAAGTATTTTAAATCTAAATTTTCTATGCTCTCTTTGCCAAAGCTTTAAATCATCTTGAGGTATTTCGTCAGGGTCTAGCCTTGAACACTTTTGCCAAAACTCCCTAGAATAAAGTACACTAGGATGAGCTATGATGTTATGCCCCTTAAGCATTTCATGCCTTAGCTTTAAGACGTTGAAATTTGTTCTATTCTTTTCTACTCCATACTCGTCTACTAAGATATAATTAGAGCTTACTACGTGTTCTGGGCCTTTAGGCTTAATATGTCTTAGTTGTTTTTTAAATCTATCAGGATGATAGTAGTCGTCTATGTTTACATTAAAAGCTACATCGTGAGTTTTAAAGGCTTCATCTAATAAGAAGTTGTGCGCATGAGCATGAGTCTTGAATCTCTTATTAAAAAACTTAGAATCTGGATAGATTTGATTCTTACCTGCTCCATAGTCACATTCAAATACATCAAATTCTTTATGGGTTTGTCTTTGTATTGAAAAGATACATTCTTGAATCCATAAAGGAGGATATTTCTTTACGTTCTTATGGAATATTATTACAGCTACTTTTATATTATTTCCCATTCTTTACAGTATATGTCTTGCCAATTATGTTTGCAAGCAGGGCCAAACCATTTAGAGGGAGCAATTACCCTCCCTCCTCCTAAGTAAGCAGCCCACCAACTAAAACTCGAATTAGCTATTATTTTATTCTTACATCTTGACATTAAAAAAAAGTCATGTATCATTGATTCATGTGAAGTAGCGCACCCTTCAAAGTTCTCAGCACACCATTTCGGATCATCAGAGAATATCATAAACGGCCCTCCTATTCTTTCCATAGCTTCATGATAGTAATCCATTTCTTGAAGACAATGATATTCTGATAATTCTAAGTAATCGCCTCTTCTAACGTGTATGGCTGTGAACTTGCTTACATCGGGGATTGTCCTTAGATAGTCTGAAACAGCGTCAGAGGGCGCAAAAAGGTGCTTAGCGTCTATATCTGGAAAGTACTTATCTGATTGGAAGTAGCCTCTTAAATCAAGCTTCCTAGAATAAGGAATTGTCTTGTAATGAAATTGAGGTTCATGGTAAACGTTTCCAGTTTTAATACGGTGTGTTTCTTTTTGATTGAAGGGGTATCTAAAGTGTTTAGCGTGCTCCCATTCTCCTAATACATATTCGTCGTTGTTCCTTTTGGCTAGAGCGTAGGTTGTAGCGACTTGAAATAATTGATTCCCAAATCTCCCGTAATCTCCTAAATGCTTAAAGCTAATCACCGTTTAATCTTCTGACTATTTCGTATGCCTCATCCTCTGTAAAGAAGTGTGGGTTTATTTCAATCCCTGCATACCCTACCGAATCATGTACCCTATAGAATATATTCTTTGATTTCTCACGTTGTTTAGACACTAACCTGTAAGGGGGTTTTGTTTTTCTTACTTGTTCTAGCTCTTTAGTTTCCCCTTTTGCTGGTCTTGCTGGGCCTGCTGGAATGTTCCCTACTAAGTCTCTTTGTGCTAAATTTTTCATTTCGTTTTATATTTTATTAGTTTCCCATCAATTCCTTTGAATCGTTGTGTTGCTATAATATGGTTCTGTGAATTTGTAGTCCCTGTATCTCCTGAATGATAGATATTTCTTTGACTATCGGAGTGGGCTAGGTTGTGAATCAATGATTCATTGAATGTATTTCTTGTTAATCCTAAATCATTTAAGCGTCCGTACATATCAAAGTCTTCATATCCCCACCCTTTTAATTCTTCATTATATCCTTTAACCTTCTCAAAGTGGGTTCTTTTTACCATCATGCAACCACAACACCAGTACTTAGGTTCTCCAGTGGTTCCTGTTGCAAAATGAGTTTCATCTACCAAAGATAAGGTATTTTCTATAAAATCCCCTTTTAATATAGTATCGGCATCTAAAAAAAGTAGATAATCCCCTGAACAGTGTTTATAGCCCCAATTACGGGACTCTGATAAATTCCAATGATTCTCTTCAACGTCTGTTTTAATAACCTTTAGATAGCCTGAATTAATATAAGAAGAGTATTTTCTATGTAAAATATCATAGGTCTTTTGAGGACAATTAAAATCCACTATTACGACTTCGTAATTCCCTCTTAATCTTAAAAGGTTTCTTAAGGATTTTCTTAAGTGGTTTAATCTTCCCTTGCAAGGTATTATAATAGAAGTCATTGCCAACTAATACTGCAAGTTTTAAAGCCCCCGTATTGCGTTACATGGTAGCCTAAGTGAGATAGAAATCCCTGCTGTTCATTTGTGGTTCCCTCTAATTTTATCATAAAATCCCCCATTAAAGAGGCTTTGTTAATCTCTTGATATATCCAATCCATGTCATAAACATTATTAGCTGAATCTTCTGTTAGTTTTTTTGCTTCTGTCGCTGTCATTACTTTCCGTTTTTAATCATAAACTTTTCATGGAATAGATGCCGAGATAGTTTTCCCCGTTCTACTCCTAAAGCTTTACAAATGTCAGTTAATTTAATATCATAATACTGTAATACAGATTTATGAGTGTGTGTCTTATCTCCATATAACCCTAAGATATAAAATTCTTCTAAGACATCCTTTCTTAATCTATGCCTTTCAAAATAAATAGGGTAAGTAGGTTGTGCGAGTTTTGGGTCTATCCCCAGTTTACACAAAGCCATATTCATATAAAGCTCATCGGGTTGGCTTCTCCCCCATTGTGCTCTCAGCTTATCAACAGGGATAGGGTCTTCAATCATTTCTTGGGCTGTCTCAAATAACTTTTTAATCTTTCCTTTTCTTACATACTGAAATGAAGAATTTAAGAAAGGCATTGTCCTGTCTTTTGGTAAGTCGTACTTCTCCCACATATCCTTTGGGAAGGCCCATATCATGTTAGGATATTTTTCTTCGGTACTTTCCCCCTCTCCTACCTGAATAGATATAAAGTCTTTATCTAGTCTTCGGCACTCTTCTAAAAGAGGCTCAATAGGCTTTAAAAGTAAACCATCTACATCTAAGTAAATGTATTCATCGTAAATAATATAATCGTATAATCTGATTTTAGCGTAGCCAGGAAAGCATTTAGTTCCTTGATAGGAGTCCTCTCGACTGATAATGGTAATAGTATCGAATAAGGAAGAATCGACTAGGTTGATTAACTTTTGTTCTGTGACTAATTGGATTGGTAGATTTGAGTAAAGCCGTAAGGAGTAAGCCATGTTCACGGCAAAGTGAATGTAAGCTTGGTTCCCTATTGCTAATAAAACTATTCCCATTTTTAAATAAAAATTCCCATACCTAGCAAAGTTACGGCTTTTTTAGATACGGGAATAGAAAAAACTTATTGTGCAAATATTCCTGAAGGAGCATCAAAAAGCTGCGGGAAATCGCCAGGCCCAGAAGACCAAGCTGCCGTAGCTCTATATAATTGTTTTTCCTTATTGGATTGTGGCACGGTTGCAAAGGACATAAAACTTACTGGTAGCTCAACCACTCTTATTTTGTCTGCTTGACACATAAAGAAGATTAAATTTCTCTGACCTACATTTAATGCTTCATAAAAAGCATCGTTAGTCTCGGATATATTATAATCTTCCCATTCAAATGTGTTATCAAACCCATCTAAGATAGTTTCAGAGCCACAAGCATCAGGGTTAACCCCGTTAATTGGTGACGGATCGGGAAGTGTTCCCCTCACTACATCAATTAATTTTAAGTCTCCATTTGCTATGGCTGTATCGTATTGAGTAGAGTCTTCAAAATCGGTGATTGTGGTTTGACCACATTCTAATATTCCGATTGAGTTAATCCCACCTAATAGGTATTCACCGCAAAGTACTTGCGCATGATTGGGTAAATCACTACAACCATAATTACAACTTAATTCATGTGACATAATAAATTGAATTAAATAGTTTGTTAGAGTAATTACGCCCTCTAACTTGGCACAATTCAACTGTTCACTACAAATTTACGGTAAATAGGTTGGATAGTAACTAACAAAAAAGCTAGTCACAGATTGTGACCACAAAAAAGCCCCACTAAGTTAATAGTGAGGCTAATCTATGACCCCAACAGGTGCGCTTGTATCAGAGGCGTTCAGGGTTCTTTTTGACTGCTATAACATTACAAATATACAAAAACTTTCTTAATTAAAAAACCCCCTCAAAAGCCGACAAGCCGAGGGGGAACACATCCTTTGCCAATATGTCAAAGAACGATTAATTTAAAATTTATCTGGATGTGTTAATACATAAAATATAAATCCTACATAAGCAGATACCAATAACCCAAATAATATAAAAAACATTACCATTCTGTTAATTTTTATAAAGTTTCTTGAGTTATAATCGCTGACCATTTAAGTCCGTGCCTTGATTCTGTAATAAAATACTGTATATCAGAAAATGGCTTGTGCCTATCTTCTGCTTGGAGCACTCTATTAACATCAACAGTAAATTGGTTTGCGTTTTCGGCTTCAATTATTATTATATTTCTTTTCATTGTCAGTTATTTTTGATTCGTAAATGATTTGGTCTGATTCTCCTAGATAGAAGCCGATATGCTTTAAATAGTTGTTGGCTTTCTCGGACTTCTTGATGTCAATCTTCCTTGTTCCACCATCATAAGATAATGTAGCTAGGTATGATTGATGTTCAAAAGGTGTTATATCACTCAGAGGTCGTTTAATTAGTTTGATTTGGGATAGATACCATTGGCCTAAAAGTTTAGGCTCCTTACCTTTCTCTATAAACGGTTCAAAATACCTTACGGTAATCCCATCTTTATTCAATGGGAAGTCTATTAACCCTCTACCTTCTGGGGTTTCTACCTTATCCATTACATTAATCTCTTGAAGATGTAGCGCTTCGGTTCTTTCTTTTATGTCTGTCATTATAATTTATCGTTTTACCTAAAGATAGTTAATAAACTTTGCCTTTTATAATTCTTTATGCCACGAGTCTTTTAAGAATTGAATATATGTCTTATTTGATATGTGGTATTGCTTCTTACATTTACACTTCATGTGCCGTTTAATATAGCCCATCGCCGTAGTATCTGTATGGTGCATCTGTACCTCACCACCACCACAATGCGGGCACATCCATTTCTTGCCACCCGTATGAACTGCAAAGTTTGTATTGTGATCTACATAAGGAGATAGCACGTGGAATACGTCCTCTAATAGTATCACATCCTGTTGACAATACTCAACCATTTGATTTAGCTTCTCTTGGCTTTTCCCCTCTATTACATCTATCCACATTTGAAACCCTTCATGGTCTAGCTTTCTCCCTACTTCTAAAAACTTGCCAATGTAATCTAGTCTATTTGAAGGGAACGAAAAGTATTTTCTAGCCTTTTTAAGTGTGTCTAACGTCCTATATTGAGGGAACATTAGTAAGTTCTCCTTTATAGCCCTTGTCCTTAGTTGTTTAATATCAAACCTATCTCCGTTATGGGCTACTATTTCATCAGCCTCTCCTAGAACCTTAATAAACTTCTTTATTAATGCTGAATCATCTTGTTTTTTACTCCATACAAGAGTTTTTACTTTGTTATCCTCTTGCCATTTATAGGCAATACATATTATCTTAGTGGTGTCTATAAGATTATTGGCATCTACCCATTGTTTACCAGTCCTCCATACTCTAGCTGTCATATAAGATGTCTCTATATCAAAGAAGAGACGTTTAATAGGCTTTCTTTTACTTTCCCCTTTAAACTCTATGTCCTTTGACATATCGGCAACCTTTATTCTAACCGCTTGGAAAGCCCTATCTGTTCCAAATGTGGCTATAAACTGCCTTGATATATGGGCATAATTATCATTACTCTCTAACTTTACTTTTATAAACTCAGTTTCCTCTTTTGAATATTTCATAGTTTATAAATTTAAAAAGGGAGACGCAAACGACAACGCCCCCCTTAGAAACCTAAAAAACAAAACTAAACACTCTATCGTTAGTAATTTGAATTTACTCAAATCAACAATTTGAATTTACTAAATCTTGTGGACTTTCTATAACCTCATAAATAATCGGCGCATAGGTACTTGAGTTTCTCCAATCTGGATCGTATGAATCCTGTTCAAAAGAATATGTTATCCCGTCAATAGTATAGGTGTCCATTTCCAAACCTAAACTTAATGCTGAATGTATATATTCAGGGACTTCTCTAACTACTATATCTTGGGTCTTCCATTGCCTTGAATACAGTAAAGACCTTGCTCCCACTGAATTCATAAATACTTCTTTTTCTCTAGGATAATGAGGATGTCTCTTTTTACCCTTTAATCTTAATTGAGGGGTGAAGCTTTGACCATTAAATATAAATCCATAGGCATCTTCATTATTTGTAAAAGTATGCAGTAACGTACAATCCCAATCTGCTTGCACTTGGAAACATTGAGAACATGACTCAGGAACTAACCCTAATACTACATTATCAATACTTAAAGTGGTTGCGTTGTCGGCAAAGAAATCTATTACCACATTTGGCCCTGTTGCAGCATAATAAATAGTATGCACTCCTACGGTATTAAATGTTCCTATCACAGCAAATATAGGGTCAGCTATTCTAACCACTAAAGACCCCGCTGTAAAAGCTGTTATTTCTACTTGGATTTTTAAAAAAGCATTAGTTCCTATATTCATGAAGGAAGTAGTACTTAAAAAAGAATTACCAAATCCTGCCGTTGCTGTCGCTACCCCTGCTGCTATATTCCAACTTCCCGTACAAGTCCAATTACCCGTTCCGCAAGCTGTCGCAAAACCTGGATCGTTAACTAAATTAGCGGTTACTCTTGAAGGGTCAGTAGCGCATATTTCATAACAACCAGCAGTAATTCCACCCCAATCAACATCACCTTGTGCGTTATCATTTAAGTAGGTAGCTTTTAGTCCATCCCCTTCATCTAAAACTATTGCTCTTGTTTCTTCGTCTCTAACTAACCATCCTAGAGTGCTCATTTCAACTACTGAAACATCATCTATTTGACAAACAGTACCCGCACCCGCAGGAACAAACATCATATCTAAATTAGCTGGAGCAGGCCCTATTTGAGTGAAGTCAGTAAAGGTTCCCGCAGCGGTGACAGTTCTTAAAGCTACAGTCGCTAGGGTAGGGGTTAAATCATCCCCTGAAATAGAATCTACCGTGTAAGTAATTTTATAATACTTGTTTGCTTCTATAAGAGCTGTTTGGGTTAGGTTATTTGCTGCCCCTGCTGTCTTTGAGGCTTTGCCTGCTGCTATGTTCCAGTTAGCACCACAAGTCCAATCCACACCACAAGCAGTAGAAAAATCCCCTGCTGTTATTAAGTTTACTCCTGTGGCTTCTGTTAAGTTTACTTGGAATTGGGTTATATCATCGTTCTCTACTAATTGGCAAAACTCATAAGTCTTACACTCACAAACATTAGGATCGTTTATATCTGTTCCGAAATCTATTGGCTGGTTAGGTATGGATTGGAGGCTCATTCTGAAATTAGTTTAAATGTTATATTCCCTGTTTTAATAGGTCTTTCTAGCTCTTGAATCCATCCATCTATACTGGGGTTTACTCCATCATCAAACCTTACGAATCTATCTCTATTAGCGTTTAAAGTGTCCCAATCTGTTTCAGATAAAGGGAACTCAAATTCATGTAATCTTTGAAGGTTTAAAGCTGAATCATTAGTTATTACCTTGTTAATAGTCTCGGTTGAGTTTTGGTTCGCTCCTGACACGTCTCCTGTTAGATTAAAGAAGTGGTATCTAAGTTTCCAAGAGGTAGTCATAAAGGCATTATAAAGTTGGAAAGAAGGGAATCCAGGTACATCGGTTCTAAATTTCTGGAAGTCGTATTGCTGGGTTGCTGTTCCTGCATCATTAGTTACTTCGGTAATTACCATATCTGTATTAGCTGAAGGGTCGGTAATAACCGCAGGGCTAGCCGAAACTATTGAGGCAATAGAAACAGCACCTATTAAGGCACTTGATTTTAAGTCTAATTGGTCACCTACACAATCCCCTACATCCCATTGCTCTACCCACCATAGAGTAAACGGCGGTCTTCCTTCTGCACCTACAGAACCTACCCTGACAGTAGGATGTTGGAAATCTGTTGTTAAAGTCTCACTTATATTAGGAACGTTGTTTAAAGTGGTTGTAATTGTATTGGTATAAAAGTCTTCAGTTTGTTCAATCGTTACTGTGGGAGTTCCTGAAATATCTTCCATCTTAAAAGATATGTTATGCAACTTATTGAACTCTATAAACAACTCTCTAAAAGAGACTTCTAATTGAGAGTTTCCTATTGAATTTAAAAGAGAACCTGAAGTAACCGAAATATGCTTACCACCATCGGTTATATTGGTGCTCTGGGCTATTGAGCAAGTAGGTTGGGTTGCTCCTCCTGTTACTACACAAGTATGAAGAGTAAAGGGAACCCAAGTTTCAGTAGTCACCGTAGTTAGCCCATCATCGTCAACTTTTGAAAAGGTTGCCATATCCCAATTATAAACATCTGTTGAGGTTATTACTCCTGCTAAATTATGGCTTAATGCTATTGTTATATCTCCTAAGGTTGTTACATGATTTGTATTAAAGGGGATTACCTTACTGATAGTATCGTTATAGTAATTTAAATAGGTAATAGTAATTACATTCCCTACTACAAAGTTAGGGGCCGCACCCCCGAAGGTAAACGTAATAGTTTCTATTGAGTTGGTTTGTACCTCATAGAAATCTGAAACAAAGTTAAAAACATTATTCGAGATATAAGATAAGATGTATTGCCATAAGTCTCTTATTCTAAAAGTAGTTCTATTCCCTATTCCTGCACCCCCATTAGTAGTATGAAAGCTTGTACTAATCCCTATGTCTGCAATAGCCGTTGCTCCGTCAATAGTGAACCCTGAAGAATCAATAGGGACTTGGACATCTGCCATTCTTAAAAGAAGTGCCGAATTAGAGTTATCTACTACTGGAGTTTCAAATCTACATCGGAATCTATCTATTTTGATTCCTGCGGGGTTACTCAACTCTATTAAACCATCAAAGATAGTTACAAAAGGGTCTGTTTGTTCGCACTTCTTTCTGATTCTCAACTCTACATCTTGGCAAATATCAGCATCATATAAAGCTATTAAAGTATCAAATCCTAATCCATGAAAAACTAATGTAGTAATATATTCCTGAAAGAGTCCCTTAATCTCTTTGTCTCGAAATACCATAATAGTACTTTCATTCCAATTAACAGGATTTGGAACTATTGTATTAGTCCCGCTTGGATCAATTATGAATTCGTACTCCATGACCTCAACCGTTTAAAATCACTTTCCATTGAACCCCTGAGTACTGCATTACTTAAATTACTTATACTTCCTTCATCTAATTTAACTGTTTTGTTATCCTTGATAGTTCTAAATAATCTATAATCATCAAATATTGGTGCTTCGTTTCCTTTAACGTGGTTATTAAAGATATACTTATCTAAGTTATTATCCATCATAGCATCAATTAATCCTGAATTTTCTCTGGTTTGTTTATTAGGTAATACTTTAGCTCCTTTTTGCAATTGAACAAACTCTGGGCCTTCCTCGCCAACTAATGAAAGACCTCCTGGCGCATCTTTAGTACCTTTAGCGAATGATGCAAATTGAGGGATTGCTTGGGCTGCTACTGTAGCGACTCCTATTCCTGCTCGTATCTTTGCTGCTGTTATTTGTGCTGCTGCTATTGGGATACCCGCAGGCCCAAGGGCAGCGGTTGTACGTGCAATATTGGATATTTCTATTTGTAAATTAACTAGTATTGTAGCAATAGCGGCTAATTGTTCAAATACAAAAAGACCTTTTTGGATAGCTACTATGTTTTCTATTTGTTTCTGTTGTGCTGAGGATAGTTCCTCCCCTGCTTCCACTTCGGCATTTATGGCCTGAATTCTTATTTGTGCTAAATCACTAGAAGAACTTGTTAAAGTCTGGATACCTTCTAATTGGTCAGTAATAGACCCTAGCCTAATATCTTCTAATTTTTGATTAACTTTTAATAGTTCCTCAACCCTTTTATCGCTAGCATCCTTTCTTATTTTGGCAAGATTTTCCTCATGTGCTTGTTCGTTTAATTCTAAAGCTTCATGTAGCAACTCGGAGTCTTTAAACTCTTTTCTCAAGGCTTCCTCTTGTCGTTCAAATCTAGTATTTTCAGCTACTATTGCTTGAGTTTCCTCGTCTTCGATTCTTCTATTCTGAGCATCAAATACCTGATTTCTTAGAGCTTCTAGTTTTAATAACCGTTTCTCTTCTTCTTTAGCTGCTTTTTCTCTTTCTAGTCTTGCTTTCTTTTCGGCTTCAGTTTCCTTACCTAATAATTTAGCTAAATCGTCTTGGGCTTTAGTGAGCCTTTTGGTTGTTTCTATAAATGTATCAGAGCCCCCAATTGCATCATTTCTTACCTTATTTAAAGTCCCTATAAGTGATTGTAGTTCGTTGATAGTTTCTCCTTCTCTTCCTAAAAGCTTAATGAGTTCTAATGTGTTTGTTATTAAAGTAGTATCCTCTATATTTAATTGATTAACGTTCTTAGCTAATATCTCAAATAATCTCTGTTCTTCCTGAGTTAGAGATTTTATATTATCAATAAGTATTTCTAGTTTTGCTGTATCTTGTATGAATTTAACAGCTTCCCCTATCCTCTCTATCTCTCTAAGTGCTGCCTTATATGACAGTATTGAATTATCTATCTCTCCCCTTGCGCCCGTTACCCCCCTGAACAAATAAGATTCACCAATAGCATCAGAACTAAAGACTATATCATCCACCGCCTTCTTCATATCATCACTTAAGTCATTTGTAAGAAGTGCAAGGCTATCTGTAGCATCTTGAATCTGCTCATCCATTGTCCTAAAGGGGCCACTAGCAACAGGGATAAAGGCTTCCCCAATAGATAAAAGATTATTAATAATTGGGGACAATGCGTTTGCTGCGGTTTCTTTTAAATTATCGAACCTAGCTCCTAATTGATCTACCTTGTCCCCTGAAGTTAGGGCAATATCCCCCATTTCGGCAAGTTCCCTATCAATAATATTCCCCGCTGCTTCCGTAAAGTCTCCAGTTTTCTTAACCTCTTTTTGTATCTCCACTAATGATATACCTAGGTCGTCTAATTTTAAAGCAGACTTTCTACCAATACCATCAACAAAACTCTCTACTAGAAAATCTACTTCCTTCCCAGTTGCTCTTGCTCTCTTCTGAGCAAACTCTAATCCTTTTGCTAATGTATCTAATGGGATTTTAAAGTTTCTAGCCCTTACAGCTTGCTTCATTAATTCTAAATCTGAAACAGTTCCCCTTGTGGCTTCTCTTAGTTTGTTAATATCTTTATCTGTAAAAGTAGTTTCAAAAGAAGCTCGTATAGCTTGAGACTGTCCTAATATTTCGACTAACTCCTTACCAAAAGAAATCAATTGCTGAACCCCAAACGCTATTCCAATAGCTGCCCCTAATCTCTTAATATCCTTAGAGAAGCCTCTAGTTTCTCCTTTAAGAGTTTTTATTCTTCCTTCTGTTTCTTTGATTCTTTTATTGAATTGCTCTATATCCCTAACCTTAAAAGCCTCACTACTTCGTTTCCTTAATTCTTTTAAATCCTCTTGCTCTTCCTTAAGTAGCTTAGCTCTTTTCTGAGCGTTGGTTTCTATAGTTTTAGTAGTCTTGTTGGATTGGTCTTCAATCCCTTTCATGGACTTCTTTAGGGCTTCTGTCTCTTTGACGGCCTTATCAGTCTCAACACTGAAAATGTTAAGTATTCTATTTGTTATTGTTGCCATGCTTATTTTTCCTCTCTACTAATATTTCAATATACACTAGATATTCTTCTAGGCTTAACCGTCTTAAAGCGTGAAATTGAGAGGGGGCTAAATCTACTAGCTCGAAGCTTTGTCTAATGTCTGCTTTGACCTTTTCAAAAACCTTCTCTCTGGTGAATACTTCGTCAAATTCTCGTTCCACACCCTCAGTGCTTCCTTGCTCTTTACCGATAATCCCTTCAAATCTTCGTCTGTAAGTTTCAAGAAATTGTAGTAATCGCTCATACCTGCTCGCAAAAAAAAATCACTCAATCCTGTCTTAGAGTCTTCCATTAGTTGTGCAATCTTTTTATCTTCTAGTTCCTGATCCCATATTTTAGGGTCTTGGTCTTCTCTGATATATTGACATCCAACCATCTTAAATAAAATATCTTCCCTAAATAAAGCTTGCTGTCTCCATTCAACCTCTTTAATTAAATGGCCTATGGCTGCTAATCCTTTGCCTGCATTGTTTACGCAAGCATCTACTTGCTCTTCTAGCACTTTAACGAACTCGTTTAGCTCTTGCCCTTGGAAAGAACTCTGAAGCTCTTGAATATAGACTTGAAGTTTTTGAAACCTTATTAAAGGCATGTTAAACATTTCGTCTTTACTCCAGATATAGTAACGCATCCCGTTACTATCTGTAAACTTCTCTTCTAGGTTCTCAAAGTTTATAGGCTTTGATTGGTTCTCAAATCTTATCTTATTAACTTGATTTTTAAACCATCCCCAATTATTATATAGTTTCTTTATCATTTTTTTTCATGTATTAATTTCCATATAAGACCATTTAAGGCACTTGAGTTAACTATGCAGATTATCCAGTTAATTATATTAAAGTCATTATAAGCTAAAAATATCAATGTTCCCCATACTGAAGCCATACACACAATGCAAGTAATTAAAGGGTTAGTGAACCTCCAAATCTTAGCCATGTGTTCATTATAGAGCCTATCTGAAACGGGTTCGAACCCCTTGTAGTATTGCTTCTTTTTAGCCTCGTAATCATCTAGCCACTTTATAGTAAAATAAAGCAGTTTCCCTTCTTGTGTAATCCACCACAAGCCATTACAAAAAAGACTCGTTAGTACTATCGTTTCTATTAGATTTCCCATTATAGTTTAGCTATTAGTTCTAATACTTCTTGTTGTCTTTGAGTTGCTGAAAGAGCTTGATTAAATATCTTAATCTCTTTTACTTTTCCATCGAATTCATTTTGTAATGTAATCCCTGCTAAATCTCCCCCTATTACTAAAGGGACGGTAGCATCTAAAAGAGTCGTTACCGTATCGTCTTCTGTTTGAGAATTGTTGAAAGGAATGTTATTTACAAATAGTTTAAAGTCTCCGTTATCAAATACAAACTCACCTAAGACATATGCTCCATTTACATCAATATCATCAATTGTGTATTCTTTGCCGTTGGCAACTGATTGTCTAACCTCACAAGTGAAACGTCCATTAGCCCCGTTTACCCCTACTCTCCAAGATATATCATTTGGTGTACTGTAATGGCTCATAATGTACCTTAAGGTAGCTACGTCTTCATTGTTAAATACTCCCATCCAATGAAAGTAAGTCCTAGAATATTCAAAGTCTGTTAATTCTAATCCTTCTCTATCAAAGTCAACAGCTACATTTAGAGCTTCCAGATTTGGAAGACCACCACCCATAGTTGTTGATTGAATAAAGTCATTGGCTGTTCCTAGATTCTCCCATCTTGTTACATTAGTGTTTCCTGTTTCGGTTACTACTCCTTGAGTTGAATCTAACCAAATGATAGGTTCTATTCTTGTGAACTCTGAGTTTAATTGTAATTCGTGGTTAGTATAATCTACAAGTCCTGAAGAATCGTTAATCTTCTCAAATTCTACTAAAAAGCAAGGAAATTCAAAGTCTGTTAATTCTAATCCTTCTCTATCAAAGTCAACAGCTACATTTAGAGCTTCCA
>Ga0114923_10000757_pt1 | contig 23652 bp, 28 predicted proteins | sample SumtaG_FD_89578 | JGI IMG/M metagenome (GOLD analysis project Ga0114923, IMG submission 89578) | Deep subsurface microbial communities from Indian Ocean to uncover new lineages of life (NeLLi) - Sumatra_00157 metaG | ecosystem: Environmental > Aquatic > Marine > Oceanic > Sediment | place: near...
GACACAAATGCCGGCCCGCTTTCGTGCGGGTGAAATATCATTGCCCGTATCAAGCAGGGGCCACGCCCTGCGAGGGACCCCGCCTTGCGGGAACCCAAAGCAGGACTGTTTTTGGTCAGAGAGGCTGACGCTATGTATGTTGTGACACAATTTTCGATGTTCATGGTCAACAAGCCGGGCGTGCTGGCGCAGATACTCGGCGAATTTGCACGAGCTAAGATTAATATCATAGCGATAACAATGATGGATTCCGTGGAACACGGGGTTATGCGGGTAGTTTTTGCTGCGCCGCAGAGAGCAAAAGAGATCCTGTTAAAACTAAATATGCCCTATAACGAGACAGAGGTTTTGTGTGTGACGCTGACTAATAAATCCGGTGCGCTGGCAGCGGTGGCGGAGAAACTGTCGAAGAACCATATTAATATTTCGTACGCATATTGCACCGCAGGCGCAAAGGGCGGGCGAACAACCGGTGTTTTAAAAGTCGCCGACGTTAAGAAAGCAATGAGAGTCCTGCAGCAAGATTATAAGAGGGACAGCAAGTCGCACCCGGTGGTCAGACGCTCACGATCTTCGAGAAAATAAGAGCATAAGTGCACAAGCCATAAGTACCCTTGTCAAATCTTGATTGGATGAGCCGATGATTTGTTTTTTGTAAAGGCAGTTGACATAAAAGTTGGCGGGATGGTATATTACAGTTTCTGATTGAGATTACGGGGCCGTAGCTCAATTGGTTAGAGCATCGGACTGTCGATCCGAAGGTTGTGAGTTCGAGTCTCATCGGCCTCGTTTTGTAAGTCAAGGGCCATCAGGCACTCATGCCTGTCGGCCCTTCGGCATTTTCGCCTCAAATGACCCACCCCAAATATTCGGCCCACGCATAATGCGAATGTTTCCGCCTATGCCAACTGTTTTGAGCCTGCCGGTAGCAATTCTTTCAATGTGCATATCGGGAAAATCTAACAGCGCCATTGTTAGAATTAAACATAATACTTACTCGAACTTAGGTCTTTTTTTGAAGGCTCTGCGGGGCAAGGCAAGTTATTGCTGTAACGCTTGTGCTTCAAAGTGGTCACACTTGCCCAGTTCGCTGCCCTGCTACTTGCGCTTATGTAAAGCGCTGGACAAACCGGTGCACTTGCGAGACTATGCGGTTGGGTTCAAGTAGTGAAATGTCGGACAATCGCCGGTTTTCGAGCGATTAGGCGATTCTGCTTTCGCAGCAAAACTCTTGAAACGAATGTGAAATTCTTCACTTGTGCCAACATTGAGAGCTAAGACCAATGTCTTAAAGCCTTACAAATACTTATAACATACAGCTTTACAACTAACATCCATTGCAAATCGCTGGAATCTTGATAAATCCCCTGTGTTTTAGGAAGATTCAATAATCGACGCCAGTCGCCCTTTTTCTATTAACTACTCTGCAGAGGGCCCAAACAAATGCGAAAGACTTCTGCAGAGTGAATTTGTGTAAAATGTGGAAAAACGAAGCGAGTTTCTACTGTAAATGGTTCAATGATGGAAAGATCAGTACTGAAAGCACCCCTTGAAAAAATTTTGAAAAAATTTGCATATAAATCATTTTTTTTTGTTGAAAGCTTACAAGCTTTCGGTTAATTAGAACAATAATAAAAAATCAGCTCAGAGGATGATGCTGCACTATCCATAGTTGTATGATAAGCCCCATATACCAGGGGTGGGTAGAGTACCAGCAATGGATTGCAGGAGTTTTTTATAATTTGTCCAGATTTAACGAAACAAGGCATGATAATTTAACCCAGTTGGTTATTCCGATAGATAGCCGGTCGGGTTTTTTTATTTACGTTAGATTATCGTCGAATGCCGGGCAAAAACTTTAATAAAATTAGGTCTTTTGCAGAAAACTTAAAACACAGTAGAACATTTCTGCAAAATAGATTTGTGTAAAATGTGTAAGATGGTGGTGAAGTGCAGAGTAATCTCGACATCCAGGTTTGGCCAGTGAAAAGAACTTTCAGGTCGATTAAGAACCTATAAATGAATGAGTCCTAATGACTTTATCAAAACAAATGATTTTGGCTGGTAAAGGAGTATAATTCAATGACTGTCATTTCTGTTGCAAGAAAAGAAACGGTCAGGGGTCATGAGAGTAAACCGCGAAGCGGTTACATGACAACGACTGAGGTGGCAAGACTCTGTGGGGTGTCGCGTTTCACTATTATTAATTGGGCCAAACAAGGCAGGATTAAAACGATAAGGACTGTTGGGATGCATTACCGAATACCAGCATCGGAAGCGTTAGCTCTGCTTAGAACTTTCGAACAGGAAAAAAAAACCTCATCATCCAGCTCAGAAGGGCACTGCCGGCAACAAACACCGACAACAAACAGCGATGAGGAACGTGGAAATTGTTTAACAAGTAATGAAACAAATAAGCAGGAAAGGGCTAAAAAGAAGAATATTCTGTATACTTTCGGTTACGGTACCGGTCGTGGCGCACGCAAGATGAAAGAGAGAGCCGTAAATCTAAGAGGGATGCTTGCAGGTAAACACAAAACTAATAAACAGACGGAAAAATGTACTGCTTAGCGTGAAATAGTTTTGACCAAGAAGGTGCAGAAGAATGAGATTGGGAATTATTGGCTGGTGGGGTTGCACTGGTGGCTGGGATTTGGGACCTGGAGTATCGCTGGTGTTTTGTTGAAATTGTTGAATCGGTGGTTACCCTCGGGCTAATCATAGTGCGAACGCTGGCCACAGCGATTGCAATGATAAGATGAGATAAGGAGTAAAGTCAAATGGGAGATAAGTTCGCATTTATTGAGAAAGGAGCTACTCAAATGATAGAAAAGTTCACATTGCACGGTTTGGGCCATATTTTGGGCCTGTACTTGGACAAGCTGGAGAGGGCTTTTCAACTCGATTCCAAAGATGTAATCAAGGTCAATCAGGAAAGAGCCAGAGACTGCATTAAGCGCGGCAGATATGATGCGGCAATCTCATTATGTCAGAAAATACTTGAACTTGATCCTGAGGATGTCGAAGCCCAATACCAGTTAGGTGCTGCCTATATGGGCAACCAGTCAATGGAAGACGCGATGCGTTCATTCCGAAAAGTATTGAAACTCGCTCCGGGCCGTGCAGGGGCCCACTACCGGCTGGGAGTTCTATACGACAGAACAGGAGCACTTGACAGTGCGACTACGTCGTATAAGAAAGCAATTAAGCTCGAACCCGAGCGAGCTGATTTTCATTACACGCTGGGTGTGGCTCAGGATAAAAAAGGCGAACACAAGCATGCTATTGAATCACTCAACAAGGCAATTCAACTGGCCCCCGATGTGGACAAGTACCATTACCGTCTCGGACTGGTTTATGACGGACAGGGCCAACACGACAAAGCTGTGGGGGCGTTCAAGAAGGCAGTGGAGGCCGAAGAAGCAGGAGCGTAGCAGCAAGGACGTATTTCGAAAAAGGAATCCGAAATTAAAACGCAAAAGGGAATATCATAGATGAGCCGTATTGGTGCGATAGTAAGGAGACTATACGCAGAGGAATTAAAGCCTGCCACCAATGCCAATAGTACAGGTGGAACCATGGATGAAAGGCCGAGCAGAAAGAAAAGAAGGTTTACGGCTATCAAAGAAGCTCTGGCTAACCAGCGAAAGGTGGTCTGGGGTATAAGAATTGCCGTAGTCCTGGTTGTTTTGTTCATTCTCGCTGAGGGCATTTTCCAATTCAATCGACTCACCTCGTGGGATGTGGTTGTGGCGGCTCGCCGGGCGGACGTTGAACGCGAATATCAGAGGAGGGAGAATTTGATACCGAACCTGGTTTTCGCTGTAAGTAAATACGTTGCCTACGAGCAAGGGGTGTTCAAGTATGTCTCCGACGCCCGGGAAGCGTTGAAGACAATACGAAGTTCTGAAACGCCGAGAACCCAAGCAAGTAGTGTGCTGGAACAAACATTATCCAGATTAGTAGCTCTGGCCGAGGAGTATCCGGACCTGAAGGCCACACAGTCGGTTCAAGATTTGATAAGAGAAGCAGCCAATACCGAAGACAGGATTGCCGACGCGAAAGGAAAGTATAACGAGGCCTCCGAAATTTACAATCAATATCGAACAGTATTTCCGGGAAATGTGTTCGCGTTTATCTATCGGTTTAAGGAGCTTCCATTCATAGGTGTGGAAGAGGACCTCAAGGTTCCTGTGATCGATCTGAACATAACAGAGGTAGGGGGAGGTGCAGAAGAAAACGTCGAGGTTCCTACGAAAAATCTAAACAAGACAGAAGGTGGGTAAGAAAATGAGATTGGGAATTATTGGTGCAGTTGCTCTGGTACTTGGGATTTGGGTCCTGGCGTATTGCTGGTGGTTTGTCGTGGAAATCATTAAAGGGCTGGTGGCGCTCGGGCTGGTCGCAGGGGGAGTGCTGGCTATGGCCGTTGCAATAAGAAGAACGCGCAGAGCAAAAACGCCTGCAGAGTAAGTAGAATGATTACTCGATGTAGTTGCAGAAGTGTTTGCCGCAGCCGGAACTGTCTGACCGAAGCCTTGTTCGTAATGGCCCAGCCGGGCCGGCCAAACAGGTGTGCAATTTCCTGGAGCTCCACAGAGATTGGAGTCGCCAAGTTGACGAGGCGGTAGGGAGATGCAGAGATGGAAGAAAACATGAAATAAAATTGGAATGTGTTCTAAAATGAATTGAAAATCGGGTGTTTTAATATTGGGTGCGTTGCCCAATATGGTCAAAATACTCGTGAACGGTTACACAAAACAGAAGGTGGAAAAGAATGAAATTAGGAATTGGTGGTGCAGTTGCTCTTGCACTCGGGATTTGGTCCCTGGTGTATTGGTGGTGGTTTGTCGTGGAAATCATTGAAGGGCTGATAGCTCTCGGGCTGGTCGTAGGGGGAGCGCTGGCTATAGCCATTGCAATAAGAAGAATGTACAGAGCAAAAACGCCGGCGGAGTAATAAGAATGATTACTCGATGTAATTGCAAAACTGTCTCCCATGATGGGGGGCCGTCAGTTGGTTGCTTTGTCTCGTGCCTGTGGCTCGGCAAGTTTGGAGTTTTTAAAGAGTGTTTGGGGGACTCTCAATTTGCTCGAAGGCCGGTAATTGACCCGTTAATTGAATGTGAAAAGGGGGTATAGAGATGGAGGAAAAAGTAGAAAACAATAGGAACCTGCTTGCAGCGTTAATCGCGTTAATTGTTCTGGTTGTTGTTGCAGTTTTCTATTGGGACCGACAGAAACAGCGTGATCTTCGCCTCCAGCGAACCCAGGCCGAGGTGCAAGGTGAGCTTCTGGAAGAGCTGGGACCCCAGGCGCAGCAACAAATCCAGGCGGCATTTGGAGCCCAGACTGTGGCTTTTTCCAAACAGATTTCATACAAAAACATTGTCGCCCGGATTGCTCCTTCGGTGGTAAGTATCAATGTGAGTTCGTCTTTCATTAATCAAGGCGGACCGGCTGTCCAGGCTCGGCCGGCGGCTCAAAACCAACCGGCAGACCAATCGCAGGGAATATCAGGGTCTGCACAGTATGTTTTGGGAGGAGGAATGGGCGGCGGGGGACTGAGTTCCGGAGGCTATTTAGTCTGCCCTAATTGCAGTACAAGAGTACCTTGTCAAAGAAGTGCCCCTGCACACACGGTCGGTTGTCCGAGTTGTGGAATAGGAATGATGTGGACGAGGGCGCCGTGGGCCGGTCCTATCCTGCCTCAGGCGCAACAACCGGCGGCTCAAAACCAACCGGCAATCCAATCGCAGGGAGTATCAGGATTTGGACAATATGTCTGGGGGGGGCGAATGGGCGGCTGGGGCCTGGGGCCTGGCGGTTTTTTGGCTTGCCCCAATTGCGGCATGAAAGTTCCTCACCAAATAGGTATACCCGCTTACACAGTCAGTTGCCCAGGTTGTGGAACACAGATGATGCGGGAAGGGACACCCGGGTACTATCCTGTCCCGGGTCAAGTGCAGCAACTGGCGGCTCAGCAACACAACCACCAGTTCCAGGCAGTGGGCCGGGGTGGTTCGGGAGTAATTGTCAACAGTCGCGGCTATGTCCTGACCAATCACCACGTAGTCCACGGAGCGAGAAATATCACCGTTACACTGTCTTTGGGTCAAATCACCAAGACTTATCCTGCACAACTGATTGATGAGGCACCTGATGTGGATTTTGCCATAGTGAAAATACTTGCGAAGGGAAACGAGCAATTTACTCCCGCCCCGATCGGCAACTCCAGTGAAATGTCTGTCGGAGACGAAGTATTGGCTATCGGCAGTCCCTTCGGACTACAACAAACCGTAACATCCGGCATCGTGAGCAATATGCGGCGCACCCTGACTGTAGGCAACCGGAAGTTCACCAATTTTATCCAAACTGACGCGCCAATTAATCCCGGCTCCAGTGGAGGGCCGCTGGTCAATGTAAACGGTGAGGTTATCGGTATCAATACGGCTATCTATTCCCCCACTCAAGGTTTTAGTGGAATCGGATTCGCCAGTCCGATTGACCCGGCAAAGGCAGCGTTTCCTGAGTTCATAGAGACTGCGCAGAGTGTAGTTCGCGGCTTGAGGGAAAACTTGCCGAATTGGGCTCGTGGTCCAGCATTGAAACCGGCAGCGCAAAACCAGCGAGGCCTTGGGCTTTATCCATGGTGTCCACCAGGTGGACAGACACAACAAATGGCCAATACGACAATCCAGCGAGGTGAGGGGCTTTACCCCTGGTGTCCGCCAGGTGGACAGACGCAACAAATGGCCAATACGACAATCCAGCGAGGCCTGGGACTTTATCCGTGGTGTCCACCTGGTGGACAACTACGACAAGCAGCAAATACACAAAGCCAACATTGGTTGGGAATACGTGTACGTGGTGTGGATCAGGAAATCAAAAGCTTTGTTGGTTTGCCTATGTCTCGTGGTGTCCTTGTCATGGAAGTATTTGATAATTCCCCCTGCCGGATAGCCGGCTTGCAAAGAGGAGATGTCATCGTTCGGGCCGACGACCGAACCGTCAAAGATGATACAATGCTTGAGGCCCTGTTGGCCAAGAAAAAGGTCGGGGATACAATGAAGCTGACGATATACCGTGAAGGTAAAAAGATGAGTCTTAGGCCCAGGTTAGCCGTAAGACCCGTCGGCCTTCAAGGCCCACAGGCAGCTTTTTGGGGAGAATGGCCGGAGCCCCAGGGAGCGATGCTTAAAGGCCAGGCTGTGGCATTGGCGCAGCAGCCCTTTAATCCCCAGAACGTCAGGCCGCCGGGATTGACCGGCGTGCTGCAAGGAGGTGAGGTTGAAACCGGTGCAATAGAAGTGTTGGGAATGGAACTTGGGGAGCTGGCGCCTGAATTAGCCCTGGTTTACGGTGTTCCAAAGGAGTAACAGGTTTGCTCGTCGCTGAAAGCGCTACTACAGCCGCGGCCGCAGGGCTTTTGGCGAATGATGTGATTGAAGCAGTCAATGGCCAACGAGTCGAAACCATTGCTGATTTCATAAAGGTGATGAACAAAGCTGACTTAAAGAGAGGAATATCTCTGAATGTTTATCGCCAGGGACAACGGATTAGCCTGATGATGAAAGGTTAAGAAACTATCTCAAAACTGTCACCCCTTTCGACAAGTTCAGGGCAGGCTCTGAGCGGAGCGAAGGGTCTTGAGTGTTCGAACAAAAGATTCTTCGCGGAGTTTATCCTTGAGCAAAGCGAAGGGCTCAGAATGACATGACAAGTTGTGTGAGGTTTAGAACGTGACGGATAAGACGGATGAAATATGTGCTCGCAAACTGCTGGCCCCGTGGGTTGTCGGAGTAGTAATTCTGGTTTGTGTCACAATCGCCCTGACTTATTATTACGCCGACGACATACGACAAGCCCAAAGGACCAGGGGACCAATGCAGATCAGAGTTTTGCCAAGCTTTGGGCAACCGGTTCGAGCGGCAACACAAGCTGCAAACCCCGCGGCCAGACCGGCTGTTTTTGTTCCTCCGTGGCATGGGAAACAGAACCCCGACGCGATAACCGGTGCTAGCCCGAGAGCGATGTCCTTCAATCAGGCTATTGGAATTGTTTCTCCGTCAGTGGTAGGTATCAATACCTCCGGGGCCCTGGAACAGGGCGCTTCGGGTATCATTGTGCATCGTCAGGGATATATCCTTACTAACTATCACGTCGTCAAAGGAGCAAAGAATATCGTCGTTACGCTTGCCTATGACCAATTGATTAAGTCCTACGCGGCCCAAATAATCGACAGCAGGCCGGAACTGGATTTGGCCATTATAAAGGTAAACTCAACCGGCAAAGAGGTTTTAGCGCCTGCACCACTGGGGGATTCGGACAGGATATATATTGGACAGCAGGTTGTGGCAATAGGCAATCCTTTTGGCCTGGCGCAGAGCGCCTCATCAGGAATCATCAGCAATCCGCAGCGGACCCTTACGGCGGGCAATAAAGTCTTTGAGGGGCTGATTCAAAGCGATGCTTCGATTAATCCCGGTTCCAGCGGCGGTGCCTTGGTTAATGCAAAGGCCGAGGTGATCGGTATCAATACCGCGATCTATTCGCCAACTACGGCTTTCAGCGGGATCGGATTTGCCGTTCCGATCAATCACGCAAAGCAAGTTTTCCGGGATTTCATAGAAATAGTCCAATCGCCTTTATCCAAGGCAAATGCACAAGCCGCTGGAGGGAATGTGAATCAAATCAAGCTTCCCACCATAGGAGCTAATATGCAAATGATGGCTGCCCGGCGTGGCGTTCGAAAGTGCTGGCTGGGGATTGCCGCCTATCCGGTAGACAACCTCGTATCGAGAGAATTCGATCTGCCTGTCCACCACGGCGTGTTGGTGAATCGTGTTTTTAGTAATTCTCCTGCGGCAAAAGTGGGACTGCTCAGAGGCGATATGATTTACCGGGTCAACGACAGAAGGATAAGAGATGCAGAAATGTTCTGGTCGTATCTGGTGGGCGGCAAAGCAGGAGATGAGGTAAAGATTACTTTGTTCAGGAAGGGCAAAAAGAGAACTTTTATTCTTAAACTGGAGCCCGAGCCGACCAACGTTCGTTCCCTTCTTTCCAAGGCGCCTCAAGGGAAGCTGGCCTTTCAGACCGTTGCGGTCGCGACGGCACCGACTGGAACAACATTGCCCTCGCCCCGCGAGCAGAACGCCGCAGGAAAGAAGTTTATCGAAGGGCACTGGCTGGGGCTGGAGGTAATCCCGCTGATTGCGGAACTGGCCACCGAATATCAGGTTCCGAAAGGGCAAGCCGGAGTGCTGGTTGACGAGGTTACGCTCGAATCCGCCGAATCCGGCATCCTGGCCGGGGATATGGTCCAGTCCATCAACGGTTTTCCTACGCCTGATCTGGAGGCATTTTTTCGGGCTACGCAGCGCGTACAGGAACAAGAACGGGCCCAGGTGGGAATCAGCCGTCGGGGTAGCAAGATGACATTTGTTATGACGGCCCGGAACACGAGCACACTGGGCTTCGCTCAAATGGAGGCGGCGCAGCCGATCCAGCCGGGGGCCCTACCCCCGCATCGCTCTCGTGGACGTGCATGCACCTACTGCCACATTTTCATGCAGACCGGAGGCCAACTGCCCACAGACGCGGGCGACATACTTCCTAATCCGCCGCCCATAACAAAAAACGCAAAGGCCTCTCATCGTTACCGTGGTCAGTGTGCTACCTGTCATACTATACTGCCCACAGATGCGGGCGGCATACTTCCTACTCCGCCGGTCATAACAAAAATTGCAAAGGCCCCTCATAGTTACCGTGGTCAGTGCGCTAACTGTCATACTATCAGGTAAGGAATGGAAGGGCATAGTGGCAATTGAGGCGGGACTAATGGCAGGTGACGTGATTAAGAAGGTCAATAATAAAGAAGTAAAAGACATTAAAGCGTTCAAGGAAATAATCAAGACTGTTGATATATCCAAAGAAGTGCTGCTGGACATGGTCCGGCAGAAGCGGCCGTCCTATATTACTATCCGACCAACCGAACAGGACCTCGGTGCATGGTAATAAAAATAGACGAAAAATGCAAAAGATGTGCTAACCGGGCAATGTGGGTCTGTCTTGTGGGGAATGTTTTCCTATGCATATTCAAGGGTATCATAGGATTCGTGAGCGGCTCCCTGGCGGTAATCGCCGATTCTCTCCATTCCGGCGCTGATGTTCTGGTTTCAATAGTTGCAATTATCACAGTCTACCTTGGGAACAAGCCTCCCGATAGAACTCATCCCTATGGTCATGGCAAGACGGAATTCATTGGGGGCGTGTTTATCGGATTTGTGCTCCTTTGCGGTAGTGCCTGTGTTATTGTTTCCTCGATTGGCCATTTATTGCAAAAAGGGCCTCCCAGCCGACCACACTTCATCGCACTGGCTGCGGCCGCCATTTCTATTCTTATCAATGAGACGCTGTTCCGATGGACCATCTGTGCGGCCAGACATGTAAACAGCGCTGCGATTGAAGCGGAGGCGTGGGATAATCGTTCCGATGCCTTTTCATCAATGCCCGTTTTTTTGGGGGTGTTGGGCGCCCAATTCGGATTTAGCTCACTGGACCCGTTGGCTGCGCTGTTTGTCGGACTTCTTGTCGGCAAGATTGGTTTTCAATTGCTGAGCAAAAACCTTCATGGGTTGATGGACGTGCCTTTAGATTCTGAAGAAATCAGCCGGATCAGAGAGCTGGTAGTCGACGTGCCGGGCGTGAAGGGCATCGATTATCTGAGAACCCGCGGCATGGGGCGGCACTACCTTGCGGACCTGCAAATCCTGGTAAATGCCAGTACCACTGTTGAGAAAAGTAACGCCATTGCCCGCGAGGTAAGAAGCGCCCTGCGACGAGAGATAAAACATTTAGAAGACATAACGATTGCTTGCAGGGGCCATTCCGAGAGACAAAAAGAAAAAACAAAATAGATATGCGAACGAAACATATCAAATCCTGGATAACAGTTTTGTCGGTCTTCCTGCTTGCGGTTCTTTTGTGTATCGGCTGGGAGAGGTTTACTTCTCCGACAGTCGAGCCCATGGAAGCCCAACTGGTATACAATCCGGAACCGGCACTTGCCAAAGTTGAGCCCAGTGTGGTCAGCCTGTGGGCCATCAAGGAGAAAAACGGAGATACGCAAATCGGCCTGATTGGTTGCGGTCTGATTATTGATTCCCGCGGGTTTGTCCTTACCTCGGCAACCTTGACGGAAGATATCGAATCTCTCCATGTAATCGACCGGGAAGATAAGAAGTACGAGGCGGACGTAATCATAACCGATGAGATAACACGGCTGACATTGCTCAAAGTAGACCCAAACAACACAACAGAAAGTGAGGGATTTGAAGCTGCGCACCTGGGGGATTCCGAGCAAATCAGAAAAGGTGACGGTGTTATTGCTATAGGCGGCAGAAGGACTCCCTCGGGTTGGGAGTTAACAACAAGAACCGGCAGGGTTACCAAACGGCGTCAATCTTTGGTAGTTAAGGGGACTGCCGGGGTTCCCCGTGACCCCCAAAAAACGCGAAAAGGTGCGTTTGGGGGCCCCAAGAAATTGAGATATCGGGATTTGCTCCAAACCGATGTATCGCTGACTTCGGAAAATGCAGGTGGCCCATTGGTCAACCTGCAAGGAGAAGTTGTCGGACTCGGCCTGCCTTTTGTTCAGCCAGCTAATATTTCTTCTTTCAGCTATGCTGTTGGAATCAATCAGTGCAAGAATTTCCTGGCAAGATTGCCGATTCCTCAGTGGACCGATGGACCGGCAGGCGAGGTTGCCAGTTGGTTGGGAGCCGAGATGCTGCCGCTAAATCCGGTGTTTGGTGCTCAGCTTTCCGTGCCGGAAAGGCGTGGTGAAATAGTCAATCACATACGGAACAATTCTCCGGCCGAGCACGCCGGTTTAAGGCGCGGGGATGTTATTACGGGCATCAACGGCAACAGAATAAGAGACCGGTCCTCCCTCGATGAAATGGCGGCGCGGCTGTGCCAAACCGACAAGATCAGGTTGAGTGTCCTGAGGGACGGACGGGAAAAGAATCTTACCGTCTACTGGGACAAATCCATGTACGTTCCACCCGGCGGCGGTTCTTTGGGAGAGGTTGTGGTCGTTGTGCTGATTTTTGTACTGATGTACTATTTTGTGTACAAAAATGTTTTCGACCGCGTCGTTCTGTTTGTTTTAGGTGCGATAGTAATCGCTATAACCGGCCACCACCTGGGCTTTTATGATCAAGACCAAGTAGCCTCTGCACTGCTGAGCAAGATCGACGTCCTTTGTTTTATAGTGGGAATGCAGTTGATTACCGGCGTCCTGGAAGACGCCGGCGCTCTGGAATACTTAGCTCAAAAGATAACCCTCATCACTGGTGGTGATACGTGGCGGGTAATGTGGCTTTTCTGCCTGGTTACATATGCTTTCTCTCTGGTGGTCAACAATCTTACTACCATTATGCTGATGGCGCCGATGGTGTTGAAGTTATCCAAGTATCTGGATTGTGACCCCAAACCCTTTCTGGTCAGCATGATAATCGCTTCTAATCTTGGCGGGGCCTCCACTATGGTCGGCGATTTTCCCAACATGCTTATCGGCGCTGAGATAGGTTTGCCTTTCTATCAGTTTATCTCCTATATGCTCCCCATTTGTCTGCTGGAACTGTTTGTTCTGTTGGCATACTTGCGGATTGCCCGGCCTTCTCTGTTCAAGTGCGGGGGGACTTTCCAAACGCGAAAAAATAGAGTTGGGGGCTTCAGGGTAAATAACAGGAATTCTTCGGCAACACCGGATGAGTATCAGGATAACGAGCTGTGGGATACGGATTTGGATTTGCCTGGAGCGGGGTCCCTCCCGGAATTGGCTGGACACGAGAACAGCTTAAAGAACGATAGCCCGTTCTTTCATACCATAAGGCAGAGCTTACCCAGGGCGATAAAGAACCGGGTCGCTTTGAGGAGAGGGCTCGTTATTCTGGTGGGGGTTACCGTTGGTTTTCTCCTTTCCGATTCTCTGAATTGCTCGCCGGCGATTATCGCGCTGGCTGGTGGAATCATTGCCCTGGCCTTTGGGGCATGTGAACCGTTTAGCCTTTTGCAGAAGGTCAGTATCAGGGACATCCTGTTCTTCTCCGGTCTTTTTGTTCTTGTAGGAGCGGCTGAAGCCTCCGGAGCCCTCAACTATATGTCAGAGTTCATTGTGCACCTTTCTTTTGGAAATCTCCTGGTTTTGTGCCTGCTGTTGATGTGGACCGGAGCATTTGTCACTTGTTTTCTGAATGCCGGGCCGACCATGGCCCTGTTTCTGCCGGTAGTGCTCTCGTTTAAGAGCGCAGCACCGAATAATCTTTATTGGTGGGCGCTTTCGTTGGGAGTCTGTGCCGGGTCAAGTGGAACCCTTGCGGGCGCCACTGCCGGCAGTGTTACTGCAAGTATGATTGATAGATTCATAAAAAAACGAGAAGACGAACCAATGATCTCACCAAAGTCCACCAATAAAGACAGCGGCAGGTATACGAAGCTGACCTTTAAGGAATATGGTGCATTGGGCTTTCCAATGATGCTCCTGTTCTTGCTCATATCGAGCATATACATAACTGTGATCTATCGCTGGTAGGAAAAGGAGAAAAGATATATGCAACGTCAACTGGTTATCATCTTACTGGTCGCATTAGTGCTGATCTTGCTGACCGTTCAAAATCCAAATCCGGTACCTATGCAATTCCTGAGCTGGGAGACGCAACAGGTTCCGCTGATTGTGATTATACTGCTTTCGCTGTTGGTGGGGATAGTCATTTCTTCGATTTTAGGCTTGATCAAACAGTCGAAACTAAAGGAGAAAATTCGCCGCTTGGAAAGAGAAATAGAAGAGTTGAAGCAGCCGCCGGTGGTTTCACATGATGAAACCCTGGAAGAATGAAAGGAGATATGATATGCGCAAAGACCCGATACTCGCCTGTTTGCTGAACTTGTTGCTGGTAGGAACCGGCCACATCTACCTGGGCCAGATATGGAAAGGGGTGATAATATTCGCAATCGGAATTGTGCTTGCAATGTTTGTCCCGATTGTGGCTGTCCCTCTGGTCATCTGGGCAATGTTTGACGCGTACAGTACCGCCAAGAGAATGGATCAACCGGAGAAGAAAGCTCCGGCTGAATAAGTGGGAAGGATGATAATTATGAGTGAAGCAGATGCAAACGTTTTTAACGACCGTAATAGGAACGTGATTATCATTGCTGTTACAATTGTGGTACTTGCTGTCATTCTCATGTACTTCCGCGACCGGCAGCAAAAGCGGGCCCTTGAGTTAAAGCGCCTTGACACGCAAGGGGACGTCTGGGAAGAATGGGGCCTGCCACAGCAGAATGGACAACTGAAAAATATGTCAGGCAAAGGCGGTGAGAAAATTCTCTAATCGCTTCAGCTCGAAGCGGAGCTTCGCGAGCGATAGCGATTTGGATATTTGAGCGGTTGAAGACCATCAAGAAAATCAATCAGCGATGAAACTCCGGCTGACAAAACGAAATAAGCCGAAAGGATGACAATTATGGGTGGACCAGATGCAGAGAGAGAGAGAGAGAGAGAGAGAGAAATAACAATAACGTGCTTATCATTGCTGTTGTAATTGTGGTGCTTACTATCGTTGTCATGTACTTCCGCGACCACCAGCAGCAGCATAACCTTAAGTTGCGGCGCCTCGAGACACGAATAGAGGCCCTGGAGGAATGGGGCCTGCCGGCGCAGAACCGGCAACCGGACAGGGCGAAGGGATGGTAAAACCTTCTAATCGCTTCAGCTTGAGGCGAAGCTTCGCGAGCGGTAGCGATTTGGATATTTGAGCGGTTGAAGACGGCCAAGTGTGAGACAATGAGTGGACGGTAAGTTCTATGAACCTAATAAAGCGGAAAGTGAGTTCTTTCTTGACCGAAGTCGCCTGTAAGGAAATAGAGGCTCTGGATCCCGAGTCTCCGTGTGCAAAGGAATTAAGCAAAATTGAAGCTGATGATATTATAGCTGAAGACATCAAGAAAATGTGCAACGCCGCCACTTTGGCTGAGACAACAAGGGTGCTTTTGCTGGTGAAACGGCTAAAAAGGGCATCTGGACAGGAAAAAGAGGCGATAAAGAACGATCTCAACACGATAACGGAACGGCTGGTGACAAGAGTGGAAGCCGAATCGGGCCGGTTGAGGCTACCTAAGGCTTGTCACCATTTACTTTTAGAGCTTTAACTGTGCTATAGGAGTTAACCATGAGTTTCACTGATGTTTGTCGTAATTTCGCTTGTGGCATGGGAAAATTCATCGGGGGAAGTATTAATGTTTTGGCCTGGCCCCGAAAGGCCCTGAGAGAATCGACAAAAAAACCGCAGCCCCTGCCCTCGAGGGAGACAATTCGGGCTATTGTGACCGAGGAATTAATACGTTTGGTGGGCATGGAAACCGAGCTTACGCGGACAAAACTTGAAGAACGCCTGCAAATTATGGCTGAAACCATACTGGCTCTTCAAGAAAGGATTAACGAGCTCAGCGCTCGTGGTCCTGTCAGTGAAGCAGATATGTGGGAAGCAGTGGATTCGCTTAAAGCTGCTGAGGCTCTTACTAATGATGAAAGAGTCGTACTGGTAAAAGTCTTCAGACAGAATGTCGCACTTCAAAAACCGGAGCTTGTTGGTGACGCCATTAACTAAAGTACATCATAGACCGGTACCTGTTTTTGAAAGTTATGGTTTTAAACAGAAGATGGATTATATAACTGCTGGACGTAAAGAGGTCGAGCAAACGCTGCGGTATCTGACAGTGATCGCCGAACGCGCAATGGAAGGAATTGTCATGTCCGACCTCAGCGGAGTCCTTCGGTTTGTCAATACGGCCTGGGCCACGATGCATGGGTACGAGGCTGGGCATGAGCTGATTGGCAAACAGATTAGCATATTCCACACTAAAGAGCAGATGAAAACTGATGTGATTCCTTTCATCGAGGAGGTCAAACGTAGAGGCCAGCTCGCCGGGCCGGTGGAACACGTGCGAAGAGATGGAACACCATTGCCCACAGACATGCTAATGGTCGTCTTCAAAGACGAGGCGGGCAAGGCCATGGGACTTATCGGTTTTGCCACAGATCTCACCGAGCATGAACGCACAAAGGACGAACTGAAACGATACCGGAACCGCCTGGAGGAGCTCGTCAAGCAGCAGACCGACGAATTAACAGCGGCAAACGAACAGCTCCAAAATCAAACCGCCGAACACGAGCGAGCAGAACAGCGCCTCAAGCAGCAGACCGCCGAATTAACAGCAGCAAACGAACAGCTCCAAAATCAAATCGCCGAACGTGAGCGAGCGGAGCAGCACCTCAAGCAGCAAACCGCCGAATTAACAGCGGCAAACGAACAGCTCCAAAATCAAACCACCGAACACGAGCGAGCGGAGCAGCACCTCAAGCAGCAAACCGCCGAATTAACAGCGGCAAACGAACAGCTCCAAAATCAAACCACCGAACACGAGCGAGCGGAGCAGCGCCTCAAGCAGCAGACCACCGAATTAACAGCGGCAAACGAACAGCTCCAAAATCAAATCGCTGAACACGAGCGAGCAGAGGAACACCTCAAGCAGCAGACCACCGAACTAACATCAGCAAATAAACAACTCCAAAATCAAAACGCCGAACACGAGCGAGCGGAGCAGCACCTCAAGCAGCAGACCACCGAACTAACATCAGCAAATGAACAGCTTCAAAATCAAATCGCCGAACACGAGCGAGCAGAGGAACACCTCAAGCAGCAGACCACCGAACTAACATCAGCAAATGAACAGCTTCAAAATCAAATCGCCGAACACGAGCGAGCAGAGGAACACCTCAAGCAGCAAACTGACCAGTTAAAAGCCGCCAATGAACAACTCCGGTATGAGGTCTTGGAACACGAACGAGCCGAGCAGCTCCTCAAGCAGCAAACAGAGAAATTAAAAGCTGCAACTGAACGACTCAAAGATCAAATTAACGAACTGAGCACTCCTGGTCGTATTGGCGAAGTAGGCGTGTGTAAAGCAATGGGTTCGCTTGAAAATGATAGAAAGGCCGTATTGGAAAAGATTTTCAAGGAGAATATCAGACTTCAAAAACCGGAGCTTGACGATGCTGTTGTCAACGAAAATACATTATAAAGCTTCGTTCTGAGCAAAGACCGAATTTTGCAGAGTTTAACTATGGAATGGTTGACTAAATATTAATGTTCCAAAGGAGGGACAAAAGTATGGCTAAGAAGCACGTTAAAAAACAAGTCAGGAAAGAGACCAAAATGAAAGTTAGTAAAAACCCTTTGATTTCCGAGGCTTCTCTTCCTCTTTCACCAAGAGGTGAAGCTCTCTTCGTGGGTATCGACTTAGGCACCTGCCGGGCATCCATAGCTGCCAGTAACGGCATCCGTGAGGTGGTTCCAACCTACGTTGGATACCCAAGGGACAACATCTCTGAGGAGCTCTTCGGTGCCGAGCCGCTATTCGGAGAATTAGCGCTCAAACATCGGCTCTCGGTAGAGCTGGTCCGGCCGTTGGCTCATGGGGTAATACGAGATGGCAGTAAAGGCGGCAAGAACAAGAACCTCGTGGCTGCGCAACAATTGGTGCGTCACCTGTTGCAACGGGCTCGCCCCAAATCCAATGGGCCTGTCTATGGTGTAATTGGCGCGCCGGCTCGCGCCAGTATCGCCAGCAAGCGCATTCTTATTGATGCAGCCCGGGGTATACTTGATGCGGTTATGATTGTCTCGGAACCTTTTGCCGTGGCTTATGGGCTGGGTCTTCTCGACCGGGCCCTGGTCATTGATATCGGTGCCGGAACAGTCGATTTATGCCGCCTACACGGAACGCTTCCTGAAGAGCAAGACCAGATTACTTTAGACGAGGCCGGTGATTTTGTAGACGAAAAGCTCTCCAGCCTGATTCAGAAGAAACATCCCAAGGCACAATTCAATGTCAATATGGTCAGGACGTTGAAAGAACAGCATGGTTTCGTTTCGGAGAACGCGGACTCGGTGAAAGCCCGTTTTCCCGTGGAAGGCAGGCCAAAAGACTTTGATATCACCAACGAGCTGCGGACAGCCTGCAGAAGTATTGTGCCTGGTATCATTGACTCAATCGCGAGGTTGATTGCCACATATGATCCGGAGTTTCAGGAAGCTATTCGTTCCAACGTAATACTGGCCGGCGGCGGAAGTCAAATGATTGGTTTGCCAACGCTTGTTGACCAGGGCATGGAGGAGCTGGGTGGAGGCAGGGTAACTCGTGTGGAAGAGCCTGTGTTTGCCGGGGCCAACGGAGCGTTGAAGATGGCCCAGCGGATGCCCAGGCATTTCTGGAAGATACTAAGAGGAGATAACAAGGTTATTGTGGGAATAAGAGGAGATAACAAGGTTGTTGTGGGAAACAGAAGAACAAGAGTCGGGAAAGGAGTATAACAAATGACAAAAGGTCTATTGATTGGCGCAGCTTTTGTTGGAGGTATCTTTGTAGGATTTGTCACATATGAAGTCGCAAAAAAGAAGGGCCCGGAATTGCTGGCAACCGTCAAGAAGAAGGCTTCAAACATCGCAAAAACAACATCTGAAATAGTCGCGGAAGCAAAGCGAGCGTTCTCCGAGGGATACGCCAGCGCGTAAGACACAGCGACAGCGTAAGGACCTCCGCCACTGACAGCTACGCTCCGAAGAGGACCCAGGGGAGCGGGCAAGATGGTAACCCGGGGATAACCCGTAGCGGCTCGCAGGGTGTGGTAAGTCGCTCCAAGGGAACGGCAAGAGCAATTAGGTTCTTACCAGACCCGACATCGACGATTTGTTGTCGATGTGAAAAGAACGCAAATTCCCCAGGTTAGCAGGAAGTTCACGAGAAACGGTTGCCGAAAATGAAATGAGCCGTTGTTGCCACAAGATTATAAGAGGGCTTTTTCGGCACACCGGACCGTGGGGAACCGTAGAGGTGGGATTTTTGTGCCCGCCCGATATACTTCTTTTGGAATAAGTTATGTCTGAAGAACAGAAATGCATCAAATGCGCAGCGAAACTATCTTGGATTGGTCTGTGGGTCAGTGTTTTCTTGGCGTTTTTCAAGGGCGTCGTTGGAATATTTACGGGAAGCCGGGCGTTAACAGCGAGCGCTCTTTATTCGCTTCATGACGTGATTTCAGGTGCCGCTGTGATCATTGGTTTGAGAATAGCAACAAGACCGGCCGACGAAGAGCATCCTTATGGACACGGTAATGCAGAATACATTGTTTGTGTTTTCACAAGTATCCTTATTTTGGGAGTAACAGTTTTTCTTTTGGGTGATTGTATCAGGATTATCTTCAGAGGAGAACATGCTCCCCCGCATTGGGCAGCTTTGGGAGCAGCTGTTATATCCGTTTTCGCTAACGAACTAATCTATCGATATAACATTTGTGCGTATAAACATTTGAACAGTCCTGCACTTTTGGCCCATGCGAAACATCATCGTGCTGATGTTATTTCTTCGCTCGCTGTGGTTGTGGCTATCATGGGAAGTGCAATGGGATATCGTTTTCTCGATGCGCTCGTCGCGGTATTCGAAGCCGGGCATCTCATTTTTCTCAGCGTGGAAATTTTTTATCAAGGCGGTTCGGGACTTATAGACTGCGCAATTCAAGGCAGTGACATCTCTTTGATAAGGCAAGTCCTATCCGATACGTCCGACGTGAAGGAAGTAAGAGATATAAAAACAAGACAAATAGGTAGAAGGGTGTGGGTCGATCTATATGTCTGTCTGCCGCCGGAGAAGACAATCGCAGAAGTAAACGCGATATCCGGGCAGATTCGGCAGAGCATCGAGAATAGGATCGAATATTTAGGGAATGTTAACGTATTTTGCGAGTGAAAGATGATTGCTCAGCGCTGCATTAATTGTGGCAAGAAGGTAGAGTGGATAGTCTTAGGTATAAACTTCGGCCTGTTTATACTGAAGGGTTCGTTCGCCCTTCTTAGTCACAGCAAGTCACTTCTTACTGATTCATTTCAATCTCTGGCGAATTTCATCATAACCATTGTTGTCTTGACAAGCCTGAGAATGGCATCGAAGGGGGCCGATGAAAAATTTCCTTATGGTTATGGCAAGGTGGAGCTTCTTGCATCAGGGATCGTGAATATGCTGCTTATGATTGCGGCGATAGTTTTTATTTTTGTTTCTTTCACCCAGATAATAATGGTCGGGCCCGAGAAACCGCCGAAGCTGGTAGCGATTCTTGCCGCCGGCATTTCAATTATTGCTAATTATATAGCTTTCGGCTACGGGCGTTGTGCAGGTGAAAAACTGGGAAGTACGGCTATTTTAGCCAATGCGGATGTAAGTCGTGCCGATGTGGCTACTTCGGTGGCAGTAATAGTCGCCGTTGTCGGGAGCAATCTGGGCTTTTCCAGGCTTGACCATATAGTAGCAATCGTAATCTGTGTTCTGATTATCAAAGTAACGCTGGGCGGCATAAAGAAAGCGATCAAAGGACTCATGGATGTTTCTCTGCGTTCGGAAGAGCAGCATATACGAAACTTAGTAGAAGATATTGAAGGCGTCCAGTGCGTCGGAGACGTAAAGGCCAGGTTCGCCGGTCGCAGCCTTTGGGTCGATGTGAACATTTTTGTTCCGGCTGACTGGGTTTTAAGCAGGGGTTTGGAAACTGTCCGGAAAATCAAGAATGTTCTGCGCAGAAAAATGAAGGGTATTTCAGATGTATCCGTACAGTTACTTCCTTTTGTCGGTGCAGATGACCACGGGTACAGAGCACGTTATAGCTCTGAGAAAACAAAGAGGGAGTAAGGACACGTATGTACCCTATGCATAAGAAAGCTGGAGCGAGGGCAAAAGAAACAGTATCAGAGAAGGATTGTTTTGCCAATAAGGTAAAGAACTGGCTTTGGGTTATGGGCATTATCGCTGTTGGAGCTATTGTCTGTACTATTATAACATTTTCTGGTGAGAAGGCTGCTTATTCTTCAACGGGCCAGTCATTTTCACAAGGCGGTCAATTCGAGAATGTCGCTCTTACCCGCTGCCCCTATTGCCCCGGGCTCCTTGACGCCCAGAGAAGATGTGACGTTCGTGGATGCCCAATTTATAGTCCAAACTGGGGAAAACCGTCGAACCTGCAGCACATTCCTCTAAAACGGGTGCTAATCAAAGAACTGGCTCTGGAAGTGAGTGCATTAGAAGACAATGGAAGCGTGACCATTTGTTCGCTATATGGCAGTGGTGGGGGAAAAAAAGCTGGGTTGTGGGTGGCCGATAGGATTCGCCGGTTCAATGGCCGCAGGGTCAAGAACGTTAAGCAATTTCAGTCTATTGTTGCTAAGGCAAAACCGGCGTCGGACGTAAAAATACAAGTCATCAGAAACAAAAAGAAAATAGAATTGGTTGTGAGTATTGGCGAAGGGCAAAGGGAAGGGGCAATCCTACCAAAGACAATGAATCCCATGTAAAAGCTGCTGCAGGGTCGAAAGTTTTAGAACAGGCTCGGAAATATCAGTTAATTATGGAACAAAAGACAAGAGAACAAGCCGAAAAGTTGTATATGCGGGGATTACATGTTTTCGCTCGATCTGCAGACACCGAAAGCCTGGAACTTGTAGCCGAGCTGTGGCAAGATGCATGGGAATCTTATCGCAAGATCGGCGATAAGAGTAAAGCCAGAGATTTAGAAAAATCGCTGGCGGCCTTGTATAAAAAGAAATACCTGAAGGTGCAGGAAACAAGAGAACGACAAGGTGGTATTATCAGGAAATTTAAAGACTGGTTTATGTTTTTCAAAATCGGGTGTTTTGGTTTTGGCGGTCCCATGGCAGTATTTTCCCTGTTACAGGATGAATTAGTACGCGAAAAAAAGATTCTAACCGACAAAGATTTTCTTGAGGGTGCCGTGCTGGGCGATGTTTTACCAGGGCCGGTAACGATGGATATAGTAACTTATACAGGATATAAACTGAAGAAATGGTTCGGCGCACTAATTTCAACGCTCGTTTTTATCTTACCATCATTTGTACTAATGATTATTCTTGCCATACTTTACAACAGATACAGCATAACACCTAAGGTTGAGGAGGTATTTAGATGTTTAGGTGCTGCAGTTACAGGATTGATACTGTCTGTAGGATTGAAACTTAGTAAAACAGAAATGAAAGATTATCGTGAACTGTGTATTTTGATCTGGGCGTTTGCCTCAGCACTAATCTTTAAGTTGGACATCGTGGTAATAGTAGGATTTGCCGGATTGGTGGGCATAATTGTTTATCACGATGATACGGAAAAACAACAGGTAAAATGATAAATACATTAGTTAAGTTGTCCTGGGTATTTCTAAAGATTGGCACCTTCTCTTTTGGCGGTGGTATCGTCATAATTCCGTTGGTGGAAAATGAGGTGGTTGTCAAATATGGCTGGCTTACAAAAACGGAATTTGTTGACGCAGTAACGTTAGGTCAGATTACACCAGGACCAGTGATAGTTTCTGCGACGTTTATAGGATATAAAGCCTGTGGCATTTTAGGGGCGATAGTTTCCACCTTAAGTGTGATTTTGCCGTCGTTTGTAATGATCTGTCTCGCTACAGCGGCAATAAAAAAGTTCCGTGAGAACAAAACATTAGCAAATTTTCTTCGTGGAGCCCGTGTTGCGGTTATCGGTATGGTTTTTGATGCGGGTGTAAGTATAGGAAGAAGTTCCTTAGTTGATATCAAGACTATTTTAATTGTGGGGATGAGCATTATTTGCCTGTTCAAGTACAAAGTAAATCCGATCTGGATTATACTTGGTGCAGGAATCGTCGGATTAGCCACTTAGGTCAGCTAAGCGCCGGGCTCGTTTCGGGATACACCGATGCATAAACCGACAGGTTGGACGGGACGAGGTTTTCTTGCAACTCCATTGCGATAGAGGCGTTTTCCAATGAGCCGCTGAATGGGCATTGGAGCATTTGTTTTGTTGGGGCTTGCAAAAATCGCTGGGGTTGCAACGCTGGTAAAGGTCACTAAACGGAAGAGGCGCATTCGGGACGAGGAGGGAAAAAGCCACCAAGCAAGGCAAGAAATAGTAACATGGGGAACGGCCTACTTTTTCGAATAGGGCGCTTGACCTCCAATCTTGGGGGTGCCTTTTCTACGACTTGCCTGGTTTTTTGTGTCTGGATCTGCCCTACCGATTATCCTTCTGCTTGGTCCGGCAGGCGTCTCTTTCGGAGCCGATTGAAAATGCTGGGGTTCTCTCCATACACATATATTAGAAGCTATCTGTTCATCCATCGCAATGTTGCTGCTTTCGCACTCAATTACGTAGGAGGGGTATCTTTGATGTAAGGTAACAACTGCTCCCGGTCTTATACAAAGACTGTCTATTTTATGAAGCTGTTGGTCGTTTTTGCAGTTAATATAGGCGACCCGCGCGGACTGAGCTACCTCTAATTCGACTAACGGTACAATAGAGCTTTGAGCTGTCCGGCAAGATTCCTTGCAGCATTGGCCTTCTGGTATCGGCGATCCGTGTGGACAGGCCTTTGGATGGCCAAGTAAAATACAGATACTATCGACCAGTTCAGGCGTGACCGTATGCTCGAATTCACAGGCGCCTGATTCGAAATCTCCACCAAGGACATCGTAAAGTAATCTTTCGGCA
>Ga0114923_10000758_pt1 | contig 23630 bp, 21 predicted proteins | sample SumtaG_FD_89578 | JGI IMG/M metagenome (GOLD analysis project Ga0114923, IMG submission 89578) | Deep subsurface microbial communities from Indian Ocean to uncover new lineages of life (NeLLi) - Sumatra_00157 metaG | ecosystem: Environmental > Aquatic > Marine > Oceanic > Sediment | place: near...
ATTTTTTTTTTTTTTTTTAACCCTTTTTTTTTTTCCTCCCCCCCCTTTTTTTTTTAAATGAGAGACCACGTAATTTGAAAATAAAGAGAAAGAATTAAATTTCTTTTTTCATTGATTTATAACTTATTATAGTTTTTCAGTTGAGGGAGGAAGAGAAGGAAAAAAAAAATGTCGGATAAGAGTGATAATGATCAACATAAATTTTTAGGAGAAAGCAGTAATAAGGGTTCTGACATACCAAAAAGTGAGAGATCATTGAAAGATGATATTAGTCGTAATCGTATTGGCAAGATGAAGAGGAATGGGTTGAAAGAATCAGCGTCTCGGATATTTGAAGAACAAATGAAGAAGATAAAGAAAAAGCACAAATCCATATTTTTAACATTCTTGATAGTTTTGTTACTAATTCATATTGAATTGACTATTGTTGGGACAATTCTCTTTTCTGTCATAATCAAGAAAGCAGGTACTGTATTTATTGTGATATCCGGTTACAGTATTGGATTATTCATCATAAATATAATTATTGGAGTCGTAATCTACTATTTGATAGTTTCCAAGAAAATTAGAGAATTTTTGGTTATGAAGTTTTGCAGACGAAATAGTGGACTGAAAAAGTTGATTGATAGTGATGATGAGGCTTTCTAAGACGTCAAAGTTTGAATTAAACTATTTTTTTTTATGTTTCACACTTTTTTTAGTGTACATTAATTAATCTGTAATATATAAAATACATACGACAATTTTGACGCATCATATGTCTAAGGAACATCATTTCAATGTCTGTAGTGAATAATTCTTTGTTCGGTTTATCATCATAAACATATAATATTGTACATAAATTAAATCCACGTATATTTTCTCTAAAATTATTTACGACTGTAATATTTTTTGTTTTATACTTATTTTGACAAATCTCACTATATTTGGCGAGTTGCATTCCAATGAATCCATTTTTGTAATAAATACAAATGCCGGGATTGATAATTTTAGGTAATTTTTTAATTATCTTAAATTCATTTGATTCAAACTTTTTAATTTGATCTTTGATTTTTTTAAGTATGTTCCAATGATGTTTAAAACTACATTTAAAACATTTATATATCACATTATGATGTTTAAAATACACGTCAAAGAGTGATTTCCACAATTCATTTATTTCACTAAAAAATTTCCATATTTTACACACTCGTCTACAAGTAATTACATCCTTAACATCAAGATAGCTAAACAGTTCACACATTTCAAATTGACCAAGCTCCATTTCTTATGTCTTTCCAAAAAAACGCAATTCGTTTTTCTATGCTCTCACGGGCCTTCCATAAGACCAGACCAAAACACGGGGTGCGTCCGTGAGAAAAAAAAAAAGAAGAATGTTCAAACGTAAGTCGATAAACGATCTAATCGATACGGAAAACATAGAGGACGGGAAAACTCCAATTTTCATTTTCGAAGATAAGTTGAAACGTAAATTGTATTTCTACAACGTTGCTAATCTAATGGATAAGCCAAAAGAGTTTTTCCTATATTTCGACAGTATCACCGTGAAATTTACAACAACGGAGATAGATTGCTCGGAAAAGAATAAGATTATTAAAAAAATCATGAGAGGGTTTGGAGGAGGGCTCGAGATTAAAGAGATGGATTGTTATGTTTGCAAAAAGTATTTTCTTAAAAAGAAGTTGAAAAAATGTTCTGCATGTCATGATTATTATTATTGTTCAATAAAATGTCAAAAGGAGCATTGGATTGAAGGAGGACACAAGAAAGAATGTAGCGGGAAGTTTTCATCATAATTTTTCTTTGTAATCGAATTAATAAAACAGGATTATTAGGTTCACTTTTGATTTCAATTCTTTAAAAAAGTAAGATGAAACGAATGAAAATTGTGTTACACAAAATTGGAATTGGAGTTTTCAGGCAAGATCTCAATTCTGATGAAAAAATCCAGGTATGGAAGAAACACATTAACGATGTGTTGAAAACTCTAACTATCACGAATGAACACAATGAAGACATAGATTTCAGTTACAAATCTCCACCACAGTTTCAAGATATGGAACTTGTTGTTACAAGAGATAACCCTCTCATTAACGTTGTAAAACAACTTAGAGGGGAGGAAATTACACTTGAAAAGCGAGTTGGTGAAGATAAGATTGAAGAGTTTACTGGAATCAATCTTGGAATGCAAACTTTTAGTAATGGAAATCCTCTGCTGTTGAACAATATTGTTTTGATGGACACGAAAACTAGTAAAATTAGCTGGATTCCAATTCTCCATGTTTCGAACATTTTCATTAGTGGGAAAGATTCAGGGAAGATCAAAGATTTTTTGAGTGCTGCTAATATGATGAGTGATACGGCAACTATTGATATTACACCAAAATTTTACAGTAAAGGACAACAGGAGAAAAGCAAGAAGTTAATAGCAAAATACGCCAGGGAGGTCCCGGTGTGGAAAGTAATCTATCACTTGAATGTTGGAGAGAAGGGAGAATCCCAAGTGTTGACTTACGCTATTGTTGAAAACGATTCTACTGAAGATTGGAAGAATGTTGATTTTACAATTGTCACTGGTAGACCATTATCGTACAAGATTGATTTGTACAAACTTTTAACGAAAAAACGTGCTGATTTTCCACCAGAGTATTTGGCAAGGGCCATGAAAAGAGGTCCTGAGGTGGAAATGATGGAGGAGGAGGAGGAGGAACAATACGAAATGGAACCCGAATCAATCAGTAGAGATCGACCTTCTCATATTGAAAAGGAAGAATATGGAGTTGTTCAACCTCACAAGAGTTTCAACATCAAAAATTTCAATTTGGAAAGGGGGAGATCTCTAAAAGTTCATTTGGATGTTATCAAGGTTGAGACACATTCAGTTCTATTGTACGATTGTGACAAAAATGAACATTATCCTTACAATAGTTACAATGTTATTCCAAGAACTGAAGGTTTTATAACAGTTGGTCCAATGGTTGTTTACGATCGTGGTGATTATGTTGGTGATACTGTTATAAAACATATGTTGATGGGTAAAAACAATTACGTAAATTATGCGTTGGAAAAGCAGATTTACATTGACAAGAACATTATGACACCTAACCCACAAATTGTTATGATTACGATATCTGGTGAAATTTTGAGTATCATTTATATGTACAAAAAGATCGTAGAGTTTGAAATCAAAAGATACAAAAAGGACAAGGAGAATGAAATTGGAGAACATTTCCACTTGGTTTATCATATGGAATATGATTACCAGAAAGGTCTAACTCCTGGAGTGGAATTTATCAAAACCGAAAAGGGTAAACCACAAAGTAAAGTTGAACCAACAAAGAAACAGGTTGAAATCGATTTTCAACTTGTAAAGGAAGCAAAACTACATATCATTGAATGTTTTGCCAAAATGAAGGTTTATTACTTAACTAGTGAAAAAGATATGAGAGAAGTGATGAATGTTCCAGAAATCAAGAAAAACAAGAAAGTTCTAATTTTCATCAAGAAGAGAAGAACTGAATACAGGAAACTGAAACAGTTGGAGAGAACTTACGAAATAGTCAGGAGTTCATTTGGTGCAACTGACAAAGTCAAGATTGGTCAAGCGTCGGAAAATTTGAAAAGGTATAAAATCTACATGAAATCTTTTGATTCTGCTGATGAAGTATTGTTTGAACGAAAGGATGATAGTAGAAAATTACGTGTCATTCCAAGCGAAATGAGTTTGATTGGGTCAAAGGTTGGAGGTGATAGAGTTGGGAAGATTCTTGCTATTGGAGTCAAACCCAAAATTAGTTTTGTAGAGGAAACATTTCCTTTGGGTAGGCTTCTTATAGATTATTTTAGTCCAGAAGTCAAGAAATACATTAGTGAATCTTATGACAAATCTGAAAAAGAAATTGTTGGAATTACTCGACGTGTTAGATTTTCTACAAATCTTATGGAAAATAACATTGATTTATATAACCAAGTAAAATATGAATTCAAAATGTTTGAAAGTCGTCATAGTTTGAGATACTACAGATGGAAAGAAAATTGGAGACATGATTATGAGTGGGGTGAACTTCAATATTTGTATCAACGTGCTAAGGAGAACGATCAATTGATTGGAGTGTTGTTTTTCACAGCAGAGCAAAACTATTTCAAAGTACCATACATTGGAAGGAATTTGGATGATGTTGAGCTTATTGGAATTCCACTTAATTCTGACCAAATGGCCGAGTTAGCTTGGATAATTGCCAGACACTTTGAAAGAAGGGATTTTAGGGTTCTGAATGATTATATTAACGATGTTTATGAAGTAACTCGAGAAGATAGACAAGGATTTGAATATTTTAGGAAATTTCTAGTTTCTACTGATAAAAGAATGTTCGGACAATTGAGCAAGGAATTATACAGCAATTTTGAAAAGACTTATACTCCTCCAGTTAGATATGGTCGCTGGGGAAGACTGTGGAGAAGGTTGGGATGGAGATTCAGAACTGGAAGAATACCTACTTTATACTTGTACAGACGTGCTCTCAATTCAGAACAATTGTTAATAGTTTTATGGCAAGGAGCGAAACTTGGATATTTTTGGCCATTATCTGAATATGAAAAAAGAAGAAGAATTTTGGTTGGAGAAGTTGATTCTGGAAAAGTTGAACTTATTGGAAGAAAATTTGGTGTTTCTGATAAAATCAAATTAGTTGCTGCATTTTCTAATTGTATTCCTATAATGTTGAGAAAATACATTGTTGAAATTTATGATATGACTAGTGGAGATTTCAAGAACTTTAGAATGGAATTGATAGGAACTAATAGAAAAAAATATGATGCTCTGAAGGGTTATATGGTTAATTTCCTTAATATTTGTACAGATATTAAGGATGCCAAAAATTTGGAACAAATATACAAGGAAGCAATTAAAAGAGAGGCAATGATCAATGTTATATTTGAAGGAGTTATACTTGGTTATTTTGGCAAAATGAAATTGGTTGGAGATGTAATTGGTCCAAAATTGCAACATTTTGTGGTTGGAAAAGTTGATTCTGAAAAAGTTGAACTTATTGGAAAAATTAGTAAGCATAATCAAACAAAATTGGCTAGAATTATCTGGAATGGGAATTATTTGAGTGATCGTATCAAAAATATGGTACGAAGTGTTATCAAAGAAACCACAAGTTTTTCCGAATTCAAAAAAGTTATGATTGAAAAACATAATCTTAATTTTATGATATTTATAGAGGAATTGGATAGGTTTATCAAAAAATTTGAAGAGGAATATTCTGGTTCGGACAAAAACAGGATCAGAAGAATTTATCATAGAGTAATTAATGAACAAGGAGGATTTGATTTCCTAATATATACTTCGATGAGAAAAGGTGTTATCGGTTCAATCATTGGTGAGTTGTTTGGTTCAAAAGAAAAATTGGAACATTTCGAACCTATTGGACAGAAATTAGGACGACCAGAAATGTTAAATCTTGCAAAAGCTCTTTCAAGATATTTGAGTCGTGATGTTGTAATAACAATATATTATGCCAACCAAAAAATGACTTCATTTGCAGGATTTATTAATTACATTGAAAAATCTCAATATTTTGAGGAGTTGAATGATCAGTTGGAAGTCAAAGAGTTCAGAAAGTTTTACATGTGCCCAAACAAAAGGGAGATGATAATATTGTTTGAAAGAGCAAAGAAATACAAGCAATTGTATCGAGTGTTATGGGAAGGAGCCGGATCTGGATACTTTAATATAAATTCTGTTGTTGGTGATGGTGGTTTGAATCTTGAAAAATCTCCATCTTTCAAAGAGGAAATTAAGAAAATAGAAGGATTTTTCAAAATTGAGGAGGATGATATTCTTTTTTTGTCTAGAATATTTGACAGTTTCTTACAACCATATATAAAAGGCTGGATTCACGAGGTTGTCAAAAACAGTAAAGATTATGGAAATTTTATTGCAGAAGTAAATCCAACACACAAAGATTATGGTATGCCTAAATATCTGGATGAGACATTAATAAATCTTGGACAGCAAGTACAAAAAAAGTTCAGAAGTGAAATTGTGAAAAAATGGGACAATATGTTGGTTTCTAAAGACCATTTCAGGATTCTTTATACTATGGCAGGATTTGGAAAATTTGAACAATTTCTAAATGATTTCAAGGTATGGGAGAAACTCAGTCTTGGTAGATTTTCAAAATAAACCTATTTTCATATTTTTATGTTCTCTTTGTAATAATACTTAACTAGTTACAAAATGGAAAAAAGAATCGTGTCAGATCGTTTTTCAGGCAAAATACCCATTCGAGTTATTCTTGATATGTTAAAACATTACTGGTTCGAACATGAGAGGGATTCTAGTATGAATAATTCAGCACACTATGGTTATTTCAAAAATGATTCTTCTCGAAAAACCTTTTTAGTTTTCAAAACTGTTAGATTCGATTTTTTAAAAAATGGAGGATTTTTGTTTGGTAAATTTTCTCTGAAACAACAGATTGGTCCGGATATTTTGAAAAAAATGATTGGTGTGGATTTTGTACACTATAAATTGGTACCAATCATTTTTTTCGAGTATTTGGTAAAAGTAGAAACCTTCATGATAAGATTCGAAACTATAGGATATTTACCGAACAAAAATATTGGGGGGAAAAAATGGGGAAAAATGACTTTGATAAAACATTTGGAGTTACAACAAATGGATTCATTGAGAAATGATACTTTCAACATTTTTGAAAATTTGGAAAGATTACATCTAGTTTCTTGTGGATCTTTTAAGAAAGATGAACAAATAACAGGGGATTTAAATGTATGGGTTAAAACTCCAAAATTGAAGGAAGTTGGATTGTGGAATATGAATAGTTTCGGTGATTCACTGTTTAAAAGATCTTCAAATTTGACATCAATTAAATTGTCTAACTGCAGAGCTATTTTTGGGATTGATTGGATAAATATGCCACATTTGATAAAATTCGAAGGGTTTCGATGTGAGGTTCTTCTTGACAAAGCATTTATCAAATTTAGAAATATTAGAGAACTTGTTTTAAATCGTACTCACAATGTTTCTGGATTGGATTGGAAGTTTGAACATTTGGAAAAATGTGAAATAATATTGTGTGAAAAAGTACGGGACGAAGCCTTCATAGTTATGCCAAAACTTAAATCTTTGAAAATTTCATTGAATAGTATTATAACAGGAAAACAATGGGGTGTAATGAATCAACTTGCCAATTTATCTATAACAGACTGTGAAAACTTTGAAATTCTCGAAATTATAAGTAAAATTCCTAATATCGTTGAAATATTGTATAACCTTAAAGAAGAATTGATTTTAGATGATGATAAAAGACAAAAGCAGGTTTTGGAAATGAAAACTGTGAATTTTTGGAAGAAATTAAATCTAAAGTCACTGAAAAATGTTGTTGTGAACAGAAAACAGATTATTTCTAGAAAAAATAATGGATAAATAAAAAAGAGGAGTGGATTAATATACTGTACACCACATTCCCATTTTTTTCACACTATTCAGTCTTATACTCGTGAAATTAAACGGGGGTTGTCCTTAAACGGGGGACACAAAAAACTCGCGAGAGTGGAGGTATGAGGAGACGGAAAAATGGTCTGGTTAAGAGTAAGGGACAAAGAAGACTCAAAATAGACTTAGTTTTCACTCCTCCTTCGAAACCTTCATTTGTTTCTAATCGAATGTCTAAACTGGTTGTTAATTACTTCAAGGATCAAACGGACTGGCGTAAACTTCAATTTATGTTACTTGGTTATGCGTATAACACGAAAAATTTGAATGACGTTTGTAAAGGGAAAATAATCGATCCAGAGAATGTACCTATCGACGATATTCTAGAAAATCCACAAATCGGCGAATTAATTAGAAAAAGATTGGACGCCAAATTACAAAAATACATGAAGTTTCGCAAAGTACAACACACACCAAACTGGTATAACAAGGGACAACAACTTCTGGAAAATTGGTACGAGAAGGGACCCACAAAAAAGGATAGAGCGTTCAAAGATAGTTACGATCAATCTGTTTTGAATGGTAGCTTCAAACTCAAACGTGGGAGGAGGAAAAAAAGGAAGAGAGGTGGATCAAGGGGTGACAAAAGAAGGACGCAGATCAAAATTAAAAGGAAAGTTCGAAAAAAGGAATCTATTATCGAAGTTAGAAGGGATGGTGGATATTTTGGAAAACGCAGAAAAAAAATTTTCAGATCCAGAAGTAGTATTGATCTTAGTGTTGCACAAGAAGAAGACGAAAACGGAAGTGGGAAAGTTGTTAAAATTATTCAAGACAGTGGTGGTAACATAAGTATCACTAAAAAAGCTCCAGATGTTAACATTAGAATAACTAGGAGTGTAAGAAGAGGTAATGAAAGGAAAAAATTGAAACGAAGGAGAAGTGGGATAACACATGGTAATGGATTAGATTATAGTTTTTCGATAGTACAGAACTATACCCCGATTAAAAAGAGAGTCGTTAGAATTTGCAACAGAAAGAGTCTTCTTAGTATAATTTCTAACGATTTTGAGTACAATCCTTATACATCTACAGAAAGGTCTACAAATTGTAACATTAATTGCGTAAAGTTTATTGTGGTACCCGCATCAAATAACAACAAGGATATTCAGGATATGGTTGATATTATGGATGAAGGACTTATGAATATGTCAAAAAAGGATATTCAGACATTGATCAAGATTGAAAACATTGGAATTGTTTGTAAGCACAAGGAGGATGATACGGTTGTCGGTGGGTTATTATTTCGCAATTATGTTTTGTATATTGAGTTGTTATTGATGGCAGTTAAACCAAAATACAGGAGATTTGGGATTGGAGCTATGCTGATAGATTGTTTAAAGTCTCTTGTTCCAAAGACTACACAAAGTATCTTTGTTAAATCAGATATTTATTGTGTTAGATTTTACAAGAAGAATGGATTTGTTGGTGATGTCAATATTCCATCTTATTTTTTGAACAGTTTTGTATTTAACACAACCCAGAGTATTGCAATGGAATGTAGAAGGAATGATAAAGGAGTTTTTGAAACTTATCAGATGTTAAAGAAACGCAGGAGGTTTCTTTTCGATATTATGGGGAATCTCAGTAAGAATCATCATGATGAAAAGCTGATGAAAGTGGTTTGAAAGAAAAAAGAGAAAAAAACTTGGTTTTTTTTTTTTTTTCATTTTATTAAACGAGTTTAGCCTTTTTATTTGGAAGATATTCGTCATCATCTACCTTTCTTTTTTTACCAACAATACCATTCTTCATTCCATGTTCTAACAATGACAAAAAATCGGACAAGTTTTTAGAAGCATCATTTTGAGGGTTATGGTCATGTTCAAACTCATTTTTTGGGTTAATTCCAAGTTTTTGAAAGATTTTCTCAAATAGTCCCCATTCCCAACCTTTATTGAATGCGTTCATTGGAGACAAAGCAAAAAGTACTCCTGCAGCAAATGAAGTTATGTCTACGTCCATGAAAAAGTCACTTTTCTCGTTTCTACGGAATCTCAATGGCTTTTTGTTGTGAGACTCTAACCACTTGTTCAATATTCCAATATCAAATGATCCAAAATCACTTACGAAGATAAAATTTGGATCTAGTTTCTGTTGTTCTACAATGTATTTTTCTACTTGTTCAGCCATTTTATTTTGTGAGATAGCATTTTCTTCAAAAAATTTCAACTTTTTGATATTATCCTTCCAGAAACTACTCAATTTCCTTTCGTCATATTTCACTGCACCGTAAAATGACTTTCCATCGTCAATCTTAGGATTCATTTTACTATCTATTTTACCTTTTGATACTCCAATAGCTGCTATTTGCTTTTCAACAACTTCGATATCAAGTGATAAAAACGTTTGTTGCTTATTTTCACTCATTTTTTTTTCTGGATACGGGCGGGGGAGGACAATTGAAACAAACCAAAGATTTCACAACTTTTTCATTTTATTAAACGAGTTTTATTTCTCTACAACGTAATAACACAGAATATTATTGTCTCCCCTTTCAGATGAACTACCATCGGTCAAATTCAACAATTTCCTATCATCAGTAATTGCGTAAGTAGTTTTAGATTTTATAAATTCAGTTACAATACAAACTCCATCTTTGAGAGACTCTCTTAATATACACAACAGAGTATGTTTCTGTTGGTCATACATCTTTTTGTGAGATCCGACAATCAAACTTTCCAAAAATATTCTACCTATAACCTTAACCTCCTTTTCTATTGATTCCATTCCAAAGGTAATTTCATCATCCTCCGGTTTTAATTTGTAGAAGTAAAGATATTCTCCTTTTTGAAGGTGCCTTATTTTAAAAAACATTTCAGAAAAAGAACAATTTTTTTTTATTTTTTACTGTCATTGTCCAACCCCCTTGTCAGAGTCAAACACTAATTGCAATCTTTACTTCACCATCCAAACAGAATGTTATTACTCCATGTTTCTTTCTTTCAAAAGTCCACTTGCCTTCTCCTTCTCCTTCATATCCTCTTACCAAGTAAGTTTTACTAGTTCCTATTCTACTGATGACAAAAATATCTTTTCTGATTAATTTAAGCAACGAATCAACTTCTCCTTTGATCATAACAATTTCATTAGTAACCACTATCTCCTTTTTATTCATTTCCTGTTTTTTTTCAGTCACAGATTATTTCGGATGGAAGAGGGAGGGAAGGTGGAGGGGGGGATTTAGATCGTAAAATTAAACAATTTTAGTTACATTCTTCTTGTTCTTGATTTCCTACAGCAGAATAAACAACAAAGACACCGTTTAAATTTCCAACATAATCTATCACACCTAGTTGGAATTTTGAGTGGTCCACCATCAAAATTATCCAATTCTTCATTCAATAAACATTTTTCTTTCTTCTCAGTTTCCAATTGATCTTTAAGATTTTGAAGTTCAATGTCTTTTTCTACAAGTTCTTTACTGTGTTCAAGTCGAAATTTTTCGAATGTTTCCTCAGTATACTCACTTATTTCGTTATGCTTCACTACATTAGCAGAATCATTATATTTCTGTTCAATAATACGTTTCATAATCTGTGTCTTTTCCCATAGATTCTGTTGAAGTAATTTGTTTTTCTCAAGCAAATCTTTGTTAACACCTTCTTTCTCTTTTTTATCTTTTTTCAATTTACTGATCAGAAACTTATCATTTTTCATTTCTTCCTTGACACTAGAATATCTCCTAATGAGTTCAGCTGAATCTTTCTTGGTATCTTCCAAAGAAATTCGCAGTCTTTTGTTATTCCCCAAAACTATTTCAAATTGTTCTTTCAAACTAACAAATTCTGAACTCTGTTCTATTAACTGTTCATATTTCAAGTTTGAACTGGTCAGTTTCATTTTGAAATCTCGAATTTCATCTTCCATTCTTTCATTCACTGTCTGCAGTCCAAGAAATGATTCCTTTAACTGTGAAATATCACTCGAGAGTAACTCGATCTTCTCCTCATTCTTCTTATTTTTCTTTGATAGTTGTTTACCATACACTAGAGATTGCTTCAATTCAGCATTTTTATCTTGTAATTTCTCGTCTAATTTGGAGAGTTGACTTTGGAAAGTTTCGAATACTGACAAGCTTTCATTAATTGTACTAGACCTAACTTTCTTGACTACCTTTTTCGGTTCTTCATGGTCACCTCTTCCTCCTTCATCAGTTTTCGTGGATTCGGAATCTTGATTCATAACTTATTTGAAGAATTAAGAACAATTTCATGTAATTTATTCTTGATTCTTTCTTATCCTCCCAGTCTTTTTCTCATATAAAAAAAAATGAAAGTTAAAAAACGACGAAGGATTAAACGAGTCAGAAGAAGAAGGAGGATAAATTTCAATAATGTGTTGTGTTTTGACGTGTTGAGAGAAATTTTTAGTTTCCTAACGTTTGAAGAATTGTACAGGTTTAAACGTGTATGTAAATCGTGGAAAGGAATTGTGGAAAAAGCTGTTGAGAATACAAAATATTTTACAATAACATGTGTTCGTCAAGATGAGGGACAATGGACAGGTACTTACGGAATGTCAGTAGTTTTGATACCATATTTTGAAAAAGTTAACGAAATAGCCAGGAAATTAATTATTCCAATAAATCCTACGCGAACTTTTGATAGAGACGATATTGAAAATCAATTTTTTATGTTAACAAATTGTTTGTACAATATGAATGAGTTTAAGACAATAAAAAAGATCCTATTACAACAAGAACAAGTTCTTCCAGTAATTATTGATAATATAGGTATTTGTGATAAACAGAGGTTACAAAAAAATGTATTGTTCTTTTGTAAAGAAGAATACAATGATTGTGATACTATAGATTTTTTTAATGATTTATTTCATTACATTCTATTTGAAGGAGAATAAACCTTGTTCTTTTTTTCTTTCCCTACTCTCCCTCCCTTAAATTTTCAAAAAAAAAATGGAAATTAAGAAAAGAAAGCAAACGAAGAATTTCAACAAACAGATTCCATTCGATATTTTGAGGATAATATTTGATTTCCTGAAATGGAGCTTATTGAGCATACTAAAAAAGATTCTTACTGGGGTGATGGTGGAAATGGTTCAGGAAAGAACAAACTTGGAAAAATTCTAATGAAAGTAAGATACGAGTTGAAAATGAGTATATTGAAGAAAAGGAGGAAAAAGAAGGTTGAATAATAATGATTACAAAAGAATAAAAAGAATAAGGAGTCTTTATTTTGTTTTTGAATGATATATCAAGAAACACGGTCTACAATTTGGCTCATACATATCCTCACCACCAACAACAATTTTCTTAGTACATTCAACCTTAGTTCGAATAGTCAAAGAAGCATATGCGCCGCACTTCGCGCAAATCGAATAACACTTGCAGATGTCGTCACTTATTGCCAACAATTCTCCGATATTTTCAAATTGATTTCCATTGAAATCTGTTGAAATACAAGCAACAAAAACATATTTACTTAACTTAAGTTGTTCATTTGCAAACTCGACAATATCTGGAAAGAATTGACCTTCGTCTATAAATATTGCATCATAACCATCTGTGACAACTTCTAATAGCTTATTAGAATCTACCATTTCATGGTATATATTTTCAAATAACTTGTTGTGTTTATCCACTGCTTTATCCCTACTATTTCTTATCATCAAACATCTGAGCTTCTTACTATTCTTAAAATGTTTGATGATAGAAATCAATAGCCAAGTTTTCCCAGCAAACATACACCCAACAATTGTCTTGAGATTCGGAGTAGACGTGTTACAAATTCCATACAAAAAGATTCGAAAAAGTTTACATAACTGATAATAGTAATGTGGCGATAACGATATACAACATCCCATTTATTTCCTTCCTTTTTTTTTTCTCGGTTAGACCTTCCTTCGTAAAAAAACTATTTACCATTATTTTCTACATATTAATTATGTACTAATTAAACTGGGAAAGATAAATGTCCTTATTTTTCGAAAAACGCAGAGATAAAAAGACATTACTTACACAAATACCACCAGGAGTTGTCTTGGGTCATATCCTACCATTTTATCCCTATCCGTATAACTACGAACATGGCGATGATGATCGTCATGGACTTCCTGGTAGTAATTTTAGCGATCAAGGATCTGATGAGAAATGTTATGGAGTATTTCCAGAAACACAATGGAACATTGGAAAGTTTGTTCTTTTTAAGAGTATACTAGTTGGAACAGATCTTTTTGATGAACAAGAAGAAATTTATGTTGGAAAGGATATTGCGTCAAAACTTGTTTCATTGAACATAACTTTCGGTTTGTCATTTTCTCTTAGGCCAATTTTAGATGTTTATTTGAATCGGATTTTGAAAGAAACCGAAAAACTTGAATACTTGAAAATTAAGAATGTGAGTGATGAATATAGTTTAATAATAGATATTGATGAAGACAATATCTTTGAAAATCTAAAGTTGATAAATCTGAAGTCATGGCAAAGTAGGAATGTTAAGGTACCAAATGAGTTAATTGAAATGTTTTCAGCCGGCCCATTGAAAAGATTGGTGATTTATGCAAATCTTGATTGGGAACATCTTTTTACTCTTGGAATTTATATCAGAAATGTCGATTCTTTCAAAAATTTGGAAACTGTTGCCTTTGGACATCACAACATGTTATCTGATCTATTTTTCACAAATATCTCAGTTAATAATGTTGTAAAACACATAGTTTTAGATAGTGTAAATTTGACTGGAGGTGGGTGGGTTAGGATGCCAAATGTAGAATTGATGATTTTAAAGGATTGTCCTGAAACAACAGCAAGAATTTTCGGTTACACTCCAAATTTGAAGTATTTGAAAGTAAGGACATGTCCTAATATACTTAGCCTTCCTAGGATACCAAGTCTTGAATATCTTTACATCATTGGACCTCCTTTGTATATTGATGACACTGAGAAATTCATTGAAACATTGAAATTTGGTAAAACTTCAAAATTAGTTGAAAGACCAAGAAGGGGAGGGTTTGCAGTAGGACCTGTTAATGTATGGTTAGATAAATACAAAAAGGAAGAAAAGGAAGAATTGAGAAAGATAGAGACTATGATTGAAGAATTTGACAATTTAATTTAATTCAATTTTTTTTTCCCACTCCACCTCCACCCCTTCCTTCCCTTCCTCCCACCAACAATTTTTTTTGTACCCAGGGATTAAAAAAAAAGAAGACCCTTTTATTTATTTGAGTGGAAAAGGAAAAAGCAAAAGTGGGGAGAAGATTATGATAGGCTTCAAAGAATTCACGTGGAAAAAATGCACAAATAAAGTTTTCAAGAAATTTGGATCTATGTATGTTACAATGTTTCGCGAGAATCTCCTACAAGACAAAGCGTTAACATTTTCATGTTTTAATTACACCGATGATATGAATGATGTTCCTACTAAAGAAACAAAAGGTCTAAATCCTTTATGTCATAAGATTCTGTGTAATTTAGCATGTTTCACCTTGATTTCTAAAGTTGCTAGATATGCTACTTACAAGAAAACAGAGTCAGTGGATCAACTTAGCAAAGTTCGCCAACTGAAAAATGTAGAAAGACGACATTCAAGAGGAGACAGTTTTGGCCCTGTTAATAGATCTCAAAATAGACCACGAAATCTGATGCAAAGTGCAATGAGAAATATTGATGATGGTTCTCAAAGAGGGGGGGGAAGGGGTCAGCAACAACAACAAGAACAAGATGAAGATGTTGATATGTCTGATGAAAACGTTGAGGACGTGATCAGTAAATTTGTTACAACACTTAATGGTAATAGTGAAAGAGGAAGGAGTCAGAGGGGGAGGAATGAAGGAGAAAATCCTAGAATAGATCCACAGGATATTGATTTTGGAAATGTGTCAGAAGAGTTTCTATACGTTACCAAAATCAATGGATTTTACCTCTTTGTTATTCCATTGAAGAGGGAAGAGTTGACTTACTCCGTACTATCAAATGAATTTAGTGAGTTGATGAGCGAAGGATACGAGGATTTCTTGGAAGGTTTGGGAAAGGGGAACTTCGAAACTGCATACAAGGCTATATTACGTCATGTTAGTGATATCGATATTTCGTATGGTAATCACAAGATTCAAACACCTGTTGATATGTTCCATCCAATGCTGCTGTTGAATATGTTGGGTCATATGCAAGACAATGAAAAAATCGCAAAGTTTTTCTTTTCTGGTGAGGATGATGCTGAAAATCCATCTGAAGTTATGAATTCTCTCAAGAAATACGGATCGATCAATTATTTCAAGATTCCTGGAGAGTCTTATCGGATACCCTTAAGTGAATTCGAAGTTGAGTCACTTGGAAGCAGGTTATTACCGTTTATTGATGAGGATGTTATTCCATTCTTCACAACAGTTCCAAATTCTGGTGATTATGGAGCCTTTTCTAAAGTGTTTATGGAAAAGATTAGAAAGTTGCTTCCACAAAAAAGCATAATTCAGAAAAATGATCCTATTGATTATTTGGCATATTATGTAAAAAACTTACGAGAACAAAATGGGATCATTTCCATGGATAAAGGCAAAGTGTTGGTTAAAATTCTGGCATATATACTTGAAAACAAAAAGCTGGTTGGAAGATTGTCAAATTATATGAGATCACTGTGTTCAATGATAAACTACAAAAAGAGGACTTATGGAAAAATTGCTATCATAGGTGATTTTGAAGCTGATGATGATGAGTTTGAAGAACACCCCGTATCTTCGTTCCTTGCGTACATTACTCCTTTTCTTGAAGACCATTACACTGTTCCATCATGCTATTCTGGTTGGGTTGCCTTACAAACTTTGGTGTTGAATAACAGGTACAATAGAAAGGTACGGAACTACCTTCATTGGTTATTGACAGGAGAACACGAAGTTGGAAAGAGTTATTTGTTGGATGTTATTTCTGAACTTGTTATACCTGGAACAGCTAGGGATATTCAATCATTTTCCAGACAAGGATTCAAAACAGACAGACCACAGACAGGTGGGATAGTAATACGTAATGAAGTATCAAATCATTTGGTTGAACACGAATCAAAGTTGAAGGGAAAGGAAAAAGAGAGATTAAGTGAAGAAAAAGAGATACTGAGTTCTGGTACTGCAACATACCAATATTTTTCGTGGGAGAAGGATGAGCATGGAGAGAATAATACAAGAGGTCAAAAATTATGTGTGACAAAAATTGAATTGTGTCAGATGATGACAACCAATAAAAGAAGTAACGGAGGAAGTGCAATAGCATCCAGGATGGCAATCAAACCGATATTGAAAGAGATGAGTGTTGATGGTCTGAGTGACATGATCAAAAGAGAAGCAAGAAAAACAATACCAATAAAATCTCCTAGGATGGTATGTATGGAGATTAACATGCTCAGTGCTATATTGAACATTGCTGTTTCTACAGGAATAATACCTGATGCGACTATGAAGTATGCTGGAGAGATATTTCGTCTTTCTCTGAAGGAAGTTGAACAATATGATGTTGAAAAGAGTAGTTCTAGGAGGAATTTTAAGAGAGGGTATATACACATGAGGCAATTGTGCTATGCATCTGTTATCCTAAGAAGATATTTCAACAAGAAAGACGATGTTTCAATTTTTAATTATGAGGATATACTCAGCATGGCAGAGGATATGTATGTTAAGAAGGAAGAGATTTTGATTAGTGCATCCGCAATGTCAGAACAGTACATTGACATACTTAAGTTGATGTCGGTAAAAAGTGTTCTTTCAAAGTTTACTCCTTTGAAAATTGGTGATTTTCAGTTGAATGAGGATGAATTGCAGGAGATTAGAGATGATATTCAGATAAAGTATGATAACGCAATGATACAGCAGAGAAGGAGTCAGCCTATCAAGATTAGAAAGGTTGTTTTAAAAACTCCAAGAAATAATCATTTTATCAAGAAGAAGCCTATTTTGAGAACTCCACCTTCTCCCTCTATTTCTACAATTTCGTCAGGGAGTTCTACATTTTCCTCAAGTTCTGATAATTCAGTGAGAAAGACTAAAAAGAGGAAAAAAATATCAAGAGATAGTTTGAAGAGTATTGTTGTCAGACCCTTCGTTTCAAAGAAGAGAAGAAGGAGGATTTCTTATGGTTTGAATGGTTTAACCAAAGAATATGAAATTCAGTTTGAGATTGTATTGAGGAGATTACACAAGATTCTATTACTTTCAACCAGAAAGAATATAACGTTGTTTATGACACATCATTATGCGAACAAACAGTCTGTGAACCTGAATTATGTTGCTGTTGTCAGAAATGATTTCAAACCAAAGGTTATAGACCAGATTTATTACAACATGAAAGTTTATCCTGCTTATGAAGAGATTACATCTTTGTTTGAAACTATGGAGAAGGCAAAGCATGTGATTCCAATATATTTTGGAGAAATTACTATTCAAGAGTATGCTGTGCTAAAAGCTGCTTACAGGACATATAATGATGTCAGAGCACTTACCAATTTGAGAGAATTATTCAGACCTCCAAATGCAGCAGAAAGATTCAAAATTAAGGTTAAGGAGCCACTAATGAAGTTTGTCAAGAAGGATAAGACTAATGCAAACACGATAATTTTCTTGAGTACGTTTTTGTTCCGACATTGTGATCGAATGATACTTACTCAAAGTGTGAAGAATTCTATTGAAACTGCGGACACAGAAAGTGCAAGATATTTAGTTCCTGCTGTTGCTGGTGATGTTGTTGATGAAGATGGAAATGAATTGTCTGATTTGAAATGGATAGAAGTTAATCCGAACAAAACAAAGAAGTTCATAAAATTCAACAATCCAGCTTATTTTGAGAAGGATATGGAAAAAAGGAGGCTGAGAGCTGAATGTATTATTAAGAAGAAAGAGAATTCAGCAAAAACTAAAAAATTCAACAACATTTTCAGTGATTTGGTTGATATTGAATATTCTGACGAGTATGATGATTTGGTTGGGTCTATGATCAAGGAAAGGAGGATTATTTACATTAAAAAGGATTTTAATGATTTTATGAAAGAAAAAAGGGAGGAAGAATTAAGATGTTTAATGGACATAGAATTGTTAGATAATGAGGATATGATTTAAATCTAAATCACAAATAAAAACAAACAGCTTGTTTCTTCTTCAAATCCTCTTTCTTTTTCTTTCTCTTCTTCTTCTCCTAAAGTGAATTATAAAAATTTATCAATGCTAATAAAAATGTATGTGAAGCAACACAAATGCATCCAGATACGACTGTACATGGTGATAAAGTACCAAATCCATTGGAACAATTACTACATGGACAATTTAAGTTCGGGCATAAAAATCCTACTCCTATCAGTCCAAGTATACTTCTACATAATGCCACACCAATACATGCGAATGATGCTGAAGAAAGTACCCAACAATATATTAAATCTGGGATTGGTGCTAATATGAATTGAATTAATAGTCCTATTACTACTTTAGTCAATTTACCTCCATTTGATGCAATTATCACTTCTAATTGTCCGTATATTGTTGGTATAGCTACCCATATTCCCTGATCAACATCAAACATCCACAATAATTCAGAAACATGAGCTTGACTATACAACCATCTTAATAGGAAATAGAAGAATGGTAGGAAGAAATCATAAACATTGACTAAAAATTCCAAAAAATTTGTAAAAATCCATGTTACAAGAGTAGAAAATCCGTAACATCCTGGATCATCTCCCAAAGTATTACAAAACCTAGTACAGGGTGCATCCCTTAAACATGCAATTGGCTTAAATACAATTGCAATCAAATCAATTATAAACAATATGAACTGTAGAGCACCCCAAACAATATTTGCAAGAATTGGTGCCAAATTTAAAAAGTTGATCAAAAGATTACAATGTGTCAAAACGTTAAATGTTGGATCAACTGGACTAACTGTACAAACAATTGAGAGGAATCCTTGAAATAAGAAAATTGCAATTTTCATTAAAATGTTCCATATTGTCCCAAAAACTGGTAAAAGTAGTGCTGACATGTTTATTATGTCTGCTACCAACACGAGTAATTCTCTCAGTGAGGCAAAAATGTTCGCAATGACTGCTAGTAATTGACTTCCTCCACTCCACATCAAGAAAAATAAGAAACCAATAACTGACCATGAAGGTAGGAAAAATATTACGAATATTACAGTGAGTAAAACCAACACAAAAATAACTCCGATTATCCTCCAAAAAGTTCTACTTAATATTTTGAAAAATATTCTGATCATCAATTTGATATATAGTTAGTTAATCATTCTATGGAATTATTTTCTTATTTAATTTCTAGAGTTCATGTTTCTGACTTATATTCTGAGCGGATTCTCTTGTGACAAAATATATACAGAAGGAAGAGTCTCTTCTTCAGTTTCATTTCGGTCTCTCTTTCGACTTTCCAATTTTTTTTTTTTGACACACCCTTCCTTTTTTTTTTACAAAAGCTGGTTTAAAAACAGAAAGATTCGTTGAAATAAAAATAAATAAAAAAAAAAGAAACTTTATTTAAGTAACAACTCTCCTTGACAAATTCAAGTTAATAAGTTTCTCTTGAGGAATATTATTATGATTTTGACAATTCAAATAATTACACTCTAAACAATGTCTCTTAAAGCAATCATCATGTTCACAGAAATCAGTACAACAATGGCAGAGATTTTCACCACAATACGGACAAACAGAATAACAATTTGGACAATTGTCCTTAGAACATCTATTGCACTTCTCTCCGATACAATCATCACAAAGAAATTTGATACAGGACGAACAAACACGATAACATTCCAAACACAAAACAGCACCACAATCGATACAGCATTCCCTGTAGAATTCTCGAATCGGATTTTTGCAACCTTTACACTTGAGTGGAAACTGCATTTTCATTAGCTTCGTAGGAGATTCAACAGCCTTATGAAGTTCTTCAGTCGCTTCTCTATTTCTCTTTCTCATTTTTTTTTGTCACCCAGTTTAGTCGAAGGAGACCCCGTTTAAATGGTCCTCCCAATTCCGGAAAATAAATACCACTAGGAATATTTTAGTTGTTTCTCGAGAAGACAACTTCATTCTTCCTTTTTTTTATTGTGTTAGTTCATTATTTATGGAAAGTAATTTTATTTGACACTTTTTTTAACCCTATTTCTGAATGAAGGGGAGGGCTAAAAAGTGGAGGGGAAAAAAAAATGGATAATACAGTTGGAATTCGTACTTATAGGGTGGACGAGATTGTATTGAAAATAATTGTAATTGAATTCATTTTAATTCTTGTAAAATATGAACTCATGCTTAGACTCCTTGAGAAAAATGCGTTTTTCAATAAAAAGGAAGAAGAATGGGTTGGTAGAATAGTCAGTTCTATTCACGCAATTGTTGTAACAACTATGTTCGTAGTATTTTACTTCAAGTATCCTCAGTTTAGTGTTGAACATGACTTGTTCTACAGCCCTTTTAATTGTACAGTTTTTATCTGTTTTTCCTTGGCATACTTTTTGGTTGACCTTCTAATGATTGTTACGAAAAATTTCGAAAAGAACAAACTTCACATTCCTCATCACGTAGTTGCGATATTATCCATTTTATTAGGACTTTTGAACGACGAGTATTATCTTGGAATGATGATGTTGTTATGTATGGAGGGATCAACACCATTCATCAATAACATTTTCTTTTTGAAAGAATTGAATTTGAAAAACAGTGTGTTGTACGTGATTAATGGAATATTGCTGCTTGTCACGTGGATTTTCTTCAGATTTGTTGCTGGAATTGGATATTTTTTCTATCTCATGTATGTAAATTGGGAAAGATACAAGCAGAAGCCATTTTTAGGTTGTTACTGGATTTTCATGCAGTTGGTTTTCATGACTTTGAATATTTACTGGTTTTCAAAGATTTTACGTGGATTTATGAAAATGTTTACAAAGAATAAAAAGTTATGATTTTACTTGAATTATATTCCCATTTTCGTCTTCACCAAAGAAATCCATATTCCAAAATCCTTCTGGTGTAGTTGGTTCAGATGGCATATTGTCCTCTTCATAACGATGTCTTGAACACTCTCTGATCATTTTTTCATCTGCTCCAGCTGCTCTCAAAAACTTTTCACATTCACTGCAAGGCACTCCAATCATGCTCCGTTCTCTAAATTTCTTGTTTCTAACAACATCCTTTGTCTTGTATTCCCTTTCTGGTTTCTTTTTACATTCCGGAAAAAACTTGAAAAATTTTTTATCCTTCTCTTCTTCCTCCGTTTTTCTTCTTTTCCTCATTCTCGCTATCGACGTGTCACTGTCAAATTTATTTCGTTTTCGTTTACAATTCTTCTTCTTCTTCTTCTTCTCTTCGTTATCGTCATGTTCCTCCAAAAACTCGAAAATTCTCTCGTTACCGTTATCAGTAATGACAATGATTTCTCTCTTCATTTTCGATCTTCGTTTACGCCTTTTCATTTTTATCCCGAATTTTTTTTATAAACGGGGGGGGGGAGGACACACCCCTTGTTCGGCCAAACTTTAGATTAGAAAGAGAAACAAAAACGATGATAAGACGATTTGAATTTAGAATGAGTGGAGAAAGAGTAGCAACCATTACTATTTGCGGAATTGAAGATACGACTACTGTCCTGGAAATGAAACGGAAAGCTGCCAAGATTAAGAATGTTGAAGTTGGGAAATTAATATTATTGGTTGCAGGATATTCATTGAATGATGATGTATTGTACACCAAGAGAGTTGCGACTAGAGATAGTTTAACAAATTTTGGTACCTTTATTTATATCAAATAAAAAAAAAAAGTAACTTTCTTTATTTGGTTACCCATTTTGATTAGCGTGTTCGTAAATATTTGTGAATAGACAAAAGAATATCTCTTTTTGAAACATTTCTTTCGGAGATCTTCCACTAAAATTTTATTTGCCTTTTTTTTATAAAAAGCTTCAAGGACTCGACATGAAATTTGTAAAAACATTAGAATACGAAGTTAAACAAGTCGGAAAGAAAAAAATAATCTATATTTTATTTCACGAAAGATACAAATTATCTATACCTTCGTTGATTTCTATTCTACATATTGGACACTTTCCGCTTCCCTTAAGTATTTTCTTGGCACATACCGAACAAAGACACCCATGACGACAATCCACAATAATAGTATTGACCTCATTTTGAAAACACACTACACAGATTCCAGAATCCTTTTTGAGACTAGTTTCTGAGATTTTCTCTGCCTTTATTGTTGGAACAATTTTTCTCTTCTTTTCTCCTTTTGAATCAGTTATTATTGAACTTTCTCTCCTTCTCTTTCTACCTCCGGAAATTCTACTAAAATTCAATTTTGGAAAATTCATCAATGCATTTGTCTTGATATGATTCTTATAAACAAATAATTTGAACCCAGGAACATTTGTACATTCGTAAGTTGTCACTTTTCTACTCTTTTTTGATGGAAAAATGTTTTCAACAATTGCATTGTCACTTTGTCTTTTCAGAATTTTTGTATTTTTATCTGCCTTTATCACTTCATCTTCGTACCTTATTTCGATCAATCCATCATTGAAAGGTTCCAATCCAATTGTAATGTTTGTTAAACAATTTTCCAATACGAACGGAGGTTGTATTTTTATTGGCCTTAAGTCTCCTCCTCCTCCTCTTGTTTCTTCCTCATAATCTTCTTCTTCTTCTTCACGAATTGTAAGATATTCAGATAAATTACCACCAATCAATATTGACATATTTTGTCCAGATTGTGTTTCGGTAGGTTGTCGTCTTCCCAAAATTGGAATATTCATTAAATCAGACAATGTTGAAAATGAGTAACCTCCGTCTGATATACTATTGGGTGATATAGTATTTTCTCTTCCAATTGCATTATTCCCTGTTCCATGAACGTAATTTCCATTACCAATAACGTCATTTCCAGTACCGGTAACCGTATTTTGGTCACCAGTTACAATATTCCCATTTCCTTTTACATTATTGTAATCTCCGGTTATAGTGTTATTGTTTCCATGAATTATCATATTGTTTCCTGCCAAAAACCCATTATTTGTTATTCTAACATCACTATTTGATCCAACATCATTTCTTCCTTCAAAAAGTAAGGTCGCCATCTTCTTTGTTTAAAAATTTTTAATTTGATCCCGTCCC
>Ga0114923_10000759_pt1 | contig 23589 bp, 14 predicted proteins | sample SumtaG_FD_89578 | JGI IMG/M metagenome (GOLD analysis project Ga0114923, IMG submission 89578) | Deep subsurface microbial communities from Indian Ocean to uncover new lineages of life (NeLLi) - Sumatra_00157 metaG | ecosystem: Environmental > Aquatic > Marine > Oceanic > Sediment | place: near...
AAACGACAGTGAAGGTGTGATAAACCTCGTTATTAAAAATCGGCGAAACATGGCTGATACGCCGAGACCAAAAAGGTGAGTTGCTAGGTAGGAATGGTTTTTTCTCATTCCTTTATCATCCATAGCGCAACCGGGGGAAAGTACCTCCCTAAGGATTCTATTGAACGTCGGACATTTGGAACTTGGTAAACCCAATAAGCTCCATACACATATGTGGAATGGTATCCCTACCGTGAGGAGGGGGATGGTTTAGTGGGTAGAGGATGCTGGAGGAAGCGAATACCATGCTGTAATGGTGTGGATAGGGCTATAGTAGCATATGAACTATAGAGATACCCGACTTGAAAGGGTGCTGACTTCCTAAGCAGGTCTCAACGAAAGAAACATATTGAAAAATCTTAACTGGAGGGGAAGTTAGACGATGTGTGAAAGCATTGAACAGAACAAAGGGCATGTGGTAGATTGGGAGTGTATCCAATGGAATATTCCCAAACGACATGTAAGATGGCTTCAAGAACGGATCTTTCGAGCTGAGGCGCGAGCCCCGTGCGGGGAAACTTGCACGCGGGGTTCCTAAAAGAGGAAGGGGATGGTAACATCCCCTCCTTATTTAACTTCTGGTTAGTTAAAAATTCATTAACTGGATAGAAGTCTTAACAGAGGGTAGAAAGAACTGTCAACTACGGATTAATGGATTGGTAAAGGATTGTACGACTAAAGCAAAAAACATGATTCATAAATCTTTTAGTGATTCAGCTGAAGCTGAGCCTTCTGATTTTAACTTTGCTAGGATTTTATATAACTCTTCTCTTTTTGCTTCGATATCTCCTTGTTTTAACTTAAGATCCTCGATTCCTAGATCCAATTTTTCTTGTTTTATTATTAATTTCTCTTGGTCTGATTTCACTCTGGCGCGTTCTTGATTTAAGTTCTCATTTTCAACAACCAATTTTTCTTGAGCGTTTTTTAAAATTTCTCCTTCTTTTTCTACTTGATTTTTCTCAATTTCTATTTTTTCTCGCTCTATTTTCATTGCTTCTTGTTCTGTTTTCAAATTGCCTCGTTCTTTTTCAATTTGATTGTTCTCAGTCTCTATTTTTTCGTACTCTACTTTAATAGCAGCATGATCTAGTTTCAAATTATCTCGTTCTTTTTCTATTTGATTTCTCTCAGTCGTAATTTTTTCTCGCTCTATTTTCATTGCTTCTTGTTCTGTTTTCAAATCGCCTCGTTCTTTTTCTATTTGATTTCTCTCAGTGGCATTTTTTTCTCGCTCTATTTTCATTGCTTCTTGTTCTGTTTTCAAATCACCTCGTTCTTTTTCAATTTGACTATTCTCAGATTCTATTTTTTTCTGTTCTATATTTATTGTTTCCTTTTCTTTTCCTAAGTTGACGATCTCTTTATTTAAATTCTTATTTTCAATTTCATATTTTTCTTGTGCTTCTTTTAATGTTTCTCGTTCAATTTTAATTTGATTAGTCTCAGCTTTAATTTCTTCTCGCTTTTTTCCCATTTGACTTTTCTCAGTTTCCATTTTTTCTCGCTCTACATTCAATGATTTTAATTCAATTTCTAGATTTCTAAGTTTTTCCTGAAATAATTCTTTTTCTGCTTCAAATTCTTCTTTTTCAGCATCTAATTCTTTCCTTCTTTCCTCAGGGCTCTTCCATGTTTTTAATTCATCTATACTAGCTCCTAATTTTATTTCACACTTATTCAATAAACCATCAAAAGCTGACATTGAAAGGAAATCTTGTTCCTTTGCCATATCATATTTTTCTCTCATTTCTTCAAACAAAGCAGTTTTATTAATGAGTTTTGGATGATTAAGGAAACCTAAAAATGTGATAAGAGACTTTTTTGTTTTTTCAGGTAAACTCATGCCAGATGTACTGCTTAAAAATTCATCAACCTGCTTTTTGGATTCTTCTATTGCCTTAGTGTAAATAACTGGTTCTCCTCTTGTTGAGTGTGATTGCGAAATACCAGTCTTTTTAAAGCCACTTTCTTTACCAAATTTTATACTAAGTTGATCTAACTTGCGATTAACACCCTCCATCTTGATAAAATTGGATTCTTTTGCCATATAATAAACATCAATTATTTCTTCTACTAATCTGGTGTTTTCTTGTAGTTTAGGGTTATCTAAGTACCAAACAAGAGATTCTAACCTAACTTCGGTTTTTTTTGGTAGACCTATCCATTCTTTACCACTTTTCTCTTGCAGATCTTTTTTAATTAAAGATATTTTTTCCATGAATTGTCTAATAGTGTCAGAATTTTTATATATACGTTTTACATAAAAGAAAGGGAATTTATTCAAGATTTAGTATAAGGTAGAAACTAAGTAAAATTATACATTCATAACAGAGATTCTCGAAAATAATTAATAAAATTAGAATTTTTAAGTGGTGTATTTCAAAGTTTATTATTTATAATTATATTTGCTATTTTATTGGAATCTCGTTTATTGTTGATACATTGGATGGACCAATTGCAAATCGATGGGGTAATTTGATTAAAGCTCATAAAATTTGATTAAGTTTAACTTTAAGCATATTTACAAACATCCTAATAGATTTATTGAAAATGGATATATTGAAAAATACTCTTTAATAAGAGGTAGATATAATTTTACCGACCTAGGCTTAGAAAAAATAAATGAATTGAAACAAAGCCACAAATCGATCGTGAATAAAATTAACAATCAGATTCATGACTTATAATTAAATATTTTATACAACCTCTCTTATTAAATACATAGATAACCATAATGGTTTAATAAAAATGAAATTAAAAGTTAAAGAAATTAATTTTGAGACTGGAAATACCAAAGATGTTGTTCTGAATGTTAAAGATGCTCAAGAATTAGGACAGAAAGCGGGAGAACGTATATTTATTAAAAATCTTAAATCTAGGTCTTTAGAAGATAAATTTTGGACAGCTATTATACAAATAGATTATTCAAATGCTGTTGTAGATTCGGGTGAAATTGGGATCTTTTTAGATATCTTACGAGAGAAGAAGAGTTTAAGAAATGAGACTGTGGTCTCAGTGAAACCCGCAGAACCTCCGGATTCATTTAAGTTTATTAAAAAAAAAATTAAAGGATTAAAATTATCAAGTGAAGAAATTAATAGTATTATTGCTGATGCTGTATCTGGATCATTGTCAAGAATTGATCTCGCTACATTTATAACAGCTGTTTCTATTAATGGAATGGATAACGAAGAAATGACTGCTTTAACATTGGCTGAAACTAGAAGTGGAGAAATGTTTTACTTTGGAATGGAAGTTTACGATAAACACAGTACAAAAATTTACATCTCGTAAATTTTATTGAAAGGTGGCGTTCCAGGAAATAAGGTTTCTCTCATTATCGTGCCCATTGTCGCAGCGGTTGGCTTAACAATTCCCAAATCTTCGACAAGAGCTATAACTTCACCATCTGGAACTGCGGATTCTATGGAAGTATTAGCACCAGTTGCTTTCAATGCTAGAGATTTAAATGAAATTGTATCTAAGGAAAACGCATGCATCATTTGGGGTGGAGCACTTGAAACAGCTCCTGCGGATAACGTTTTAATTGAAATAGAGCGTCCTTTACATATGGATCCCGTAGGACTTATGATTCCCTCAATTTTAACCAAAAAACTTTCATTAGGTGTCAAAAAACTCGTACTCGATATACCTGTTGGTGAAGGTACGAAATTCCCAACCCCTGATAAGGGAAAACAGTTCGCTTATTTATTTAAAGAGATCGCGTCGAATGTAGGGATTGAAACAGAGTGTGCATTGACGTTAGCTCACCAACCTATTGGGCACGCTATTGGTCCAGCTTTGGAAGCTAAGGAAGCTTTAACTTTACTTAGAGATTATTCAGCAGGACCAAATTCACTAATCGAAAAAGCTACTGATTTGGCCGGAATGATTTTGGAGATGAGTGGGAAGGCTCAGAAAGGTGAGGGTCAAACATTAGCAAAAGAAACTTTGCGCTCGGGCAAGGCTTATGAAAAAATGAAAAAAATCATCGAAATTCAAGGAGGTGACCCTGAAGTAAAACCAGAAGATATTGAAATTGGACCATATCTAAAAGAATTCTACGCGAAAAAAGATGGATATATAGTTGATGTAAATAACTCTATTATCAACCAAATTGCAAAAACAGCGGGATGCCCTAGTTCCAAGAGTTCAGGTGTCGAAATTATAAAAAAGCAAGGCGCTAAAATAAAGAAGGGTGATCTTGTTTTCAAAATCTACTCCCAAAGCCAATCTAAATTGAGGAAGGCAGAGAAAATCTATAATGCCACAGGTGGCCCTATTCGATTAGGTGGTATGGTTATTGAAAAAATTTAATGAAACTAACTCTGATTTGAATTTATGCCACTAACTCCTAACGCAATTTTTCAAGATTTAAAAAATAAGGATTTGGACAAGCAATCTGCTATTGAATTATTATTAACATTAGTTGATAATGCTGAAAATGCTGATACTCGAATAGAGAGTTTAAAAACATTAAATAGTATAAATGTCGATGATGAGAAAACCTTTAGATTCTTAGAACAGTTATTAATTTCTGATTTAGATGAAGATGTTAGAAATCTGACTTGTAAGGTTTTACAAAATCATTATAATGAGAGAGCTCTTGGTCCAATGATTTGGGCTCTTGAACACGAAGGATCGTTAAAAGGTTTGATATCTATTATATCTACTATAGCGAAAATTGAAAGTCCTAAATCCAAATCTGTTTTAATGAGCGAATTAAGAAAACTTCAGAAAAGACAATTTAATTCTCTTTTAAAAGATTTGAATGATAAAGGTCATATCAGCAGAACATCTACACATGAACTTGCAGAAATTTTAATAAATAATTACGTTATTTCAATCTTGAAAAAAAAATTTGGCTATTTTAAGTTTAAGATTAACAAAATAGGGTTAATTAGTGAGTTAGATTTATCAAATCTTGAGAGATTTAGTTCTGGGCAAAATAAACTTGAAAATTTTCTTGAATCAATATTTTCATTGAGAACTCTTAGAATATGTGATTTACGTTTTAATCATTTGACAAAGATTCCTGAATACTTCACTAGTTCACTTGAATTTTTAGATTTAAGTTATAATAAACTCGTAAAGCTCCCCGATCTTCAAAATTTCGCTGTAATTAATACTTTAAACTTGAAATCAAATAGATTGAGAGATCTTCCTAATTCTATTGGATCTCTCTCTTCACTAGAAGTATTGAATTTGAGAAATAATGTTCTAACTCATCTCCCTAAATCAATTAAATTTCTTTCTTCCCTGAGATCTCTAGATTTACATGGTAATAAATTTGAGAATATAACTGTGAGTTTGAGTCAATCAATTACAGAGTTGGAGTTAGGATGGAATAATTTCAAAACTATACCAGGTGGTATAAAACCTCTTATATCATTAGAGAAATTGGGATTAGGTGGAAATAAAATGTCGGAGTTACCTGAATGGATGGGTTATTATTCATCGCTTAAAGAGTTAGATTTATATGACAATAATCTATTTGATGTCCCAGAATCAATTGGTTCACTCAAGTCTTTAGAAAGATTAAATTTGAGAAATAACGAATTAGTTAAACTCCCATCCTCTTTTTTGAATTTAAGATCACTTAAGATGTTAAACTTAAGTTGGAATAATTTTACAGTTCTCCCAAATTGGATAGGTTCCTTATCGAAATTGGAGGAATTAAATTTATGGGGTAATCAGCTTGAAGCTTTACCCGATTCAATTACCTCACTTTCATCATTAAAAATCTTAGATTTGAATTTTAATAAAATCGAAGAACTCCCTCCTTCCTTGAGGGAATTAGAAAGAAAAAATGAGCTAGTTATTAAACTGTGATCAAAATGTTTAAAGAGTTTTCCTATATAAATCAAATAAATAAAAAATCGTAATTTAAATAACCAAAATCAATTTTCTAAAATAATGGAATTAACCCCTGAAAGAATCTACGAAGAATTTTCTAAAAATACAATCAATAGACCCTCAGCTACTAAATTGTTATTATCACTAATTGAAAACAGTGACCGTGAAGAAGTACGAATTACGAGTATTAAGAAACTGAATAATATTGGAGTCAAGGATGAGGATGTTTTCAAACTACTGGAGAATATCCTTATTTCAGATTCTAATGAAATTATGAGGAATACAGCTGCAATTGTTTTAAGAAATAATTTTATGGATATATCATTAGAACCAATAAAATGGGCCTTCTTTCATGAAGAATCTCCTTCTTGTCGAGTTACAACATATTCAACTATAATAGAAATTATCACAAATTTAGTTAATAAACCAAGTTCTTTTAACAGATCAATATTACTTATGGAAGTTAAGAATATTAGAAGGAAGGAATTTAGACTTGGGTTTGAAGCGTTATATGACGTTAAAAAAATTGAAAATGTAACAATAAAGGAATTAGGAGATATTTATATTAATTTCTTAACACTCATTCTTTTAGAAAAATCATTCTGGAGATTGAAATACAAAATCTTAAATTGCAAAATTGTTGAATTAGATTTTATATTTAAAGGATTGGCAAAACTACCTGAATCTCTTAAATATCTATTTAATATAAAGACTTTAATCCTCAGATATAATCAATTAACCCTACTTCCCGATTGGATAGAGACGTTAGATTGTCTGGAAACTCTAAATATTAATGTTAATAATTTAGTCGAATTACCATCTGCAATAGGATCATTATCTTCTCTTCAAGAGTTGTCATTGTGGAAGAATGAACTTAAATATTTACCAAACTCAATTGGTAGATTATTAAACCTGGAAAAATTAAATTTAAGATTAAACCAGCTTAAATCTCTGCCCTCATCTTTAGGGAATTTAACATCATTAAAAGATCTGAATTTACATGATAATCAATTGACTTATCTCCCAGAATCAATAGGAAAACTTAAAGCCTTAATATCTCTGAATTTAAGCTGGAATAACCTTAGAATAGTTCCAGTGTCTTTAGGACATCTTCCCTCACTTAAATATCTAGATTTAGAAAAGAATGAGTTAAGTAAGATTCCAAATAGTATTAGTCTCCTTTCATCCTTAGAGTTTTTAAACTTAAGCGATAATAGCCTAACTAAACTCCCAAATAGTATAGGTAATCTCACTTCTCTTCAATATTTAAACATATCAAGAAACGAGTTAAATTTACTTCCGGAATCAATAGAATCACTTAAATCTTTGCGAGAATTATATATAGGGGAAAATAATATCTCAATTATTTCTAAAAAGATTAAAAAATTAGAAGATAATGGCGTTATGATTCATTTTTAATAACTTAGAATTATTGTGTATCATACAATTCTTTAATTTCTTCAATAGTTGTTACATCTTTCGGATTTTTTTCATGTCGAATTCTCTGGAAAACAGGAAATCTCAATGAATATCCCAAAGTCGCAAATTTATCACTAATTGTAATCTCATCCCCAGTTATTTCCATAACTACTTCGGGTTGAATCCAGATGTCTGGAGAATCTTCACAAATGACATTACTGGGTTTTCTTTCGGTTTTATATTGTTCCATATCCTTTGTTAGGGATTCTGATATTTCATCTGTTAAACCAGAAAAAAATCGGGTAAATGCTAAAAATCTATCTGTTACTGGGTCATAAACAGCACCTATGTAAGTTCCTAATACACCCGTTCTTCGTCCTTTTCCATAAAATGCCCCTATTATGACTACATCCACAGAATCTTTTAATTTACCTCCTTCTAAACTTTTTAACTTTATCCATAGGAAACCTCGATTACCTGCTTGGTATATAGCATCGTCTTGAATTGATTTTGCCATAATACCTTCATTTCCTTCTGATCTCGCAATATTAAAGAACTCCAATAATTCTTCAGTAGAATTTATTATAACCGATTTAACTAGACGCAATTCATCTCTTTCTTTTATAATTTCCTCTAATTTTTTACGTCGTTTTGGTAACGGTTTATCTATAAATGACTTTTCCCCATATTTTAGCAGATCAAATACGTATAAACAGACAGGAATTTCTTTAGAAATATCTTCTACATCATATTTCCGTCTCCTTTTACTTAAAACTTGAAATGGGAGCATTTTTTCGTAAACATGATCCATTGCTACAACTTCTCCTTCGAATATAACCTTATCTGCTTCAACATTTGCTTTAATAATCTCACAAACGTCAGGATACTGTTCAGAAATGTCAAGTAAACGTCGAGAAAATAAAATTATCTTATCACCATTTTTATGAATTTGTAGTCGTTCCCCATCAAGTTTATATTCTGCTATAAATGGGATTCCTAATCGATTAACAAATTCAGTATAACTATCTCGTGAGGCAAGCATACTAAGGATTGGAGTTCCATAGTCTATATCAATATCTTTTACTTCATCTAATCCTTGTTCAGTCAATATTTTTGAGATTTCACCTAAATCTGGATGTAAACTATACGCTCTATCTATAAATGTTTTGTTTTCTCTAGATCCCGTGAACGCTAAAGCCATACCTTCGATGATCGTTGTTGATTGAACACCCACTCTTAGTGTAGATGTTATGATTCGTAATAAATATTTAGTTTCCAAAGGTGAACTTCTCCTCATTAAACCCCGTAATATTCCCAATTTGATATCATGTGAGCCTGAACCTTCGGTTAAAGCTATTTTTCTTAATTCTGAGTATAAATCAGAAAGTTCCAAGGATGTCGCGATATTTTCTTCATTATAATCGAAAAGAGATTTTTGTTTCTTTCTCTTTGATAAAATTAGTTCTGCAGTTGCTCCTATATCTCCCTTTTTCACTAACACTTCTTTAATTTTCCTGCCATTTATTCCAGAGTGTATTGATAATGCTTCGATTATCATTTTTTCGGCTATTCCCATTTTAGGAAATTGTTTTATATTTGGGACTAACTGACCTTGTAATAGATAAATCATCTTATCTAAATCTTCGAAATCACCCTTTTCATTGATTTCTCTAAAAAAATCTGATAAAATGTCAATCATTTCCAACCTTTTTGATGTACTTTCTAGTTCTGAAAACAACTGTGCTAATTTATTGAATTTCATAATTAATTAAAAAATTCTAAAACTTAGTTTTAGTTCTATTCTAAAACCTAATAAATAATAAAAAAGATAATAATAAAAAATATTAGTTTTAAATTAGTTTTGAGAGTTCTATAAATTTCTTCTGTATCGCTAATTTGATGTTCGGATTCAAATTCTTGAAGCTATCCGCGGAAAAATTAATTTTGCTCCCTTCTTTCAGATGAAAAATACAAATTGGTCCATCCATTTCTTCAACAGAAAAACTTCCATCAGACTTTTTTGAAATCCATATATCTGTAAAGTGCTCTAAAATAGCGCCAAAAACAAATGAAATTTTAGCACCGGTAACTAAGCTAGATTCTGATACTTGTGTAGCAGGAGTTGGTTTAGCTGTTGCTGTTTTTATAGAAGGAATAAGTTCTACTTCATCGTATTCCGAACCTACATCAGCAGATTTTGCTGGGATAGGTGCTTTAGTAGTGGTAACAGCTTTCTGAGCAGGCTGAGCCTGTACTGATTTTGCTACAGCTTTAGGTTCTGCCTTTACTTTTTTAGATACGCCCACCGGTGCAACCGCACCTTCTTGAAAAGTGACAATGAAATCATTAAGAACTGTAAACGACTTGTCTAAGACTTCTTGAAGTTCGTTGTTTAATTCCGTATCCTCAGGAACTTTCCCAACCTTTCGTGCATCTATCTCCTTTATTTTTTTGAGATCTCTACCTATAATACTTTTACCTACAGTGTACCCATGACCTTTCAATGATTCCGCTTGTCGTAGAGCAGTTCTCCGTGCAACTAATCCTTGTTGAACCCCATGCCATAAATATACTGCTTCAGAGCTTTCATCCAAAACAATAATTGAAGTATCCGGCATAAAAATGTCTTTACTCCAATTTGTTGCTTCAATTACTCCGCCAGGCTTAACATCGAACATAAGCGCGAGATTTTGCGACATGTTAAATCTTTTCCTTAATCTTTAAATTTTAATTCAAAAATTCATGTTTTTTTACTATAAATAACATAGTTGTGATAAATTTAAGAATTGAGTTTTAATATGCATAAAATTATTTTTTTCTATCCTTTTAATAAACTCAATGAATAAATTATTAAATTTACAATATTTATTGATGTTTAATGAGTGAAAGAGTGTTAAAACTTACAATTCCTAAAGGAAGTTTACAAGATACGGTCGCTTCATTTTTTGAAAGAGCTGGTTTAAAACTTTTATTCGCTTCAAAAAGGGATTATCGACCATCTGTTCGTGATCCAGAAATATCTATTAAACTACTCAGGCCACAAGAAATACCGAATTATCTTATAGGGGAAAATACATTTGATTTAGGAATCTCAGGGATTGATTGGGTTAAAGAAACTAATGCTGATGTAGAATTTCTTCTAGATTTAGAAATAGGGGCTGTTTCGATTGTCCTATGTGTCCCTAGTAATTGGGAGAAAATGAATTCAATGGATGATATACTACAAAAATTTTATGAAGATGGAAAAACACTAAGGATTTCAACAGAATATTTAACTCTATCGATGAATTATTTAAAGGAAAGTGAGACATACAGAAAATTATATGGTGAAAAAACACCTCTAGTCATTACTCCATGGAAATCATGGGGTGAAAATGAATCAGTTAAGATTTTTCTATCGTTTGGGGCGACAGAGGCTAAACCTCCAGAAGAAGTAGATGTAATTATTGACAACACATCCACGGGAACTACAATTAAAGATAATAATTTAAAAATTGTTGAGATTATCGATACTTCTACAGCTGTTTTAATCGCTAATAAAAATGCATTATTAGATGAATGGAAGCAAGAAAAAATCAAGGATGTTCTCGTCTTGCTGAAAGGAGTTATAGAAGCAAAAAAAAAATTACATATCTTTATGAATGTAAAAGAGGATAATTTAAATAAAATCTTACTTGAGCTACCAGCCTTAAAACGCCCAACAATTTCAAAATTAGGTGGTAGTGAAGGGTGGTATGCTGTAAATACTATTATTAAGAAAGATGAATTCCTAGGCTTAATTCCACAATTAAGAAAATATGCTCAAGGGTTGGTTGTCCATGAGCCACGACAGATTTTACCTTTAGGCGAGATAAAATAATTAGCTTAGTTAAAGTGATGTCTATAAAAGAAATAAATTCAAACCAAATTAGCGAGGAAACTCTAACAAAATATATTCCTCGCACAACTACTCAAATTGAATCAATTCAAGATTCTGTCCTTTCAATTATTCATGAGGTTAAAGAAAGGGGTGATAATGCTATTATCAAATTTACTAAAAAATTTGATAATGTGGAGTTATCTACCTCACAGATTCAAGTTACAGAATCGGAAATTTCTGAAGCGTACGAAAAATCTGATGCAGATTTGATAAAAGCTATTCACCAAGCTAAAAAAAATCTTATCAAATTTCAAAGGGCTCAAGTTCGAGAGGATTGGTTAATTGAAATAGAAAAAGGAGTAACTGCTGGACAAATCTACCGACCATTAGAAGTACTTGGAATTTATATCCCTGGAGGTAAAGCAATTTACCCTAGTACTGTTCTGATGATTGCTGCTCCTGCTCACGTTGCTGGAGTTAAAGACATCATATTATGTTCTCCCCCGCAGCAAGATAATAAAATTGCATCTTCGATACTTGTCGCTGCAAATGAATTTGGTATCAAAAAAATCTTCAAAGTAGGGGGTGCTCAAGCTATAGCTGCCATGGCTTATGGCACAAAAACAATCCCAAAAGTTCAAAAAGTAATTGGTCCAGGTAGTATTTGGGTTATTGCGGCAAAACAACTTCTTTCAAATATTATTGCAGTTGATAGTCCAGCAGGACCCTCCGAGATCCTTATTATCTGTGATGAATTTGCAAATCCAAATTACGTAATAGTTGACTTACTTTCTCAAATTGAACATGATCCAGACAACATCGGCATCATTGTGTCCGATTCTGTAGATTTGATTAATCAGATACAAGAGAAAATCGATGAATATGTAGTAAATTCTAGGAGAAGAGACATTATTGAAAAGGTTTTGACTAATAATTCTCTAATTATCAAAGCAGAAGATATTGAAGACTGTATAAGAATTAGTAACTTAATTGCTCCCGAGCATCTTGAGATTCTAACAAAAGAGCCAAAAAAACTATTAAAAAAAGTCGTTAATGCAGGAGCTGTATTCTTAGGACCGTTTTCTCCTGTATCATTAGGAGATTATTGCGCTGGTACAAATCATGTTATACCAACTGGAGGAAGTGCGAAGATATATTCTGGTTTAAATTTATACGATTTCTTAAAAACAACTGATGTACTAAAATGCGAGAGAGAAGGTCTAATTAAACTTAGTAGTACTGCAATTAAATTATCAGAATTCGAAGGTATGTTTTCTCATAAAAGATCAATCGAAGAAAGACTAAAAGATAAAAATTAAATTTAATTGTATAAATACTTAAATTATTGATTTTATAAGAAAATCAATCATTAAACTTACTTTTTAAATATAAAAAAGGGTATAGAAATGGAATTAAATGAATTACTAAGAGAAAGATTAAAGAAATATTCTGCTTATGAGCCGGGAGAACAACCAAAGGATAGTGGATGGCTTAAATTAAATACCAATGAAAATCCTTTTCCACCAATTCCCGAAACAATTGCTGACATAAAAAATGCCATTAATGAAAGACTTAGGCTATATCCCGATCCAACATCATTCGAGTTACGAAAAGAAATTCTAAATGTTTTACTGAGAGATAAAGATACATTAACAAACAGAAATTCTGTATTCATTGGTAATGGTTCTGATGAGATTTTTGATGTAATTTTTAAAGTATTTATTGACCCGGGAGACGAGATTAATATATTTTATCCTTCATATGGTTTTTATAAGGTATTAGCTACACTTTATGATGCAAAAATTACGGAAATCCAACTAACAGATGATTTCGAAATACCAGATTCTGTTTTTGACTCAAAGGGTAAGCTAATGTTTATTAATTCACCAAATAATCCAAATGGAAAATCGTTTGGTAATGGCACAATTCTAAAAATATGTGGGAGCTTTCCAGGTATTGTTGTTGTTGATGAAGCATATGCGGATTTCTCAAATCAAACATGTTTACCTTTATTGAAAAAAACAAAGAATTTAATAGTAAATCGATCATTTTCCAAAAGTTTTTCTTTAGCTTCGTTGAGAATGGGTTTTGCCTTAGCCGATGCAGATATCATAAAAGAGTTGAACAGAGTTAAATTACCTTATAATACCAATTATTTGGGACAAATTGCAGCTTTATCTTGTATTAGACATAATAGCAAAATAATTGAAAGAAACAAAAAGATTATTGAGGAAAGGCAAAGGTTATCTGAAGAATTAAATAAATTCGAAGGAATTAATGTTTTACCTTCTGATGCTAATTTCATTTTTGTAAAATTTGAAGACAAATCTAAAACGCTTAAATTTGTTTGGGATTTAAAAGAAATGAAAATTCTCGTTCGGCATTTTAGCAAACCAGGTCTTTATAATTATATTAGGGTTACAATTGGATCTGAAGATGAGAATAATACATTTTTAGATGCTTTTCAAAAAATAGCGATCAAATATTTAAAGTAATAACTTCATTAAGTTTATAATACTGGAAATTGGAATTTTAGGCGAGTTGGTAAATATACCCAATGTTTTATTTTCTTCCGATAGAGCAAAAAATAAGGTTGAATGTCAATTTTGTGGGTATTTAATAATAAAACCTTTTCCTAAAGATTTTCTTTGTCCTAAATGTCGAAAATTCTTAGCCAAATTGTATGAATCGACAGTAAACAAGACTGAAAAATCCGAGCCTAAACAATTTGAAACAAAAACTGCGGTATTATCTACAAAATTTAAAGGAAAAGTAAAAGTAAAAGTAAAACAAAAACCCTTAGATATATCTTTAGAGAGAGATAAAATACAATTGACTAAGGGAGAGTATGTAAAGCTTCTTGGGATTACCTCAAAAGATAGAATACAACTATATTGTAGCAATGATAATTTAAAATACTTGCTTGAATTAACAAATAACTTAGATAACATTGCTACTGGGGTATTAGATGGGGAACTTGATCAAATGCTCCTAATCTCCGAAGATGAGAAAAAAGAAGAAAAATGTCAATTCTTTGAAAAAAATGAAATAATTTATCTAGTATATGGAAAGTTCCCTGATAAAAAAGGAAAATGGCTACTAGAACAGATGGCTAATAATTATGATGAATTAGTAGGAGGGAAAGACGTTAAAAAATTAGATAAATTTGAGACGTATCAAATTCAACTTGAATTTGGAAAACGTGCTAAGTTTATTCTAAATGAGTACCTAAAATTACAAGAAATATTCTCGGATCAAGAGATTCCATATGTAGAAGATACTATTCGTATTGATTATCTTGGCTTATCTTCCATGTCAATAGGTGTTATATCGTTGTTACTGGGAGACGAGTTAATTACTGAATTACAAATGGAGTTTGAGAGTCCAGAAGAAGAGAAAGAGATGAAAGAATCGATGATAACAGCAAGAATAGAAGCGATTGCTGCGAATACGCAGGGAAATACCGGGGCTATCCCTCGTTGGATAGCTGTAAAACTTGGATTTCAAAAATATAGATTTATAACTTTTAAAAAGTACCAAAATGAATACTTTCTATCTTTATTGTCAGAGGGGAATTTAGGAAAAATTGAACAAGTAGAGCGGTTATTAGAAACCTTTACTATTGAAGCTACATTAACACCTTTTTCAGGAAATTTAAAACCTTTTAATAAATTAAGACTAGAATTGGAATCCAATTTTAGGAAAAGGAGGAAATTTCCACCTTTTGAATTTAGTTAATCTTTTATCTTAATATTAGTTTTTAGATATTTTATGGATGATCATCCTTTAAACGGTGATTTTGATACTTCTAGAATATGATAATATTAAAAATAAAATAAAAAAAGGTTATTCTATTAATTTAGTTTTCCCGGTTCCCCATACTCCAAGAGCGACTCCTAATTCCTTATGTTCCTTTGCCGCATCCTTTACTTTCTTCCCCTGCATAACAGCATCAATCGCTTGTCTAAATGCTTTTGCTCCCGCTGTTGGTCCATCTGGATGACTATGAATTCCTCCCCCACTGCCAATAAGGATGTCATTACCTGCTTCCTTTATACATTTCTCAACCATCCCTTGCGTAATTCCCCCAGAGGGCATGGGTAATGTAGGTTTAATATGTTGATATGGAAATCGAAGTGCTTTAAGATTTTGCTCATACCTTTCTTCTAATATTTCAGCTTTACCATAGGGTGCAGGGATCACAACTGTGTCTGCTCCACATATCCGCGGTAATTTCGCAAAAGTTAACATACTCGTCATTCCAGTCCAATAGCCACCAAAATAAGTTCCTCCGAAGTCCATATGCCCCAAAATTGGAACCTTTATTGAAGGATCTTCTGCAATTTGTCTTAAAGCTTCAAAACCAGTTGTTAAGTAATTTATCATTAGAGCATTTGCCCCTAACTCTATCATTTTATCAGCATATTCAAACATTTCAGGGAATTTAGTAGTTATATTAATAGTATAGAGAGTCTTTTCTCCTTTTTCTGAATCGGCTTTATCAACAGCTTCCATAACTTTTACAATTCTATCTTCTAGTCTATTAAAAGATGGGTTGGAAATTAATTCATCATCTTTAACTATGTCACAACCACCAACCGCAGCTTTATAAACTAGATCTGCTGCAACATCAGCGGTATGTCCCGTGCATGGTTTTATCATATTATTTAAAAGAGGACGTTTAGGTACTTTCAGTAATTCTCGAAGACCATCAATCCCGAATTTCGGACCCTTATAATCTTCTAGCCATTCTTTAGGAAATGCTAGATCAACTAATTTCAGACCGTGCGTTATACTAATGTTGCCAATAACTGTGGTAAAGAGCATAGGTATACCCATCCCTTTTATATTTACTACTGGAAACCCAATTTGAACAAAATATGTCCTTTCTTTAATGTCTTTGGGGATTACATATTCATACATCGGAATTTCGTACACTCCAAGCACTCTTGCCACATGATTCTTTCTTACTTCTTCTGTTTCAGCAGGTACTCTTACCCATGTCCCAGTAGATTGCTCGATCGCAGCAAATCTAGCTAGATAATTAACATTTTGGCCTTTGGGTCGTTTAATAATATAGCTGGCAATTATATATTTCTCTAAATCAATACCATCTAAGCCAATTGCTTCAGGAATGTCAAGATATTTAGCACACGAGTCGAATAGGTTTTCATCTTTCATCTTTTTCAATCTTTATGTAACCTTACATTTATTAAGAAGACATAATACAATTCAACTCAAAAATCTTATGTTAAAAGAAACGAGAAAAATAAAATAGAAAGTAAAAAACGAAATATTACAATTCTTCAGCTTTTGCTTCAGCTTTTATAGTTGCTTTTAAGTTGGTATATGAATTTTCAAGAACTGTTAGGTATTCAATTAAAACCTGATTAGCTTTTGATTTTTGGTCGTAAACAGTTTTAATGACATTCATTAAATATTTTGGAAATGTTAGAGTTAAATGAAAATCTGAAAGTAGAGCGTAGTATTCATTTTCTCTTTCATCTTGGAAAACTTGTATTATTTGAGTATCCCACAGCATCTTTAAAACGTCATCAAGATCTTCCACTCCTTTTTTTCGAAGTTTCTCCAAGTCATTCTTTGTAACAACGGCCGTTCTCAATAAGCTTAAAGTCTCATATACTTGTGGATTTGTAAGGATATCCAATACTCTTAGATTATCTCCTTCAGTAGGGCGATAATTCTGAAAAAAACTCCTTGTATCAGCTTTATAGCTATCTACTAGTTGAGATGGTAAACCTCGATCTTCTGGATCTTTAAAAATTTTCACCGGAGGAACCCGCATGATTACAACATCTTTTATCAGAAAAATTAATTCTGAAGGCATGCCCTTTACAGATGCTTCTTTGACTATTTCACGCTTAATAAGTTCCATTAAAATCCCATCTACATCAATAAATCCTTGTTTATATCTATCTTTTAACCAAATCATCAGTTCTGATTTTGAAACAACACCTTCCTCTCTTAAACGATTGATAATCATTCTTTTTATCTCATCTTGATAAGTGAGCGCAAGGCGTTGTTCATTATTAAGTGTAGGATATACTGACAATCTTCGAAAAAGATTTGGGATCATTGGTAAATATGCATCATCATCTATATTAGCTAATATGATACGAGAAATATCTATTAATCCTTCTTCAAAAGCATCTGGGTCATCATCTAGATTTAAAAGCATTAGAATGTAGAAGTTTTTTTCAGGGCCTGTATAGTAGGATGCGATATTTAATGAACCGACCATTAAACTAATCATCCCTGACTCACCACTATATTCATGAGTGCTATATACTTGCATCAACGTTTTCTCAGTTAAAACAATTTCTTGTGGGTATTTGGATAATATTTCTGTACCAGCTCTATCATCCCACTTCATTACAACTAATCCAATCGGCATTTAGGATTCACCTTTTTCTTCTTTTGATTCATCTTTGGGTATTTCCTCCTCAGTGACTTTTTCTTCTGGAAATTTCTCTTCTGGTACCTTCTCCTTTTTTGGCTTTTTTTCTTTTTTCTTTACAATTTTTTGTGCTTTATCTTCAACTTTGGTGTCATCTATGGATAATTTCTTCTTTTTCTTAGCTTCAATACCCATAACCTTTTGCAGAGATAATCCTAACATATCCCATTTATCTCCTAACTGCTTTACAACATATTCATCTTTTGAAGGATATAGGAGTGTTTCTGCAATAGATTTCTTTCCTTTGATATCCTTCCTCATTTTCCTCGCTTTTTTAACAAAAGTAGGGATTCTACTTTGCTGTATTATTCGATATGTTACAAGACTACCTACAATGGCCAATACCGAACCTATAATCATTAGAAAATAAAATGTGGGCATCCCCGGGAAAATTTCTGCCATATTTACTACAACAGTAATATCAAGGACTTTAGTGGTATAATCTGTTTTTTCTATATTAACCGTCCCTACTATTGTAGTAGACATAAAGAACGCATCAGGAATTGCTTGAAGACTTAGAGAATATGTTCCGTCACCATTATCCGTGAAATCATATCTCGTACCTCGAAACATAATATACACATCCGCTCCAATAATTGGAACTGAACTATTATTAGGATCAGTGAGATCTAGTTGAAATCGTAGGGTTCCTCCCGAAGCTACTTTTACTAAATTCGCAGTAGATGGTGGCCAATAAAAATCTCTTTTATAAATGGTAAGAGATATTATTGAAACTCTAAAATCATAATTATCTTTATTTAATGTTACTACGATAGAGTATTCCCCATCTTGAAGTGTTTCTGTATCGAGGTCTAAAACATACAGATGATCAACTGTTTCGAGTAGAGATCCTGTGACAGTAGTACCTGGAATTGGATCTCCATCTGTATCAAGTTCTTGCAAAATAAAACTCTTCTCATCAGCGTTTTCTAAAAGTTCCGAGGTAATAATATCTGTAAACTCAAAAGTGAAGTTATACTGATCCCTGAGATAAAGTTTCTGGCTTAAATATAAGACATTCTCACTTGTACCTAATTTAGTTGGTCTGTTAATAACATTTATAATGAAATCGGAAGCTAAAACACCTTTAGTGAAATTTTGCTTGACTGCTTGAAAAGTAATTGTGTAGGCGCCAACTTCTGGAGCATCACCTGTAGTAAAGTTAAATGAATAAAAGCCTGAACCCTTAGAAACGTCTGGTAATATCTGCCCAGAACCATAAAACCAATTATAAGTGATATTTGCATTAGTGATAGCTTCACTATTAATCAATTCGGAGTAATAGAGTGTAATTCCAAAAGTTTGATTCCAGTATTCCGAGAGAGTATATGATGGAAATTCGAGACTTGTAGTGTAATTATGCGCAGTAAAACTTGTCGATAGGGATTGAACTTTAAAAGGAACTTGTAGTGGGTATGGTGCTGGCAAACTGTATGGTTGTGGTGAAGTTTTTGCAGCATAAATATTCATGGTATAAGTTTTACCACCTATGAATGAAAATAACGAAGTATTAAAAGAATAGTTGTATATTCCTGTACCTGTGATAAAACTCTTTAGGTCAATTAAATCACCGACTTGAGTTAATTCATCATCAAGAAATTGGAGTCGAATATGGGTTGCATTTGCTTGTTCTATTGTATCATTTTGATACTGAGTTGTAAAGTTAAACGTAATAGTGACAAAGTCTCTCCAATAAATATCAGTTGTAAAGTTAGAAGGATTTTGTGATATTAATGTTAAGTATGAATAATAATCGGCAATAACATATTCGATAATAAGAGAGATTTGGGTCATCTGCGAAGAATAGTTTTCTTTTTCAAATGTTGCAGTGATAGTATAAGTTCCGTTGGGTTTGATTATAGTATCAAAACCTAGCAAATAATATACTTCATTCACTGAGTCATATGCCAAAGTGCCATTTCCACTAAGATCGTTAGGTACGGTGCTGGTATAGCTGTATGATTGGTTGTCCAGATTTGTTATAGAGGTACTTGTAAGGGTATCAACATAAGAAAAAGTAAAGTTTAACGAAACACCAAGATCAATTTGAAAGGCAGTTGGGGTGAATGGGTCAAAACCATTAAGGGTTGTTGGACGTTCCTGAATTGTTAAATCAATTGTTCCCATTTTTGATTCATAATTAAATTTGTTAAAAGTAACAAAAACGATATAATCTCCTACTTCCATTGTCTCTGTGTTAAGATCTAAGACGAAACTATTGTTTACTAATTCAATTAAATTTCCTGTACTACTTTTTCCTGCGATTGGATTCCCTAATTCATCACGTTTTTGCAAAGAATAACTCTTATCATCCAGACTTGAAATAGGTGTAGATGTCAAAACATCTGTAAAAGTAAATGAAAAGTTCAGTGCCTCTAAAGCATAAACACTTTCACTTATAAATAGTACGTCAGTTTCATTGTTGAGTTTTGTGGGTCTTGATAAAATTGTTAGGAAGAATCCATAATTATCAATCTTAGAATAATTCTCGCGTCCTGCTGTAAGTTCGATGAGATATTTACCAACATTAGTTACTAAAGAAGTATCAATTTCAATAGTATAATATCCTTGGTTTAAAGGATCAGGACTTACAGAACCTGAACCATAATCCCAATTATAACTGAAAGTCTCTGCTATTAAAGAGCTATCTGTATTAAAATCATAATATTTGAATGTTAAATTGATTACTTCGTTAAAATACTGTGTGAATTCATTTGTCAATAATTCATCTGGCATTGAAGAATAATTATGTAGACTTATATCTGTCATCATAGGAGTTATAAAGACAACAAATATTTCATCATCGGGTTTATTGTATTTTGATTTTGACCCTGAAATGGAAAATAGATAGGTGATACCATAATTCCCTGCAGAAAACAAGCTAGAATTAATTGTGATTGTGTAATTCCCATCTCCAATCAATCCCATTGGATTTTCATAGACTATCGGATTCCCTATACCTATACTCCTAACAGTTAATGTAACGGTTGATCCTATTCCATCATCTGCAACCCAAGGACCAGGTAATCCCAAGTCAGAATAAGAATAATTAATTGAAAAATCCATATCTTGTCCCCAAACAGTAGTATTTGAGATTATAGATCTATTCTGGAATCTTGATATTCTATTTTGAAAATTTAAGTCTAATTCAAATACAAGAGAAGATCCTGAATTAAGAGTGTAATTATAATAATCTAAAAGACTTAATCCACCGGAAGCATAAAAAAATTGATCAGAACTATTAACTCTGAAACTAAATTGCTCATTAACAATCCATAAGGAAATATTATAGATTTGGTTGGTTTTATACCAAAAACCCAAATTCTCATTCACTAAACCATATGCAGTACCGTTGTCATCAGTTCTTAGACTGGTAACATGTTCCCCCGTTCCGTTTATTTCAACTCTAACTGTAATTGCTTCCATTGGTACCGTTTCACTATCATCAATTACTCGAATGGATAGTTTGGATACATTAACTGTCACAAAGTGATCATACGCATAAGAAAGAGAAATATCGATTGTACCATTACACATTGTTGAATTATCTCCTTCGATTTCTATTCTGAGACCATACACATCATATATTTCTTCTTCTTCAGGATGATACATAAATGTCTCATTAGGTGCTAATCCAGAATAACTTTTTATTTCTTTAAATGTATGACCTGTAGCATCGAGATACCAGATTCTCACTTGAGTTAAGTTATCCATTTTCTCCATGTTAACACTCGCATCAATTAAAGTTATATTTCCGGGATTTGCATAACTAGAACCAGGAGCAAATCGATCTAAATTAACAGAGTAATTTTGCGCTCCTGGACTATTTATATTTGTTTCATTTACCAAATAGGATGTTTTAATGTTTTCATGAATTATTGTACTGTAATTTAAAAGCGTTGGATTTTCTATAACATAATCTGTGTTATTGTAATAAATTTTGTAATTATAGCTAGAGACATTTAACCACCGAAATGTAGCTTTGCCCTCCGAGTCAAGATTAAGATTCTCCAAAATATCTACACTGTCATTGACTTGTACGAATCCGTAATTCAAAGGATCTCCGTCCCAATCATCTACTTCAAAATCAATTGTCCATAAATTAGCGTAAACTATGGTACTAACAATTAAACCACTATAAACTACCTCACCATCTACCTCATTACTACTATTATAAACAACGGCTTCATATAAACCAGAATTTAAAGTATAGTTGACCGTTATATTATAACCTCCAAATGGTACTTTCGAAAAAGCTACCGTCCCATCTGATAGAGTATTTTGGGTATAAGTTATATCATCTACTACTAAAATGTCGGTTGAATTCTCCCAGAGGGAAACTTCTGCTCCAGGGACTCTTCTACCACCAACATCCTTGACAATTATTGTAACCGTAGCTGCTCGTTCAGTTACAGGTAGTAGGTTTGACTCAATTGTGTAATAATTAGCAAGCCATTGTATTTCGTCAGGAGCAACTCCATACTCAAAATATCTAATCTCATCAATATAACCATTATAATATCTACTATTCCTGCCACCATTTTCAGAGGAAGCTTCTGAACCATCACCAGAGAACCCCCATCTATCAGTACCAGTACCAAGAGCAGCCCCTTCATGAGCATCCCCCCAAACATCAGCAGCATTATCATCAACATATATATATTTATTAGTACCATCATAAACAATAGATGCAAAATGCCACTCATTATCGTTTAAACCTGTAACACTCCCATAAAAATCATTAATAGAACTTCCAGAAGCTGAACTAGAGAACCCAATTCTACCCTCAGCTGTACCACCACCAAAATCGGAGTCACAATCAATATAAAAATTGAAGTATTCAGATCTGTCAAAATCTAAAAACGCCCAATTATAAGTATAATCCTGAGTTGATGAAAAATCTGTTTTGAACCAACAACTAACTGTCAACGCTGTTATCTCATTGGGATCTTCAAAATGCATTTCATCATTTACATAAACAAAATCATTAGCACCATCAAATTTAAGAGAGTAAGAACCAACCGCACTGTCAGTATCGTAATCAGGATAATCACTACCAGTTCTCCCCCAGAGAGTGGCATTAGCATTATTTAATTTATCAATAGTTGTTGAACCTTGAGTTCCAGAGCCTTCTTCAAAACTCCACCAGGATGTCCCCGATGGATCATAATTAACATGATTATTTCCACGATAGTTAATTGAAGCATTACCCCAATACATATAAGTATCGTATTCTGAGGCACCCGATGTAGAATTTGTTTCAAACCAAATTGTCGCGCTATTAACGGAGGGAAAATCTTTTTTTACATAATAATTTCTTACATTATTATTTTCTATTATCCTCACATCGTATAGATCTGGATCCATATCATAATTATCTCTTAAGGTTGTATAATCAAATTCTATACTTATAAAGTTATCAGTAAGATTATATCCTCCCGGATTAGTAATGTTAATACATTGCCTCCATTGATAAGATGCATTCCACCATGCGTCCTCACCTATACCAGCACTCATAGCGGGAAATATAAGATCTTGTTGAATAATATCGATTTCATCACTATTATTAATTTCTGAATTATTAGAAATTAATGGTATAACCAACAAGAAAGAGTTTATTGTAAAAATCAATATAAAACTAACTATAATCCTCTGTTTAAATTTATTATGTGTATCCATTATTAGAATTCACTTTTTTATCCATTTGATTTCTAAAATAATAAAATTATTAGTATTTATTTCTTTTTATCTTCTAAATTTTATATAATAAACCAATTTTATGGTAAGATTACGTTTAAAAAAAATTTGCATAATATAATTGATTCTAAATCAATTTTGTGAAATTTTAGTAAAGAAAATATTCAAACCGATTATATTGGTTGTCAAAAATTTACAGATCGATAGAGTAGAATCTAAGGATCTAAGGATATTATTA
>Ga0114923_10000760_pt1 | contig 23568 bp, 17 predicted proteins | sample SumtaG_FD_89578 | JGI IMG/M metagenome (GOLD analysis project Ga0114923, IMG submission 89578) | Deep subsurface microbial communities from Indian Ocean to uncover new lineages of life (NeLLi) - Sumatra_00157 metaG | ecosystem: Environmental > Aquatic > Marine > Oceanic > Sediment | place: near...
AATAAAGGCCCTTCCTTAAAGGCTACAATAATTTTATGGCCCAGTTTGGCCAGATAGCTAATGATGGCCAAATCCACCATGACCTCGCCGGTTTCATCGGCCAGCCACAGAATCTTTTTATTCTGTACCGAACCGGATGACAATCTCTTGTGGTGAACGCCCAGAAAATCAAGCAGCGGTTCTATGCCATTTCCCGTCAGTTTGCGGACAAACAGATTCAGATATTCCGCCTCCGAGAGCTGTTGTGCACCATCGGATTCCCAAAAAGATTTTTCACCAGACAGAGCGAAAAGCCGCTTAATTTCGATATTTTCCGCCAGTTCTTTTATACCGGTCACGGTTGTCGGGGAGGATAATAAATCGGAGCTGTCTACATGGTTTATGGCGGTTTGAAAAGCTTGAGAATTTAAGACTTTGCTGACCCGCTGGTTACGAGCGGCCTTCTCGTCCAGGTAGGGATCTTCGATTTGGGTGCGGTTAAGAAAAATGGTCATCAAGCGTTTTTCGAGCCGCGATGGGATCATAATTTCATCTCGCGTTTCGTGGCGGTGTTTGATCTTGATTAGCGACTCCAGATAACTGCGCTCGAGTTTGTCTTCGATTTGAATTTGGATCAATTCCAGCATTTTTTCCAACACCGAACGGTATTGATCCTGTAGAAATTGGGATTTATTGCGGTTGATAATGGCCTCAAACATTTGATCCGAACAAGGATAATAACGCTCATCTTCCTGCGTATACACCATGAACCGAACCTGTTCGGGAGTAGCGGCATGCTCCGGATGGCTGAAATAATCCAGATGATTTTCGATAAAAAACGCTGTGTACCAGGCGTCTCTTTGCGGGTTTTCCCCCAGGGGATAGGGTTGGTCGGCTTTTATTGAAGGCAAACGGTTTGCAACGGCCTTTTTTAATTTCATTTTTTGCTCCCGGTGATGTGGCCGATTAACTGTTCAAGGTCAGTCAGAACCAGATTCGTCGACAGGTTGACGCAGCGCGAGTCATCGGTTCTCAACCGAAGGGACCTCGTATCACCTGCAAATAGTGCTGTCTGAAATCCAAACTGTTTGGCAGGATAAATATCATTAAGCATGTCATTGCCGACATATAGTGAAGCAGCCGGTTTAAGCCCTTTAGCGCTGATCGCACTTGCTGCTTTTTTAAAAAGTACCATCGATGGCTTGGCATGCCGAATTTGATATGACAGAAAAATGAGCTCTGAATGAAACCCGAGATCTTCGGGACTTGAGTGCAAAAACCATTCAAACAGAAGGGGTGTAAAAAACTGGGCGTTGGAGATGATGCCCATCGTTAGGTTTTGTTCTCTGCAGACAGCCAGTGTTTTTTCAAGATTGGGCATTGGATAGACGGGATTTACAATCAGCTCATATTCAATGGCGAAGCTCCGAACATGTTCGAGGTCATCGATTTCAAGAATCTGTTTCCATATCCGGTCGATCTCAATTTCGGGATAATCGATGCCGTCGTCCCGAAGCTGCCGGTGTTCATCTTCGATGGCCTTACACAATTCAGTGACAAGACCCCGGGGTGTTTTGTGGATGTTAAATTTCTGAAGCAAACGTTCGATCTTCTCAGCTTCAAGTGCTGTTTTTTTTGCGAGACCGATATCCCCCGAACCGCTGATAAACAGGGTGCCGTAGATATCAAACAATACACATTGAATCGGCTCCGCTAAGCGGCCGCCGGGGCTCATTGAAGTTGGCAGGGGATACATCGGAATCGAGTATTCTGAGGCCAGTTTATCGTATCCCATAATCACCCCATTTAAGCAGGCTGAATTTCGTTAGATCCAAAAATTGCATCAGCAGGATCTCTTTATCAATGCGCTGGCGGACGGAATATGCATTTACCGCCTCATAGGCAGCTAACAGTTTTTGTCTGTACAAAGACATATTGTAATTGCGGACCACAGCACCACGGTTCTTTTTAATGATATCTATTTCGTTGCAGGCCTTCCCGATTTTAGAAAGAAATGGGTTCAGTCTTACCAGGTCTTGTAAATAAGCTTTGTCCGACAGGAGTTTCAGGATCACATCTCTCTGGTAATCTTCATCCAACAGCCCAAAATCTATGGTGCCGTCAGCAGTGATGGAATCATAGGCGCCTTGGATTCGCTCTTTGTCGATTTGAACACCAAACAACTTACAGGTATCTTGCAGTGTGCGGTTCCATTTCTTAAAAAAGCCGCTCGATCCAATCCAGTCAATCGGTATATTCAACTCGGTATACATGTGGTCAAGACGAACACCGTTAGCTTCAAAGTCACAGCAGATATCGGAAAGCTTTCGCCCCCATACCAGCTTTTCAAAAAGCCAGGGTTCCAAAAATGAAAAACCGAAACCCTCCGTGATACTGGTGGTCAGTAGATACCGCGCCGAGCATACAATGTCCTCAAACGAACGCTTTAAGCCAGTGTCAAATTCGACATTCAGGTGATGATCGGTCCCAAATACTTTCCAGTCTTTATAGCTTACAATATCTGCGGGGCTGTTCGGCGGTAGCGTAATCACCAGCGTCTCGTCGTTTTCAAAGAAAAGGGACAACAGGATGGCTTCTCCGATATTTTTTCTCCGGATCGCCCGGATGGGGTAGACGACATAAGGACCTTCATCGGAGGAATCGGACTGACTGTCTGGAAGATTCACGGTATTAGATAGCTGATGCAGTCCTTCTTTTTTTAATCCGCTCTTTAAAAGGATCTGATAATCGCGGGAATTGACAGCGCTGTAATGACAATCTGCCGGATAGTCTTCGTTAAAATAAGACTGCGGTCGGCCATCTTCGGCAAAATCATGAATTTGTAAAAATAAGGTGATTCCTTTTTTTTGCAATGCTTTTAGAATTTTTAAAAAAAAAATATTTTTTGCCAGGAGCGGATTATGCACATGCAGGATGTCAGCGCGACCGTTGAAGCGAGTTTGAATGGCGCTGATTACCGCGGCGGCAACATCGTCAGGGTTGAACGGTTTCCGGTAAAGGGCGGAATAGGCCAGTTGTGGAATATGAACCGTGTCGACTGAAAATGCCCCTTCAGGCTTCTCGCCGGTGATCACAAACATATCGCAGTCGTTTTTCAGGGCATCCACCTGCTGCTTTAAGCAGGTTGTTACCCCACCGGTTTTAAGATGATAATGCATGAAGGCGATTTTCATTGCATACCTTTGAACCACCCATTCAGGTTAAGATGCTAATTTCAAAGAAATGATGTGTACCAAATCATAACAGTCCGAAAACTTATTAAAACATGAATTCCATAAAAATGGTATCCAAAATCAGAGCTGGCATTGGTATTTCAGACAAAATGTGTTTAATGAGACAGACATAGAGGAAAATGCGATTGGGACATTAATCGTGTGCAGCAGCAGGCAAATGGGCTGGATAGAAAATGATGGGGATCTCTTAATGCGCGGTGCGTTTTTTTCGTTTCTTATTAATAAATTGCAATTTAACCGAGCCGATATCTATGACATCTGAATCAACAAGCTTGAGCGGTTTTTTGGAGACTTTTCTATCATTGATTTTGGGTTTTGAAAAACCATCAACATAACTGAAAAAATAACCGTCGCGGGTTCGGCTAATAGTGGCGGCCGTTTTTCCGATGGTCCAACCCTTGACCACGATGTCAGACGAAAGGGCTTTGCCGATTTTTGTTAATCTGTTTTTGAGTGCCAGCGTGCCTTCACCGCCGACCAGATAAGTGATATACCCACGAACGCGCTTCTTTTTAGTTTCAGCTGAAACGGCGGCGACAGGCTCAGCAGCATCTTCTGGTTTCGGCTCGCTTTTTTCCATCATGGAGCGGTATTCATTTGTGTCCATGACCATGGTTTTATCCATTTCGCTTTGTGCATCTTCCGGTCGAACCTCGCCATCAAAATAAGAAAACCTGAGAGCGTGTTTCCCGATATTAATCGTATCGCCGTCATGCAGCCAATGCGAGGTGACCAGTTCTTCGTTGACAAAAGAGCCGTTTTTGCTTTTCAGATCGATAAATACAAATCCATCGCCAACCGAATCGACCTTGGCATGGTGCCCGGAAACAGCCAGGTTTTCGATGACAACATCATTATCCGTTTTACGCCCGATTTTCAAAGAGCATCCTGCGGGTAAATGATAATCGTCTAACACGCTGCCTTTAAATTTAAGTGAAATCTTGGGCATTTGAATATCCGGCTTCTCTAATTTTTCCTTTTGGAATTCGTGTTAAAAAACGGTTTCGCTATCCCTTTTATCCATCCCACAAGCCCGCGGGTATCACTTCCCAGGGATTTTACTTTGAGTACAATTGCAGTAATATTGTCATCGCCACCACGTGCATTGGCCAGATCGACGAGCCCTTGGCAGGCCTTGTCAGAGCGGCGGTTGTAAACTAATTCGAAAATTTCTTCAGGGGTGGCCTTATCAGTTAATCCATCGGTGCTGATTACCAAGATGTCATTTTTGAAAAACGGAACTTCGTTAATGTCGGCTTTCACGGACTCTTCAACACCCATGGCCCGGGTCAGCACGTGCTTAAAATCGCTCCAGAGTAGTTCTGCATTTTCAGGATCAAGCTCTGTCTGCTCGGCGATCAGTGTGTGGGGTACCGAGAGCAGTTCGATTTCTCCGTCTCGAATTAGATAAATCAGACTATCCCCCACATTAGCGACAATAAACGTTTTTTCCGTAAAATAGACGGCTGAAACAGTGGACCCCATCCCTCTGTAAGCCTCATTGCTTAAAGCGGTTTCATGGACGATACGGTTGGATAGGTGAATTCCGGCCTGTAATTGTCGAGCTTCTTTTGAAAGATTTGCGTCGACATTCACTTGCTCTTCCACCTGAGCGTCTGAATGGTTTTGTTTAATATAATCCCGGATGGTTTCAGCAACCAGTTTGCTTGCTACTTCGCCGGCCTTGTGCCCGCCCATGCCGTCTGCGACCACGTAAAGCCCGAGACCGTCATCAAAGAACAGGGAATCTTCATTTTGTTCTCTTCTTCTGCCGATGTCACTAATACCCGCCGATTCGATTGTAACCATTATTCAGAATTTTCGGTTTTCGATTGAATTTTTGCTGACTTTCTGATTTTCGATGTCCAAAGGGCAAGCCGCAATATAGATCTTACTAACTGGCTATTATTATTATTTATATTATAAAAATCGCCTCTGGTCAAGCATTTGGATATTTATGGTTAATTATCAATGAGTTGCCGCGTCACTGATAAAACACAAAATATGCTAAAAATGTGATTTGATGATAAACCAGGCCTTTGACATGTTCGCTTTGGATGTGCATAGTAGAAAGAAAAGTTTTGCAGGGCGTATCATAAACTCAAAGGAAGATGATGTGAGATTTGAGACAATTGGAGAAATATGAATATGGAAAAAATCGGCCTTTTGAAAAATACGATTCAGGAATATGCCTGGGGTTCCCCGCGAGCAATTCCGGACCTTTTAGGGCAAAGAAATCCTGAGAATAAACCTCAGGCTGAACTCTGGATGGGCGCCCATCCCAAAGCACCGTCACTGGTTCAATATAACGGCCAATGGGTATCTCTGCTGGATTTAATTAGCAAAAGCCCCAAAGATGTCCTTGGTGAGAAGACGGCCAAAAATTTTGATAATAAGCTGCCGTATCTATTCAAAGTGCTGGCTGCTGCCAAGCCGCTTTCCATTCAGGCGCATCCTAACTTGCGTCAGGCCCGCGAGGGTTTTAAAAGGGAAAACGCTCGGAGAATCCCGCTGGATGCCTCCCACCGTAATTACCGGGACGATAATCACAAACCGGAATGTCTTTGTGCTTTAACTCAATTTTGGGTATTAAGCCGTTTCAGGTCAATTTCAGGTATGCTATCCTATTTAGAAAAAGTATGTGCCCACGGATTGGAACCCGAAATTAAGGACTTGAAGCGGCAGCCGACTTCGGATGGTTTAAAACGATTTTATACGGCTTTGATGTCCATGGATGCCCGTCGGCAAAATCAGGTTGTTGCCGAAGCCCTGAAACAGGCTCAACGTTTTGCGAGTGATGACTCGGTTTTTCAATGGATGTTAAAACTTGCCGACGATTACCCCAATGATATTGGCGTGCTTTCGCCCATCCTCTTGAATTTAATCTGCCTTGAACCGGGTCAGGCTATTTTTTTAAATGCCGGGGAGCTTCACGCGTACCTTAAGGGTTTAGGGATTGAGTTGATGGCAAACTCAGACAATGTTTTACGAGGGGGCCTGACTCCAAAACACGTGGACGTACCGGAACTGTTGCGGGTTTTAGAGTTTGAAGACAAGGATGCCACTCTTTTAAAACCGCAGGCATCGATTGCTGACGAGCTTGTTTATCCCAGTCCTGCAAAAGAATTTGAACTGTCCGTGATTACATTGAACAAAGGAGCACAATACCGGAGCCCGGTGGATCGCAGTGTTGAAATTTTAATATGCACCCGTGGAAAAGCTACGCTCACGGATTATAGCAGCCAAACCGAAACACAGTTGCAACAGGGGGATTCGGCTCTTATTCCCGCGGCTGTTGAGCGTTACGACGTCAGGGGCGAAGGGGTTTGCTACAAGGCCGCGGTGCCCATTTGAATTCTGCATGAAAATAGATGAGAATCTTTTTGTTGTTTAATTACAGCAGCTTCGCAAGAGAATAGCGTACAATACATTTTACTTATAGCGTAAATCGGATGACAATCTTTTTTATTTCTCATCTATTTTCACCCGGAGGGCGAGCCGGAGGCTCCCATATGCTGCGTTATTAAGGGCGAAGCATAGTTCACTATTGCTTCGCCCTGAAGTGCCTTGCCTATGGCAGCCTCCGGCTCGTGCAAAATTCAAATAAAAGTTATATCGCCATGCTCAATGAGCGTAGTACTTTTGCATTAGAAAAAACGAACTCCACCATTTGAGTATTAATACTTTTGCACCCAGATTACGCATGAAGTATTAAAAAAAATACGACACTTGACGTATTGTGCCCCCCTTTTTTTCCGTATATGATATTTTCAATCTCAAAACGTCAGTTTGTTTACGATCAATTAGGGTAATACACGCCATATAGAGGAGGTTGGATATGAAGCGTTATAGACAATCTGTCGCGGTATTCGCTGCTCTGGTGGTTTTTTTCGCATTCATCGGTCCGGTATGCGGACAGGATACTGAAAGGATAAATATCAATAAGGCGTCGGCTGCAGAACTGGCCAAATTGCAAGAAGTCGGACCCAAATACGCCGTGCGCATAATTGAATATCGCCAGAAATACGGTCACTTCAAACTTACCGAAGACCTCATGGAAGTTCCGGGGATTGGGCCGCGTACCTATGACAGAATAAAAGATCAAATAATCGCGCAATAAGCGCTATGCTCCATCATGTGAGAGTTCCGAAAATCAGCCACCTGGGTCATATGGGTGGCTGATTTGTTTTTAATTGATGTTATATTAATTTCAACTTAACGGAGGTGTGGAATGCGGAAATTACAACCCCGAATTTTATTGGCTATCTTCGTTGTATTGATCTTTGGGTTTTTTGCAGCATCATGGGCCGAAGATTCACCAAAAATTAACATCAACACGGCACTAGCTGATGAATTGGTTCAACTGAAAGGAATCGGCAAAAAAAAGGCAGCCGGTATAATCGATTTCCGTGAAACCAATGGTCCTTTTAAACGGCCCGAAGATCTTATCAAAGTTCCTGGAATAGGACCCAAAACATTTGAAGCCAACAAACACCTTATCACCGTTAAATAAACGTCTCGGAATTTCTATAATCATTGTGAGCGAAGCGAACTAAGTTCTTTATTTGGCATAGTTTTCGCGGTTCATTTATAAATATTTGCATACATTTAAGATATTTCTTGACAAACTCTATATATTTGAGATAGCACTTGCGTGCAAAATTATTTATGTCCTTAACGCTTCGGAGGAGCAGGTGATCTATGACACTCACAAAATCAATGATCGTTGATCGAATCCATGAGCAACTCGGATACCCTAAAAACAAATCCGCCGAAATGCTTGAGACACTGTTGGAATTAATTAAAGGCAACCTCGAGAAAGGCGAAGATGTCTTGGTTAGCGGATTCGGAAAATTTTGTGTCAAGGAAAAGAATGAACGCCGCGGACGAAACCCTGCCACCGGGAACGATATGATATTAGATAAACGCAGGGTGGTGACCTTCAGATGCTCCCATCTGTTAAGGGACAAAATTAACGGTCACTTTTAGGGTATTTCATTCGGATTTCTAACCCTACCCATTATTTAATGAAATTACTGATCCAGGAATGAAGGATTGGAGAGGGGTCAATGTATTTTATGGCCGCCTCAATTGATAAACTGATCAGTTGGTTATTTCGGCATCTCTTCATATCGAATGAGATGCTTTTTTAATGGATAAAGTCAATGCCGGGTATTTTGATTCGATGGCTGGCCACCACAGGCGCCATTGTGGCCACCTCTTATTTATTGGATGGAATCCACGTAAGCGGTTTTTTCTCTGCCGTTTTTGCGGCCGCCATGCTGGGCATCCTGAACGCATTTTTCAGACCGATCGCACTGCTGTTAACGCTTCCAATTAACATTTTAAGCCTCGGTTTATTCACATTTATCATCAATGCACTCATGTTAAAATTGGCCTCAGGTGTTATCCCGGGATTTGATGTCTATGGATTCTGGACCGCCATCTTCGGGTCTTTACTGATCAGCCTGATCAGCTGGCTTTTAAACTCTTTTATTAGCGAGCAGGGAAGGTTTTCATCTATCAATATAAAACAGGGACCGGGTGCGAGGATAAAAGAGCAGGACGATACGATTGATCTGGAGCATAAGGGGGATAACCGTTGGGAATAATTATAACATGGCGCATGACGCATAGGGCAAAGGGTCTAAATTAAAGAAGAGAGAACTTTCCGAATTTTAACGCGATGCGCTTCGCGTTTAACCTTTAGCCTTTATCAGATAAAAGAACCCTGCAGCCAGAATCGGCTGCAGGGTTCTTTGCGCTTTTAACAAATAAAGATCGTCCAGCATCTTCTTGACCGGTTTGAAATAAACCTCATTGTATTCTTCAACAACTTTATCCAGTCTGACAAAATAAACCATACGATGGACATTCAACTTGCTTGAATTGTTGACGATTTCAAAGTGAATTGCGCATCGAACTTAATAATTTTTTTATTGAATTTCAGTCACTTGAACATATTGACAAAACAGGCACTCACCGCTTATGATGCGAGTATAGATGTCCTGTTCCCGCTGACCAAATGCCTGAACCCGCGAAGGATTGCGTATTGGATCATAAACACAAAGTCCTCATCATGCGATGCGATGGATACGATCCCGATCGAATTGCCGGCATTATCAAAGAGGGCATGGAAGAATTGCGGGTCACACCCAGCGGCAGGATTCTTTTAAAGCCCAATGTGGTACTGGCCCATCCGCAAATTTTTCCCAATGCTTATACGCGCGGGGAGTTTTTAGATGGGGTTGTGGCAGCGGTTAAATCCCGGGCTGAATCCGTTAAAGAGATTGCTGTCGGTGAACGATCCGGCATCACCGTGCCCACCCGTTATAATTTTAAAAATGCCGGCTACCTGGAAGTCATAGATAAGCACGGCATCAAGGCTTATTATTTTGACGAATCCAAACATGTGCCGGTTCAGCTAAAGATCCCCCAGGCGATTCGAAAGACCCTGTATATCCCCAAACCCATCAAACGCTGTGAGTTTCTGATTAATCTGCCCAAGTTTAAAGCCCATCCCTGGTGCCGGTTGACCCTGAGTCTTAAAAATTTTATCGGTCTTCAGGATGACCGCCATCGATTAATTGATCATAATCAGTTTCTGGAGCATAAAATCGCTGATTTACAGGAAGTGATCCAGCCGAAATTTATTGCCATCGATGGAATTGTGGCCGGTCAGAAAATGATGCTCACGCCGACGCCGTTTTTACTGGGCGCCATTGTAATGGGAACCAATTCATGTGCTGTTGACACCGTCGGATGCCACATGGTGCGGATAGATCCAAATGATTTAACACACCTGAAATATGCTTCTCAAAGAGGCTTTGGCCCGATGGCGTTAGATCAGATCGATGTCGGCGGGGATTATCCCCTGGAAGAGGTCCAAAAACGTACTGAAAATTTTAAATTTTGCGTTGAACGCATTGATAACTATTTCAGCGGAACCCGTAATCTGTCATGTACGGTGGGAAAGTTTCCGGAAGGGCATTCATTGGATTATTGCCGCGGTGGATGCCCGGGTGCCTTGCAGGAAGCCATGCACATATTTCGTGGATTTAACCCGGACGTCGATAAACAGATGCAAAAAGTTCGCTATGTCGTCGGCAAGGTTGATGGACCGTTGAATTTAGCCAAAGGCGAACGGGTGATCTTCGCAGGCAACTGCACCAGCTGGGAGGGTGACATCGACGGTGAATCCGTTAAAATTGAAAGCAGCTATAAAACCGCAGATGATGTGGACGCGAAAAAATCAAACACAAACGACATGCTATTAAAAACAGCAACTGTCATTGTGCATTCTTTGTTGAAACGCAGATCACGATATATTCATGCCAGAGGTTGTCCGCTATCGGTTGCTCAGCACGTGAATTATCTATCTGCCATGGCTAAAATAAAAAATCCCAATTTCGATCCGCGATTGTTGATCCCGGTAAACATTGCTTATTGGCAAATGCGTTTTTTCCGATTTTTGAATCGGTTTATCGGTTAGACACCTTTCATTATGGAATTGACCTATGCCCGGCCTGAACATTCTTACCAGCAACAAGCTTGAGATTCTTGCAGAGCAACTGGCTCAGCTGGTGAAAACGCCTGTGTCATCACCTTTTGATGAGGAGATTATAGTGGTTCAGAGCACAGGCATGGAGCGATGGGTATCTCTGGAACTTGCGAAACATAACGGCATTTGCGCCAATGTTCAGTTTCCATTTCCCAATTCATTTTTGGAAGAAATCGCCAGACAGATGATGCCGGATTTTCCGGAGTTGTCGCCTTTCGATCCGGATGTTTTGATGTTCAAAATTATGAAAAAACTCCCGGACTGCACCCGGCAGAAAGGATTTAAGCATCTGAAAGCCTACCTCGCCAATGATGCCACTCACCTCAAGCGGTTACAGCTTTCAAGCAAATTGGCCGATATATACGATCAATATCAGGTATTTCGGCCGGAAATGATATTTCGATGGGAACAAGACAAGCAGGGCACAAAAAATGAGCATCCCGGGGATAAATGGCAGGCTCATCTTTGGAGACAACTTGTCAAAGACCAGAAAAACTATCACCGCGCCAGGCTGCAGCGTGATTTGATTAAAAAATTAAAATCCGATCCGCATCAAATGATAAACCTGCCGCAACGCATATTCGTATTCGGCATATCGTATCTGCCACTCTTCCATATGGAGGCTTTTGCGGCCCTGTCGCAGCTTGTCGACATGAATTTATTTCTTCTAAATCCCTGCCGCGAATACTGGAGCAATATTGTTTCAGAAAGGCAGATGCAGCGAATCAGGAAAAAATATCCTCCATCAGCGGATACGAGCGCAGAGCTTCACCTGGAAGAAGGAAACCGGCTGCTGGCATCCATGGGCACTCACGGCAAAGACTTTTTCTCAGTGATCAGCGATTTTGACATTCAAATACAGGAAATCTACCAGGATCCGGATTGCACGAATTTGCTTTCCTGTATTCAATCTGACATTTTGAATCTTCGCGAACGCAAAGCAGCGCCCGATCCGATCGAGAATCAAAGCAAACACATGTCTGCGTCCGAGACCCTGCCACCGTTTCGTATAGACGGCTCGGATACTTCGATTCAGATTCATTGCTGTCACAGCCCGATGCGCGAGATTGAAGTATTGCGTGATAACCTGCTGGCAATGTTTGATGAAGACCCGCACTTGCTGCCCAAAGACATCGTGGTGATGACACCGGACATTGATGTGTATGCCCCGTATATTCAGGCCGTATTTGAAGCTCAAACCGATGAGAGCCTTTGGATCCCGTTTAGCATTGCGGATCAAAACGCCCGGGGTCAAAGCCTCCTGATTGATGGTTTTTTTTCATTGCTGGACTTAAAAGGATCCAGAGTCAGCGCGGCGCGAGTAATGCGGCTGTTGGAATCACCCGGCGTTAAGGAAAAATTCGGGTTAGACATCAGGGACATCGAAACTGTTGAACGCTGGATCCGCGATACCCGAATCCGCTGGGGCATTGATGGCACCAGTCGTCAAAAATTGGGCCTCCCTGCAGTTTCGGAAAATACGTGGCAGGCAGGAATACACCGGCTCCTATTAGGCTACGCCATGCCGGGAAAGAATCAGCGGATGTTTGACGGCATCTTGCCCTACGACAAAGTTGAAGGCAATGAAATTCATAGTTTCGGAAAATTTCTGGAGTTTACAGATTGTGTATTTCGATGCATCAAAAAGCTGAATCGCCCGAAACAACTGAAACAGTGGTGCACGGTATTAAAACAGCTACTCGATGATTTTTTTCAGCCGGACGAAGAAACGCAAAGGGAACACCAAAGTTTACGAAAGATTATAGATGACCTAGGCAATCGGCAAACTGAGATCGGATTCGATGAAAAACTCGAATTCGAGCCCATTCGGTTTTACCTGGGACAACGTTTGGATAATTTGAGCTTCAGATCCGGGTTTATGACAGGCGGGGTGACCTTTTGCGCAATGCTGCCCATGCGCAGTATTCCTTTTAAGGTCGTTTGCCTGGTTGGCATGAATTCAGATAGGTTTCCGCGCGAGTTTCAACCCTTAACCTTTGACTTAATTGCCAAACACCCGCAACCCAGCGACCGGTCCCGCAGAAATGACGACAAATACTTATTTTTGGAATCTATTATCTCGGCACGCGAAAAACTATACATCAGTTATGTGGGGCAAAGCATTCAGGACAACAGCCGTATTCCACCCTCTGTCCTTGTCAGTGAGTTGCTGGACACTATTGAACAGGGATTTGATCTGCACGGCCAAGACATCATGGAACATGGGGTCACTTTTCACCGCCTGCAGGCGTTTTCACCGCAATATTTTAAAGATGATGCCAAGCTTTTTAGTTATTCTAAAGAAAACCGGGATGCCGCTGCATGTTTAAGCAAACTTGAAGAACCCGCTCCACTGCTAACCAGCGAATTACCGCTGACACCAATGGAAAAAGCGGAGTTGCGTCAGCTTGATATTGAAACCCTGTGTCGGTTTTTTAGCAATCCAGCCAGGTTTTTGTTACAGCAGCGCCTTGGCATTTATCTGGATAAGACGGCGACGCTAACCGATAAACGCGAAGATTTTGAATTAAATTATCTGGACAAATATCTGGTAGGCCAGAACCTGGTGCGTTCAAGGTTGGAAGGCAGAGATCTTGACGCTTACAGACCGGTACAAATCGCGATGGGACAACTTCCGCATGCAAAGGTGGGTACTTTTCATTATAATGAAATGAGTATTGATGTTGAGCATTTTGTCAGCAAAATTCAATCTTTTAAAAATAGAAAAATTGCCGAATACTCGGAAGCGCGAATCGAAATTAATGACTTTAGTCTGCAGGTTCGGCTGCCGGAAATCTACGAACATGGTCTGATCCATGTACGATATGCCAAACAACGGGCGCAAGATATTCTAAGATCCTGGATCTATCATTTAGCACTTTGTGAAATGAAGCCACAGAACCGGCCCTCGACCAGCATTTTGATATTTAAAAATACAGCCTGGCAATTGAATCCTGTTGATCACCATCAAAAAATTCTTACGGATCTTCTAAATCTGTTCAAACAGGGATTGGAAAAGCCGCTGCATTTTTTCCCGAACGCATCCCTGGTATATGTTCAACAGGAGCAGATCAAGGGTAAATCGAAAACAGCAGCTCTAAAAGCGGCGCAAAGAAAATGGGTAAACAGTGATTTCGTCAGAGGGGATTCAGATGATCCCTACTATGATGTTTGTTTTAGAACGTACGACCCCCTTGATGAATCGTTTCAGGAAATTTCTGAAACAGTTTTCAAACCGGTGTTGGCGCATTACACAGAACTGGAAATCTAAACAGAAAGAAAAGGAGATACTTATGGCAATCGTTGTTCAGCTACACGAGGGTGTGGCAATTAATAAATTCAAATTAGACAAACCCGCACTGCGAATTGGGCGCGATCCGGACAGTGATATTTTTATCGATAACACGGTGGTCAGCTCGGCACATGCCGTCATTGAAGTGAAAAATAATCCGCAATCCGATGGTGCGCCAGAATATTTTATCAAAGATTTAAAGAGCACCAATAGTACCTTTGTAAACGGTGAGAAAATTACGCGCCATAAATTACAGCACAATGACATGATTCGGGTCGGATGGAATCATTTCAAGTTTCTTGATGAAGCGAAAGCGGAAGGGGATCCGGGAAAAACTTCCAAAATTCGTAAAAGCTGGATTCCAGGGGTTTATTACACCGAAGAAGAAAAATAGTTCTGATGATGATATTTTCTGTCTCTCCTCCTTTAGGAATTCAGAGAATTTATAAATCCGAAGCACGAAACAAATTCAAAATCATAAATTCGAATGTTCAAAATAAGTTTTGAATTTTGTAAATTCGGTATTCGAAATTGTTTCGACCAATTTTATAAAATCAGGCGATATTCGAATTTCACAATTTCTAGCAAAATATAGCAATAATGAAATATCAAATCCAGAGATACTTTAAGTTTTTCTTCCACAACAGGCTGACTTAGATATGGATATTTCTTCGCTCTTACAAGCGATTCTTGATCCCCGACTGAACCGATCCGTATGGATCCAGGAGATCGTCAAGCCCGGTGATGTCTTTAACTTAAAAATTATCGAAGTCAAAGATGACCAACGCGTTTTAGTTGATCTTGGAAAATTTCGTGCTCTGGCTGAAGTAAAATTTCCCGTTAAACCAGGCGCCGAACTACTCGTAAAAGTCACCGACACCGACGGACATCTTCGTCTGCAACTGATAGATCCCGATTCCCAAAATACTTCCGCGCGCAAAAATGTTTTCAGCCGGCTAGAAATCCTTTCCTTTGATGTATTTAACAGAATTCAGTCCGACATTAAGCAAACTGCCCGTCAAATTCTAAGCCTTCCTGATAACCAGCAGCCTCCGAAGCATATCACCCGAGCATTGGCGGCTCTGAATACTCATTTTGAATCAATTGATTTAAGCAAACCCATGGCAAAGTGGCTACCATTTCTCAAATCATATGTTGAAAACGCGGGGTTTTTCTTTGAAAAAAAGTTTGCCGACATCATTAATAAATTTGCTCAACGTCCTGAGGGTGAAGGCGAATCAACCAAAGAACTGATTCGGGCAGCGGAGATAAATAAGATCCTGACAAAAGATTTGAAGCCGGTCCTTTTCATTCTCAAAGCATATCTGGAAGCTCCGGATTTAAGCGCTAAACTCCTAAATACCAAAAACCTCTCGCGCTTTAAAGGCAGCCTGGATATGCTGCTGGCTGATATATTCAATCAACAAACCCGGGCAGCCCACAAGCATGAATTGCCGGATCCGTACAATGTTTTTTCTTTCGCGCTTCCCTTAAAAGAAAATCAGCAAAAAGCCAAATTAAAATTCTATTTTCCCAAGAAGAAAAAAAATGGACCAAAGAACGGTTTTAAGATTTCGTTGTTGCTGGATATGGACAAAATCGGAGAAGTCCGTGCGGATTTTTTTCTTATAAAAAAAGAGTTATCGATCACTTTTTTTGTTAATGATGATACCCGCAAGATAAAATTTGAAGAACACCTTGACGAGATCAGCGGTCAATTGGATCCTTTATTTGACTATTTAATTTTAAAAACAGTTGTTTCAGGGAAAAAAATTCAGGATTTCCATCGAGAAGATTTAGATCTTGGCAGTGATAAACAGATCGATCTAAGGATTTAATGATGAAAAATAAATCCAAAGCCGTAGCGCTTAAATATAACAAAGACAAAGACGCGGCGCCCAAAATCACAGCCAAAGGCAGGGGCTTTATCGCCGAGAAAATTGTTGAAGCTGCCCGGGCCCATAACGTTCCCCTGCATGAAGATAAAAATTTGGTACAGGTACTGGAAGCTCTCGATCTGGAAACTGAAATTCCCCCGGAGTTGTATCGTGCCGTGGCGGAGGTGCTGGCGTTTATATACAGGCTAAACAGAATTTAGGTTTCAGTGTTCAGGTGTCAGGTGTCAGCTAACAGATGACGGAAGACAGAAAACAGAAGTCATATAGGGTAGCTTCATTCTCCAGCTTTTACCATCTGTCTTCTGTCGTCTGACCTCTGTCCTCTGACATCCGGAAACTGACACCTGACACCCGACACCTGAAACCTTCAAGAAGCAACCAACGCCGGTTTCTAGAAATTAAAGGTATATCTAACTTGGAACCCCTCGATCTAATAAATACTCCCCTGGAAGGCATCAATCTGATTGAAGCCAGTGCCGGTACGGGCAAAACTTACACCATTGAAGGGTTGTTTTTAAGATTGATCCTGGAAAAACGGCTCCTGATCGATCAGATTCTGGTCGTAACATTTACCAAAGCGGCCACTGAAGAGTTGCGAGATCGGATTCGGGTCAAATTGCTGCAGGCTGAAAAAGCATTTCGCAGAGGAGCCAGCAAGGACGATTTGCTGATGGATCTGCTCAAACGCCAAACGGATCATGGTGCCGCCATTGATTTGATACATGATGCGCTGGTTGAATTTGACAAAGCGCCCATTTTTACCATTCACGGATTCTGCGCCCGAATTCTTTATGAACATGCATTTGAAACCGCAAATTTGTTCGACACAGAGCTTATAACCGAACAGACCGAATGGATCCGGGAAGTTGCCGAAGATTTCTGGCGAAAAAATTTTTACAACGCACCGCTGGAATTTATCAGCTATTTTACTCAGAAGATTAAAGGGCCCGGTTATTTCTGGCGGCTTCTGAGCAAATTAAGAGCTGCCGAAATGAAAATTGTTCCGGAGATCAGCAAGCCGCTTTTGAAAAATATCCCTGCTTACCGCACAGTTTTTAAACGTTTAAAAGATCAATGGCCCGATGCACGTAAAACTGTAATGCAAGCCTTGCAAGACCCGGCGTTGAGCGGCACCCAATACGGCAGCCTGAAACCCGCTGAAAATGCCGCCGGTATGACAAAAAGGGACATTAAAATATCATCCATGGTCGATGACATGGATAAATATGTGGTACCGAACAGTACGGGCTTTCCGCTTTTTAAGAATTTTGGAAAATTTACGACCCATCAATTAAACAGGGCCGTCAGAAAAAACCAGCCACCCCCCTCACATGATTTTTTCGTCGCCTGTGATGAAGTATACCGCCAAGCAGCCGATCTGGAAGCCGAAATGGAAAACTACCTTGTTTACCTTAAAACCCAGTTGTTTGCTTACGCATCGTCAGAACTAATGGAGAGAAAGGCTGCAAAAAACATTCAATTTTTCGATGATTTGCTTGTTCTTGTAAAAAAGGCACTGACGGCGCAAAAGGGTAACCCGCTTGCGGAAGCTATCCGCCAAAGATACAAAGCCGCTCTGGTAGATGAATTTCAGGATACGGACAGTGTTCAATATGAAATCTTCTCAAGACTTTTTTCAGCCAAAGACAACCTGCTGTTTATGATCGGTGACCCTAAACAGGCAATTTACAGCTTCCGCGGGGCGGACATTTTTTCTTACATAAAAGCCGCTCGGCATGCCGAGGCTAAATTTACGCTCACCGAAAACTGGCGGTCTGAACCGCTTCTGATCAATGCCGTTAATACTATTTTTTCAAATGTGAAAAACCCGTTTCTTTTTGAAGAGATTCCCTTTGAAAATGCAAGCTCGGGATATAAACATTCAATTGCTTCGAAAGCAAACAAAACACCTTTGATACTATGGCATTTGGATTCCAGGGCCCATTCAGATCAGCATAAACCCATCAATAAAACCGAAGCCGAAGGATTGATTGCCGGAGCGGTGGCTGAAGAGATCTGCCGAATTGTAACCGCAGAATCCGAACCCTGGCTGCCGGGTGATATTGCTGTTCTGGTTCGAACAAACCGACAGGCCAAGCTTGTAAAAGCCCGGTTATCCGCCAGAGGCCTTCCATCGGTTCTTTACAGCACCGGCAATATCTTTGACTCCCATGAAGCCATGGAGATTGAAAAAGTTTTGCTCAGTATTGCTGAGCCGGATAACATGGGCTATCTCAGAGCTGCCCTGACAATGGATATGATGGGTGCCAAGGGCGAAGATCTTCTATCTTTGCAACGCGACGCCCGGCAGTGGGAAAATCGACTGTCACGAATTCGAGAATATTTTCGGGTGTGGCAACGATCCGGATTTATGCGCATGTTCCAAATGATGTTGGCCCGGGAAAAGATCAGGCAACGTCTTTTGTCCTTTCCGGATGGTGAACGCCGGTTAACCAACGTGCTCCACCTGGCTGAGATCCTTCATCAAGAATCCACGCAGAGGAATTTAGGCATTGCCGGTGTTTTAAAGCGGCTGGCAGAGCAACGCGACCCTCAATCGCCGCGTCTTGAAGAACATCAGCTGCGATTGGAGAGTGATGAAAGGGCTGTAAAAATTGTGACCATTCATAAGAGCAAGGGCCTTGAATACCCGGTGGTGTTTTGCCCCTATGGATGGGAGAGTTCATTTTTAAAAGACAACGAGATTCTTTTTCATCAACCCGATGGTGACCAGCACCTGACACTGGATCTGGGCTCGGATTCCCGGGCCTTGAATATCATACACGCGCAGAATGAACTGCTGGCCGAAAATATCCGGCTGTTATATGTCGCGCTGACGCGTGCAAAATCGAAATGCTATGTTGCCTGGGGACGCATCAATACCGCTGATTCTTCAGCCCTTGCTTATCTGCTGCACACCTCCGAGGGCCTTCAAACCGATTACCGAACTGAAGATATAGTTGCCGGATTGAAGAAACACGTTGGCGGAAAATCAGATGAAAATCGGGTTGACGATTTAAAACGACTGGTAAAAAAATCACAGGGATGCATTGAGGTTGTTTCCTTGCCAGAGCCTTCGGATCGCAACTTTTTTGAACCGCCGGACAGCGCTGAGACATTGGCCTGTCGAAAATTTTCAGGTAAAATTGACCACACCTGGAAGATTTCAAGCTATTCGTCGCTGGTCTCAAAGCGGATTTCCGACATTGATCTTCCAGACCGAGATGCCTTTGCCAATCTGTTCAAACATCTAACGGATACCACCGAAGATTGGATCCAACCCCAGGAACCCGGTAAGCGCGCTGATATTTTTATGTTTCCGAAAGGTTCGCATACCGGAAATTTTTTTCATGACCTATTTGAGCATCTGGATTACACATCCAGTTCGTCTCAAGCATTAAGCAGCCCGGTTCAAAGCTCACTCCAGGCCTATGGCTTTGACAGCGCCTGGCAGGGTATCATTTCTGAGACGATTTCCCATGTACTGAACGTTTCTCTGAAAGCGACCCAACCGGAGTTGGTCCTATCTTCAATTGCTTTCGAAAACCGAATCAACGAGATGGAATTTTACTTTCCGATCAATGCGATTACTCCCCAAAAATTGCGAACCATTTTCAAACGATATGACAGCATAAAGGGTATCGGGGATTTTCCAGGCCGGCTGCAAAAATTGATCTTCAGTCCCACCGCTGGTTTCATGAAAGGTTATATGGACCTGGTTTTTGGGCACCAGAATCAATTCTATCTGGTGGATTGGAAATCCAACTATCTGGGTCCGAAGCTTGAAGACTATCGACAGGAAGCGCTTGGATACGCGATGCAGGAAAATTACTACATCCTGCAGTACCATCTATATGTGCTGGCGCTATCCCAATATCTGCGCCTGCGTCACCCCGGTTTTCGATATAAATCTGATTTTGGCGGTGTCTTCTATATATTTATCAGGGGAGTCGACAGCCGTCGCGGCCCGCATTACGGAATTTTTCATGACCTTCCGAACGCCGCACTCATCAATGCTTTGGGAAAAGCACTGATTCCAGGCTTTTTAAAAGTTTAAGTTATACATTAATTATAACATTTAACTGTATATTATTACACAATATATTGCTAATTTAAAATCTTAAATTCCAAATGATTGATAAGAATACAGTAAAAAGTCTCCTTAAAAAGGGCCTGCTGTCCGAGATCGATATTCATTTTGCACAATTTATCACCGGCTTTTCGCCGGATGATGATCCGGATATATTTTTGGCCGCTGTCCTGGTTAGCCATGCGACCGGTACCGGCGATATCTGCCTGAACCTCGACACGGCCGCCGGTAATCTGCTCACCGGTACGAAGCACTTCAAGAAGCCCATCGAATGCCCTGAACTTGATGTCTGGCTTGAAAAAATGACAGCCAGTCCGGCTGTTGGCCGACCGGGTGAGATCTGCCCATTAATCCTGGATGCTAAAAACCGCCTCTATCTGTATCGATACTGGGATTATGAAAATACACTTTCAAATTCGATTGATAGAAGAATCCGCAAAAATATTGAAGACCTGGATTTTCAGCGACTAAAAAGTAGTCTGGATCGGTTGTTTCCAAGAATCGAAGGGCAGGGGATTAACTGGCAAAAAATTGCTGCAGCGGTCGCCAGCTTAAGGCATTTTAGCGTTATCACCGGCGGGCCGGGGACCGGAAAAACATTTACCGTCACCCAGGTTTTGGCACTTTTACTGGAGCAGGTGCCCGGACAGATGCTTCAAATTTATCTGGCAGCGCCCACCGGCAAAGCCGCCGCCAGATTAAAGGAGTCTCTTGAACCGGCCAAGGACCGCATGAATTGCGATGATTCGGTAAAAGCGGCGATTCCTTCAGAAGTATCCACCATTCATCGGATGCTCAAACCCATAACAGGGTCCCCATATTTCCGCCACGATCTCGATAATCCTTTAATGGCGGATGTGGTTGTCGTCGATGAAGCCTCAATGGTCGATCTGGCCTTGATGACCAAACTATTTCAAGCGGTCCCCGAAAATGCGCGTTTGATTTTAATCGGTGACAAGGACCAACTGGCTTCAGTCGAGGCAGGTTCGGTTCTGGGGGATATCTGCGACCGGGATGTGATGCACGGTTTTTCGGTTTCCTTTATGGATCGTATCAAAGAATTAACCGGAGAAGCTGTCGACCAGGTGGTTCCAGCATCTGATGAGGGATCCAGACTGCAGGACTCCATCATCGTACTACAAAAAAGCTACCGTTTTGCAGCCGGCAGCGGCATCGGCGGGTTAAGCCGGGCCGTAAACCGAGCAAACGTTGAGATGGTATTTGCCATGCTCGACAACCCCGATGAAAAATCCCTCAACTGGCAGCAATTGAAAGCCGACGAAGGTCTGATCAAGGCATTGTCGCAACAGATTCTCTCCGGTTATCAGTCCTATCTTAAAACCACGGACCCCGCAGAGGCGCTGCACCGACTGAGGCGTTTTAAAATATTGTGTGCTCTAAATATCGGTCCACTGGGGGTTCGAGCCATCAATAAACTGGCGGAACGGGTATTGAGCCGGCAGAATTTGATACAGTTGGATCCCCTGGCGGAAAACCCATGGTATGCCGGCCGGCCCGTGTTGATTACCCGCAACAATTACCAACTTGGATTATTCAATGGTGACATCGGTATCACCATGCCGGGAGCCGATTCCAAAGACAGGGAACCGTTTGTGAACTTCCCGGAAGATACCGCAGGTGTTCGCCGTTTCCAGACCTACCAGCTTCCGGAACACGAAACTGTTTTTGCTATGACGATTCATAAAAGCCAGGGCTCCGAATTTGATGAAGTGCTTTTCATACTGCCGGACCAAGATTTTTCTATTTTAACCCGTGAACTTATCTACACGGCCCTGACCCGTGCCCGGAAGAAAATTCACATTTGGGGAAATCGTTCGATTATCCGCAGTGCCGTTGCCCGAAAAATAGAGCGCATGTCAGGCCTGCGCGATGCATTGTGGGGTGTCAAGAAACAGATGTCAGAAGACAGATGACAGAAGTCAGATGACAGATGACAGATGACAGAGGGCAAAGGTCCGATGTCAGAGGACAGAACACAGAATACAGGCGAAAGATGATAGAAGACCGAAATCGATACTCACTGGCAACGACAACTGCAAGCACTAGTTAGACCACTAATGAGTTAAAGAAGTCATTATGCAATATTGGTTCTACCTTGCATGTGCAATAGCCCTTGAGACAGCAGGTACAACATCGATGAAATTGTTAAATAAAAAAGTCAGAATTGATAAGAGCGCTTCATGTATTCGCTTCTCTATATTCCGACCACAACTCAGCGGAACTTGCGACGTCGCGGGCTGGTCTCTGTCATCTGTCTCCTGACATCTGTTCTCTGTTCTCCGATGGCATCTGTCTTCTGTATTCTGCCCTCTGTTTTCTATAAGGAAATTACGCCCGCTGGGTACAGGATACGGCTTCCGCCAGAACAGCATGTATTTGATCCAGCAAGCTGCACGTATCCGCGCATTGTGGAAACGCCTGCCTTTGCTGACATTGCAGACAGGGGCTTTTGACAAGATAGCCGATTTCAAAATCGAATTGGTAGTTTAAGTTTTTTGCCATAAGCTATTCCTCGCGGCTCAAAAATTTTTGATACTGCACCATTTTAGCAAATGCACCTACCGCACGCTCGGGTGTTGGAAAAAATACACCCTTGAACGCGGATTTTTTAATTGGATATACGGTCTGATGTTTTTCATCGGGTAACATACTGACCCCGTAAACCGGTTTGTTATATTGTTCCATCAAGCCAACAATTTGGGCGATATGATCTTTTTCAAATTTTTTAAAATCCTGGTGAATTTGTTTGATGAATTCCGATGAATAGGTCGGGTCTGCCTTTAAAACCGATTCTCCCAGGTTTTTTAGGACCTTCTGACGCCCCACAGTCCCCAGATTGATTACCGCATCACAACCATCCCACTTTAGCAATAATTCCAGTACGTCTCTGGGTATCGAAGGGTCACGTTCGCCTACCAAATCAATGGGATTGGAGCGGCTCCAGTAAGGCGGTAGTATTTTATCGATGTCGTTTATAATTTGCGTAGATAATTCAGGAACATCGAGGTCAAATTGTGAGCATAAATCGGCCGTAACCACTCCCCAACCGCCCCCCAGGGTCATAATGGCCGCACGATTTCCTCTTGGCAGGGGCAGGGATGAAAAAGCGGCGCCCAAATCGAGCAACTCCATGGGTTGGCCGACTTTAACGATACCTGCCTGGCGACAGACCGTATCAAATATCCGTGTATCAGAGGTTAGGGCCCCGGTGTGGCTGGCCGCTGCCCGGTTTCCCGCCTGACTTTGACCCCCCTTCAAAAGCACGATCGGTTTCTTTTTTCCGACGCGACGGGCACCTTCAAAAAATCGTCGTCCGTTTTTAACACTTTCCACATATAACATTACCGTGCGGGTTAGCGTATCGACTTCAAGCCCGTCCAGATAGTCTTCGATGCTCATCATTGCTTCATTGCCGGAGCCGCAAAATCCTCGAATTCCAATGCCCTGTTGTTCGGCAAATGCCAGCAGCTGAA